>Ga0210396_10001340_pt1 | contig 27196 bp, 26 predicted proteins | sample IncBWH17OmetaG_FD_155466 | JGI IMG/M metagenome (GOLD analysis project Ga0210396, IMG submission 155466) | Forest soil microbial communities from Barre Woods Harvard Forest LTER site, Petersham, Massachusetts, United States - Inc-BW-H-17-O ... | reverse complement strand
GGCGCCGCCGGGGGCGGCGGCCCCCCCGACGGGGCCGTGCCGCGCGGAACCGCCCCGGGCGGCAGTGGCGTTCCCTCCACCGGCCCGAAGATTCTCTCGCGGTTCCAGTTGACCCGGTCGTCGGGCGGGATGCCCTGCGCGATCAGGTTCGGGTCCAGCGGGTAGGTGCCGAACACGTGCTGTCGCATCGCCAGCGGTTCGAAAGGCTTGTCGCTCTCGCAGATTTCGACGGTCGGCGCACGTTTTCCGGGCTGCCCCTGACAGGGGTAGTTGCGGGCGCCGCGCACTCCGATGGGTGAATCCTGCGGCAGTTTGCAGTACAGCCCGTCCGGCGTGTCAATGGTGCGGGTGTCGGACGGGGCACGCCATTGACTCGGCGGCAGGAAGCCGACCGTGCATGCGGGCGGATCACTGAGGATGAGATTGAAGGCGCCCGTGGCCAACCCGGTCGGGGCCTTAGTGCCGAGGAACGACTGAACCGAGGCGGTGAACGGCGGCAGCAACACCAACACCTGCTCGATTGACGCGTGGTACGTCACTGCGATTTGACCCACGGTGGTGAGGTTGGCGAGCAACACCGGCAGTGTCGGCTTGACCTGGTCGAGCAGCTTTGATGCCTCGTCGAAGGCCCCGGGCCCCTGTTCTAGCAGAGTGCGGATCTGCGGGTCGTTTTTGGCCAGCTGGCCGGTGACTCCGGCGAGGCTGCGCGCCCACAACCGGATTTGGCCGGCGGTCTGGGCTTGCGCATCGAGGAAGGGCCCGGTGTCTTCGGTCAGCCTGCGGGCTTGGTCCGAGACGCCGTTGAGGTCACCCGAGACTTGCGCTGAGGAGTCGAACAGCGATCCGAAATCGTAACCGGCCCCGTTGAATGCCTTGAAGGATTCGTCGAGCAAAGTGCCGAGCTTGCCCTTGGGGAAGCTGTTGATCAAGGCACTGGACTGATCGAGCACCGGCCCGATCGGCTGCGGGATCGTGGTGCTGTCCTTGGCGATGACCGAGCCGTCATGCAGGTAGGGCGGCGAGTCGGTTCGTGGCCGCAGATCTACGTAATACTCGCCTACCGCGGAGATGCTGCGCACCTCCGCTTGCAGGTCCGCCGGGATCTTCGGCGACGTGTCAAGGGAGAGCGTGGCTTCCGCGCCGTGCGGGGTCAGCCCTACCGCGGTCACCTTGCCGATCTGCACTCCGCGGTAGGTCACGTTGCTGAAGCGGTAGAGGCCACCGGTTGCGGGCAGTTTCAGCGTGACCGTCATCTTGCCGATGCCCAGCAGTGTCGGCGCCTGGATGTACCACAACACCATCACGACGACACCGACGATCCCCACGATCGCGAAGATCGCCAATTGGATACGGACAAAACGGGTTAGCATCAGCGCCCCCCGTCCGTCGGCTGGCTCGTGGCCGGAGTCGCGCCCGGTACCGGGGCTCCCTGGTCCGCCGGCGAAGCCGGTGCGGCGGGTGGCGGTCCGGGCAGCGCTGGCGCCCCGGGTTGCGGCGCGTCCGCCAGTCCTGCGCCGGCCGGCGCCGGCGCCACGGATGGCGGCACGGCCGCCGCCGCTGGGCCGAGCAGCGTCAGGCCCGCGATTAGCGGCGATACCGGCGGCGGCACCGGTGGCGGTGCGTCTGCCGACTGTGGGTTGAGCGGCGCCGGCGGCGCGTTTGGCGGCGGCACCCCAGGTTGCCAGGGTGGCGGCAAGTGGGTCCGCAGCGGTTCCCCAACTGGCCCGGGCGCCACCAATCCGCCAGGTGCCCCGGGCGGCGCACCAAACCTGTATTGCAGGTACTCCGGATCCCCGGGCGCCGGCACGTTCTCCGCGCCCAGCCGTCCCCAGTGGGTACCCAGCAGGATGCTCTTGCGGAGCCCGGCGTTCGTCAGGTCGATGATGAAATACCCGTTGGTGTAGTCGCCTCGAACGTACCGGTCGATGAAGCCCTGACTGAACGGGTACGTCGGCGCGTACGCAAGGGCCTGGTCGAGATCCGGCCCGATGTCGGCGAGCGCACCAATCGCCGGTGCGAGGTTTTGCAGGTTCTTGACCAGGTCATTTCCGGCGTCGTTGACCAGTCGAGTGGCGGTGTCGCTGAACGTCCCTAGTTTGTTGAGCGCGGCCGTGATGCGCGGCCGCTCCTTGATGAGCACGTCGAGTGCGGGCGGAATCTTGTACAGCGCCTGGGTGATCACGTCGCGTTGACCGGCGAACGTGGAGGCAAGGCGGTTGAGTGCCTGTATCGAGGCCACGAGGTTGTCGCGCTGCTGGTCGAACGTGCCGACGAATCTGTCCAGGCGGATCAGCAGATCGCGAACATCGCCCGCGCGCCCGGACAGGGCGGCGTTGAAGTTGTGGATGATGTCCCCGATCTGCCCCAGCCCTCCGGCGTTGAGGATCACCGACAGCGACGACAGCGTCTGCTCGGTCGACGGATAGGTCGACGACCGGTTCAGCGGGATGGTGGCGCCCGGTTGCAGCCGTCCGCTCGCCGGCTGGCCCACTGGCGGATTCAGTTCCAGATGCATGGATCCCAGCAGGCTGGTCTGGCCGACGCTGGCCACGGCGTTCGCAGGCACCACGACATCGGGATTCACCGAGATGTCTACCATGGCATGCCAGTTGCGCACCGTCATCTTGCTGATGCTGCCGACAATCACGTCGTCGATCATCACCGGCGAATTCGCTTCCAGCGTGCCGACATTCGCGATCTCGACATGGTAGATACGGGCACCCGGCCCGCGTCCTACCGCGCCCGGCAGCGGCAGCGAGTTCATTCCGTTGAATGCGCATCCGGTCGCGGCCAGCATGACGGCCGCCCACAGGACGAAGACTCTCCGCACCAGCACCCGAGCGGTCATGGTTGTGGCCCTTCCGCCGGCAGCAGCATCTCGGGCACGCTCGCCGGGGCCGGCGGCGGTTCGACCGGCGTGCTCGGCGGCGGAGGCTCCGGCATCGCCGCTCCCGGTATCCGCCCCAGTGGCGGCGGCGGTGGCGGCACCGGCGGCGTATCACCGGGCAGCCCGGTATACGCGGACACCGCGGGCGGCAGCTCGGGCGGCGTCGGCTTCGGGCCCTCCCCACCGGGCGCCAGCCGTTGCTCGGTGTAAACGACGTTTTTCGGGTCAAACACCGGGGCCAGGAACGGGTTGATCGGGATCGGGAAATAGTTGAAGTTGAAGTACAGCAACGGGTTGAAGATCCGCAACGCCGGGCTCAGATACAAGCCGCACAGCTTGCCCGACTCGTTCGCGGTGGCGTTCTCCAGGCCCCCGAGTTGTGAACATAAGGCCCACACCGGATTGGTGAGGTTCTGCAGGCCAACCCCGCCGCGGATATTCCCGACATCCGGGTCGTAGTCGTTGTAGGCGTTTGCGACCGCGTTCGGCGTGACGTGCAGAACGTTTTTCAACGCCATTTTGTTGTCGACGAGAATCTGCGTCAGGTCGGCCAACCGCGCGATCTGCTCAGAGGTCTGGTCACGACTACCCGCGATGAACCGCTGCACCTCGCCGACCGCGCTCGCCAGGTCCGTCAATGCCGCGTCCAGGTCGGATTTGTTGTCGTCGAGCACGCTGGTGAGTGTGGCCAGCCGGTCGCTGAACTGCACGATCTGGACGTTGCTGTCCCGCAGGGCCGCGACGAAAGTCTGCAGATTCTTGATGATGTCGACGATGTTGCCGCTGCCGTTGGCCAGGATCCGGCCCACCCCCGACAGTTGAGCCAGCGTCTGCCGCAGCTTTTCACCGTTACCGCCGCCCAGTGCGTCGGCGGCGCTGTCGATGAACCGCGCGATCGACGGGGTCGACACCTTGCTGTTGGGACCCAACTCCGTTGCCAACCGCATCAATTGGTCTTTCACCTGGTCCCACTCGACGGGCACCGCCGTCCGGTCGATCGGTATCACCGTGCCGTCACGCATGGTGGGGCCACTCGACCGGTAGGCCGGGGTGAGCTGGACGTAGCGTGCCGCCACCAGATTCTGGGCGACGATCACCGCTTTCGCGTCCGCCGGAATGGGCACGTTGCGATCGACGTGCATCACCATCTTCGCCTGCGTGCCCTGCGGTTGGATGGCCGCGATGGTGCCGACCTTCATACCGGACACCCGCACATCGTCGCCCGGATAGATGCCGGTGGCGGTGGGGAAGTAGGCGGTGATCGTCGTCGGGCGAAAGAAGGTGTTGCGGATGGCGATCGCGGTGCCGACAATGACGAGCCCGGCCAACACGATCGCCAGTCCCGCTTTGAGCCTCCGGCGTGGCATCGCCGCGAGCCGCATCATTGCGACCCTCCCGGGTCCATGTTGTACGGGAACGGGAAGAACGCCCGCGGCCCGGCGGTGTCCGGTGGTATACCGGGGGTGCCGTAGGCACGGAATCCCCAGGTGTAGTCGAACAACCACTGGAAGAATTGGATCGTGAACAAGTTCGGGATGAACGGGTTGTAGTAGAACCCGCTGGACACGGTCTCCCCCTGCGTCAGCTCATACTTCGCCAGCCCGGGCAGCGCTTTGGTGAGGCTGTCGCGGTTCTTTTCCAGCATCGCCGTCACAGAGTTCAGCTTCTCCAGCGACGGTGCCAGCTTCGCCTCGTTGTCATGCACCACGCCGGACAGCTGCCTGGCCACCGCGGACGTGCTGGCCAGCAGCCGCACGATCGCCTGCCGCCGCGTTACCAGCATGGAGAGCAGATCGTCGGCGTTGAGGATCAGCGTGTTGAGTTGCTGACTGCGTTGCGAGAGGATGCCGGTGACATCGGCGGCGCCCTTGAGCAGCTCACCCAGTGTCTGGTTGCGGGCGTTGAGGGTTTGTGAAAGCCGGGTCAGCCCGTCGAACGCGGGTCCCAGTTGCGGCGCAACCTGATTCAGTGTCGCCGACAGCGTGTCAAGGGACTGGTTGAGTGTATCGGTGTTGGTTCCCGCGATGTCGGTCGTCAGGTTGTCGACGGCCTCCGACAGTGAATAGGGCGAGGAGGTGCGCGACACGGGGATGACGGCGTTCGGATGTAGAGTGCCGCTGCCCGCAGATTCGACGGTGAGCGTCCGCTGGCCCAACAGCGAACCCGTCCTGATGTGTGCGGTGCTGGCCGACCCGAGCTGGACTTTCCCTTTGACGGTGAACGTCACCAGAACATCGCCGCGCTGCAGCGACATGCCCGACACGCTGCCGACTTTGATTCCCGATACCGACACGTCATTGCCGACTGCGAGGCCGCCGGCATCGGAAAACAACGCCTGGTAGCGGACCGTGGTGGCGCGCTGGATGAGTTGTTCGGGATTGAGTCCGACGGCGATGATCAGCGCCACCAGCACGGCGCCGATGAATCCGGCCCGAATGAGGCTTGCTCCGCGGTACCTATTCATCGGGACTCTTCGGTTCCGCACACCTTCCGGTGACCTGGTGGGTTATGCCCACTTCCACCGTCCGGTACGACAGATCGGAGACACGCAGCGCCAGTCCGCACAGGTAGTAGGGGAACCAGGCGCCGTACGCACCGAGCCTGGTCAGTTTGCGGTAATTGTTCGGCAACTTCTTCAGCGAAATGTCGATGAGGTTCTTGTCCTGGTCCAGCAACGGGGCTATCCGGCTCACTTGGTCCACGGTGCCGGCCAACGGCGCGCGGGCGCGGCTGAGCAGATCCGCGATCGAGGCGGTCCCATTGTCCAGGGCGGTGATGGCGGCGCCGATGGTGTCGCGGTCTTGCGACAGTCCGCTGATCAGCCGCTCAAGTCGGTCAATAGCGCCGGCGAATTTGGTGCCGTCCTTGTTCACGGTGGCCACCACGGTGTTGAGATTGTCGATCAGCTCCTGCACCGTTTGGCCATTGTCGGCCAGCGCGTTGGAAAACGACGACGTCTTCGACAGCAGCGACTCCAGCGTTCCGCCCTCGCCCTGGAAGACCTGAATGAGTGATGCGCTGAGCGCATTGACGTCTTGCGGATTGAGACCCTGGGTAACCGGTTTCAGCCCACCGAGCAGCAGATCGAGGTCGAGTGCCGGCGCAGTGCGCTCGATCGGGATCTCCCCCCCGGCTGGCAGTACCTTCGTGGATCCGGGACCGTCGACGAGCTCGAGGTAGCGATCATTGACCAGGTTGAGGTACCGGACGACGGCGCGGGTGCCGTCTGTCAGCACGACGCCGCGGTCGGCGTCGAATTTCACCCGAACCTTCTTGTCCGGAAGCAACGAGACGCTGTTGACCGTGCCCACCCGGACACCGGCGACCCGCACCGTCTGTCCGGGCTTCAACCGCGACACATCGGAGAACAGTGCCGAATACCCGTTTGTCGAGCCGGTTCGGTACTGCCCGAAGATGAAGAACAAGAACACCGTCAAGAGAATCATCACGGTGGCGAAAACCCCGAACTTGACGATCATCGCGCGTGAGCCGGTCATCCGGGTTGTCCAACCTGGAAGGTGTTGCGCGGTGGGCCCGCGATCGGCCCGTATAGCAGCTGCTTGAGCGCGTCGGAGTTCCACAGCAATTGCGGGTTGCCGTACTCCATGGGGTTGGCGCCGACGTCGGCCACCACGAACGGCGGCGCGGCATCAAAGGGCACCACGGGAAGATCCTGGCACTGGGGACCGCCGGTCGCAGCCACCTTGGGCAAGTTGGTCGGGTAGCGGTATCGCTCGGCGCCGAAGCCAATGTAGACCAATACCTTGATCATCGGCTCGGGCAGGTTCGGAGAGCGCACATTCACCAGTGACCCGGAAATGCCGCACCACAGCGCTTGGTGGTACTCGTTGAGCAGATCGGTGGTCGGCACCAATAGGTGCAGGACATCGGTCAGCGCTTGCCTGTTGCCGCCCACAACGTCATTGCCCATGTCGGCCAAACCGATCGAGCTGATCAGGAACGCATCCAGGTTCCGCTCCTCGTCGACGATCGACTTGCTGATCCTGATCGAATTGTCGGCCGTAGCGAGAAGATCCGGGGCCGCGTCGGCATAGGCGTTGCTGACCGCGGGCAGCACCTCGAGGTCGTGGCTCAGCGCGGGAAGACTGGGATCCTCCTTGGCCAGAAATGAATCCAGGTCGGACAGCATCTGGCCGATCTTGTGTCCACGGCCGTTCACCGCGGACGCTATCGCGCCGAGGGTTTCGTTGAGTTTGGCGGGATCAATCGTCGACAACAGGGACGTGAGCTGCTGAAATACCGTGTTGATTTCGACGGTGACATGTTTGCCCTCGAGTACCTGATTGGCGCGCAGGTGCTCTGACGAGGGTTTGTCGGGCGGCACCAGCTCGACGAACTTGGCGCCGAATACCGAAGTCGACGCGATGTCGACGAGCACGTTGGCCGGAATGAGGGCCATCTGCGACGGATGCATCGCCAGGTGCAGGACGGCTTCACCGTTGGGCCGCACGTCGATCGAGTCGACCTTGCCTACCTCTACTCCGCGCATTTTCACCGCGGCGTCTGGGTTCATCACCAAGCCGGCGCGTGGCGATACCACGGTCACCGGCACACTCGTGGTGAAGTCGCCCCGGAACAGGCCGACCGCGACGGCGACAACAAACGCAACCACGACGACGGTCGCCAAACCCGCTAACGGGCGCACGTATGACCGGGCCCCGAAGTGACGGCCGGGCGACGCCGCGATAGGTGCTGCGGCGCTGGTGGTTTCGGAACGATGAAATGGGCCCGGCCCCAGGTTGCGCGTCACTGTCCTTTCACCACCCTTTCCTAACCCGACAGGTGGAAATTGCCGTTGGTGCCGTATATGGACAGCGAGACCAGCAGCGTCACCGACACCACCACGATCAGTGAGGTGCGTACCGCATTACCCGTCGCGACGCCCACACCGGCCGGTCCGCCCGAGGCAAAATAACCGAAGTACGTATGGATCAACAAGATGGTGAGCGCCATCAGGACGGCTTGCAGGAATGACCACAACAAGTCGATCGGGTTGAGGAACGTCGTGAAATAGTGCTGATACAAGCCGCCCGATTGGCCGAACAAGACCACCGTCGTGAACTGGCTGGCAAAGAACGACAAGATGACGGCAATGGCGTACAACGGGGTGATCGCGAGCATCCCGGCGAAGATCCGGGTGCTGACCAGATACGAAACCGGCCGAATCGCCATGGCTTCCAGCGCGTCGATTTCTTCGTTGATCCGCATGGCACCCAGCTGCGCGGTCACGCCGGCGCCGAATGTGGCCGCCAAACCGATTCCCGCGACTATCGGCGCCGCGATCCGAACGTTGATGAAGGCCGCCAGGAACCCGGTCAGCGCCTCGATGCCGATATTGCCCAGCGAGCTATACCCTTGGACCGCCAGCGTGCCGCCCGCCGCGAGCGTCAAGAAACCAACGATCACAAGTGTCCCGCCGATCATCGCCAAAGTCCCTGCGCCCATGCTGATTTCGGCGACGAGACGAATGACTTCCCGGCGGTAGTGAGTGGCCGCGAACGGTATCCCGGCAATCGCCCTGCCGTAAAACAGCGTGTGATCGCCGAGTCGGCTCAGGGTGCCAACCGGCTTCTGCACCTGCCGCGTCAGTCGCGGATAGACGGCTTTCAGCGCCACAGTGTGTCCCTACACCTCCCTCGTGCTACCTGGTCCTTCGTGCTATTTGGTCCCTCGTGTTACGACTTGCTCGAGAATCGGATACCGATAGCGGTGACAACCACATTGACCACAAACAGCGACATGAACGCATACACCACCGTTTCGTTCACGGCGTTGCCGACGGCCTTAGCCCCCCCACCGGAAATCGTCAGCCCGCGATAACACGCGACCAATCCAGCGATCAGACCGAAAAGCGCCGCCTTGACACACGAAATGATGACCTCGGGCACGCCGGTCAGCAGCGTGATGCCCGCAGCGAACGCGCCGGGGTTGACATCTTGGACGAATACCGAAAAGACATAACCACCCAGAATGCCGATGATGACGACCAGGCTGTTCAGCAACAGGGCCACCAGCCCCGCGGCCAGCATGCGCGGCGTTACCAAGCGCTGCACCGGGTTGATGCCCAGCACCTCCATCGCGTCGATTTCTTCGCGGATCGTCCGCGAACCAAGGTCGGCGCACATCGCCGTGGCGCCGGCGCCCGCCACGATCAACACGGTCACCAGGGGGCCGACCTGGGTGACCGCGCCGAATGCGGCGCCCGCACCAGACAGATCCGCTGCGCCCAATTCCCGCAACAGGATGTTGAGGGTAAAGCTGACCAGGACGGTGAACGGGATGGCCACCAACACGGTAGGCACCAGCGCGACGCGCGCGACAAACCACGACTGTTCCAAGAACTCGCGCCAGAAGAAGGGCCGGCGAAACACAAACTTGATGGCGTCCGCCGACATCGCAAACAGGCCCCCGACTGCCTGCATGGGCTTGGAGCCGCGCGCAAACACGATGCCTGAAGACCAGCGCTCCGCGCCCCTACCCGCCATCGGCCCAAGGTCCTTCCAGCATCACGACGGCTGAATGCTTGCTGCTAGCGGCGAAATGCCCTGCAGACAGCCACATTCCGGCGTCAACAGCTCCCGCCCTCACGCTAATGTCTCCGTTCTGTTGCGTGAGTTGGTGCTCGCAAAGCCGTGTTGGCCGGCCAATCCTTCACTTCTTGAAGCGTTGCGATTATGACTCATGCCGCATCCAGGTGGAGCGGAAAATGCACAACCGTTATCGGAGGACCCTGATCACCCGGACAGTCCGGGTCAGTCTCAACAGTGATGTTCGGTTTAGGCATTTCAGGGCAGCTCCTAGGTGACGGCCCCGGCCGTCTTGAGTTCGATGATGCGGTCCCAATCGAGTCCGAGTTCCATCAGGATCTCGTCGGTTTGTTCGGCGAATCCGGGCGCGGGCCCGGTCTGCGGCGCGGTGACATCGAACTGGACCGGGTTGGCGACCAGTTCAAGTTCGCCTGCGCGCACGATGTACTCGTTCGCACGGACCTGTGGGTCATCGGCCGCTTGCAGCGTGTCCTGCACCGGAGCCCACGGTCCGGCGAGCGTCGCAAAGCGTTCGCTCCACTCGGCAAGCGTGTGGGTTGCCATGACCTTGGTCAAGATCTCTACCGCGTCGGCGGTGTTGGCGGCGATCGTCTCGGCGGTGGCGAAGCGAGGATCGTCGGCCAGCTCTGGCCGGTCGATGTGCCGGCACACGTCGGCCCAGAACTTGGTGGGTTGCATCATCACCAAGGAGATGTAGCGGCCGTCGGATGTCGCGTACACCCCCACTAGTGGGTTGACGGGCGAGCCGTGTATCCCGGGCGGTGGCGCTTCCAGTCGCTGACCAAGATGTCTCGTCAACGCCACCGTGTGTCCTAGCGACCAGAGCCCGCTGCCGAGCAGTGACACATCGACGACGGACGGTTCGCCGGTGCGCTCACGCTTGACCAATGCCGCCGCGATGCCACCGGCGAGGTTGGTGCCGGAGATGGTGTCGCCGTATGCCGGTCCAGGCGGATTGATCATCCCGTCATACCCCATCGGAGTGATGGTGGCGGCGGTTCCGGCGCGGCACCAGAAGGCGGTCATGTCGTAGCCGCCCTTGGTCGCCTCTTCGCCGCGCGGACCCAGTCCGCTGCCGCGCGCGTAAATAATGGACGGGTTCACCGCCCGGATGTCGCCGACGTCGATCCCGAACTTCTGCCGTGCGTCGGGCAGGAAACTGGTGAGGAACACATCGGACCGGCGGGCCAACTCGTATAGCACTTCCCGGCCCTCGGGGACCGCCATGTCCAGTCCGATGCTTCGTTTGCCGCGGTTGGCGTGCTCGATGTTGGGATTCGGGTCGCCTTCGACACGCAGCATGCCGGTCTGCCGGAGCCCCCGCTGCGGGTCGCCGGTCACCGCGTGCTCGACTTTGACCACCTCGGCGCCCCATTCAACCAGCACGGCACCCGCCGACGGGACGAACCCGTACATGGCGACTTCCAGAACGCGGATGCCTTCCAGCGGCCTCATCCGACGCTCCCTAGTGTGGTGACGGTCACGAAAATTTCATTCTCATCCTGGGCGAATCTTACATTCGGCTCTCGAGAATTCAAGAAATTCTCAGGAACCGTATTAACCTGCTGACCAGCTAAGCAACCGCTCAGCGGTATACCTACTTGCCCTCTAGACGCTGGCCGTGTGGGCTTTTAAGCGAATCTTGCGAGCCGATCCAGCGTGAGAGTAAGGTTCTCATAATTGTAAGGGAGATTCTTTGTGATTGAGACGGCCACCTTTGCGCTGCGGGTTTGGAGATCAGCGGCGTGAAGACTGCCGTCGTCACCGGTGGCGGATCCGGCATCGGCCTGGCCATCGCGCATCGTCTGCGCGCCGACGGTCTTGACGTCGCCACCATCGACCTCAAGCCGTCGGACACCGACCTCGCTTTCACCGCCGACGTTACGGACCGCTCGCAGGTGGATGCCGCGCTGTCGGAGATCCGTGGCCGGCTGGGCCCGGTCACCGTCCTGGTCAACGCCGCGGGCCTGGACGGATTCAAGCGTTTCGGCAACATCACGTTCGAGGACTGGCAGCGCGTGATCGATGTCAACCTCAACGGGGTTTTCCATACGATTCAGGCGGTGCTGCCCGACATGGTTGAGGCCGGCTGGGGACGCATCGTCAATATCTCGTCGTCGAGCACGCATTCCGGTGTGCCTTACATGTCGCACTATGTGGCCGCTAAATCTGCGGTCAATGGGCTCACCAAGTCACTGGCACTCGAGTACGGGCCAAGCGGCATCACCGTCAATGCCGTTCCGCCGGGCTTCATCGACACACCAATGCTGCGCAGCGCCGAGGCACAGGGGTTCCTCGGCGACGTCGAGCAGAACATTGCCAAGACCCCGGTGCGCCGGATGGGCAAGCCGGAAGACATCGCCGCGGCGTGCGCCTTTCTGGTGTCCGAGGAAGCCGGCTACATCACCGGTCAGATATTGGGCGTCAACGGCGGTCGAAACACGTAGCAGAGAGTGTGGCAGACGGCGCGGTAGGCGCCTACCACAACTGACCTGCACTGAACCATAGGAGACACCGTGAAGGTCTGGGTTGATCCAGAACGCTGCCAGGGACACACCCTGTGCTCGATGATCGCTCCGGATTCTTTCCTCCTCAGCGACATCGACGGCAGTTCGTCGGCGATCAGCGAAGTGGTGCCGGCCGACCAGCAGGACCGGGTTCGTGAAGCCGCGCAGTCGTGTCCGGAGCAGGCCATCCTCATCACAGACGAAATATAAAGGGAGACAGCACGTTGAGCGTCGACGACAGCGTGGACGACATAGTCAGCGGCAGCGATCGCAAAAAGAACCCGTATCACTTCGACCGGCACTCGGCGGAGTACCGGACGCAGTTCAAGAAAATCACCGAAGAGATGCACGCCAAGTGCCCGATGGCGTGGAGCGACACCTACGGCGGGCACTGGGTGGCAGCCGGCAGCAACGAAGTATTCGAGCTCGCCCGGTGCCCTGGGGTCTCCAACGATCACGACATCAACAACGAACGCCGTGGCTATAAAGGCATTGCGATCCCGTCGGCGAGCCGCGTCAACGGCATACGGGGCGGCATCTTGGAGATGGACGACCCCGAACACCGCATCTACCGAACCGTGCTCAACCCCTACTTGTCACCGGCCGCGATCAAGCGCTGGGAGCCGTTCATTGATGACGTGACCCGCGCCTGCCTCGACGAGAAGATCGAAAAGGGCCACATCGACTTCGTCGACGATCTGGCCAACGTCGTGCCGGCCGTCCTGACGCTGGCGATCCTGGGCATCCCGCTGAAGAAGTGGAACATCTACAGCGAGCCGGTCCATGCCGCGGTGTACACCCCCGAACACTCACCGGATATCCAGCGAGTGACCGAGATGCACCGGCAGATGGGGCTCGACGTGGTCAACAACATGATCGAGATCCGCCAGAATCCACGGCCTGGTGTGGTGAACGCTCTGGTGCAGATGCGGATCGACGGTGAGCCCGCACCAGATCTGGAAATTCTCGGGAATCTCGGGCTGGTCATCGGCGGCGGCTTCGATACCACGACGGCGTTGACCGCCCATTCTTTGGAGTGGCTTTCGGAGAACCCTGGTGAGCGAGCGCGCCTGTCGCAGAATCGCGACACGTTGCTCGATCCCGCGACCGAAGAGTTCCTGCGCTACTTCACCCCGGCGCCCGGTGCTGGCAGGACATTCTCCGACGACGTTGAGATCGTCGGAAACGAGTTCAAGGAGGGTGAGCGGCTGTGGATTTCATGGGCCATGGCCAACCGCGATCAGTCGGTGTTCCATTACCCGGACACGATCATGTTGGACCGTAAAGGTAACCGGCACTTCAGCTTTGGCATAGGTGTGCACCGGTGCATCGGATCCAACGTGGCACGCACGGTGTTCAAGTCCATGCTGACCGCGGTCCTCGACCGGATGCCCGACTACCACTGCGACCCGGATGGCGCCGTGCACTACGAGACCATCGGTGTCATCCAGGGCATGCGAAAGCTGCCGGCCACTTTCACGCCTGGCCGCAGAGTCGGCGCCGGCCTCGACGAAACCCTGGACAAGCTGCAACGCATCTGCGACGAGCAAGAACTCGCCAGACCCGTCACCGAGCGCAAGGAAGCCGCCGTTATTTGGTGAGCAGACGCAAAACCCCCGCACGCGCGGCGTGTCGGGGGCTTCTGCGTCTGCTCGCCCGACCTAGCCGCGGGGTAGGCCGAGCACGCGCTGGGCGATGATGTTGCGCTGGATCTCGGAGGTGCCGCCGGCGATGGTGCCGGAGAAGCTGCGGGCGTAGCGCTCGAACCAGCTGGCCCAATAGTGGTCCAGATTCATCGGTGCATACGGACCGGTCAGCGTCGGGTGGATGAGCCCGTCCGGTCCGGCGCTGTGCAGGGCGTGTTCAAATCCACGTAGCTCGGCTTCGGAACCGAGCAGCTTGAGCACAGATATCGCGGCCACGTCGTCTTCGCCACGCGCGGCATGGGCCAAAGCAACCGAACCCAATAGGCGCAACGCCTGTCTGTCCATGATCAGGGTGGCGTACTGGTCGCGCTCGAGCTCGGTCGACGGACGCCAATCGGCAAGCAGGTTGTCCATTCGATCGGCGAAACCCAGCCACATCATCGTGCGCTCGTGGCCCAGGGATCCGTTGGCTACCCGCCACCCCTCGTTGAGCGGGCCGACCAAGTTCTCCACCGGTACCTTCACATCGGTGAAGAACACCTCATTGAAATCCAGGTCATCGGCCGAGCAGATCGACGGGAAAGGCCGGCGCACGATTCCTTCAGTATCGGTCGGGATCACTAATGCACTGATGCCCTTGTGCTTTGGCGCATCGGGATCGGTACGCACAAAGGTCAGCAACACGTCGGCGTCGTGAGCCCCCGATGTCCACACTTTCTGCCCATTAACCACGAAGTGATCGCCGTCAAGCACGGCACGGGTGCGCAGCGACGCCAGATCGGATCCGGCACTCGGCTCGCTCATCCCCAGCGAAGCAGTGATTTCGGCCCGCAGGATCGGCACTGCCCAACGGTGCTTTTGGTCGTCACTGCCGAACGACAGCAGTGACGCCGCAACGATATTCACGCCCTGCGGGTTGAGGCTGTGGTAGATCCGCCGGCGGCACAGTTCCTCCAGGTAGACGAACTGCTGAAACACCGTCGCGTTGCGCCCGCCGAATTCCGGCGGTTGACCCGGCAGCAGCCAGCCGTTGTCGAACAGCAGCCGCTGCCAGCGACGCGCCCACTGCGGCATATGGGAAACCGAGCGGGGCCGCTCCAGCGTTTCGCTTGCGGGAGGCAGATTCTCATCGAGGAAAACCGAAAACTCCGCCCGAAACGCTTCCACGTCGGGATCAAAAGTCAGCTGCACGGTACTCCTCTGCGATCCGCGCCCGATGCTCCGCCGTGCCACCGAGCATGAGCTCACCCGCTTTGGCCCGCTTGAGTGCGAACTGCAAATCGTTCTCCCAGGTGAATCCCATTGCGCCGTGTAGTTGTAGGCCGTGCCGGAACACCAGCGCCTGGCACTCCCCTGCCGATGCCTTGGCCATCGTGGCCGCCAGCCTGCGCCGGGGATCGTCGGCGGCAATCGTCAATGCGGCGAAGTACGCCAGCGCCCGCGCGCGTTCCACCGCGACGTGCATATCTGCGGCCTTGTGCTGTACAGCCTGGAATGAACCGATCGGGACACCGAATTGCTCGCGGCTGCGGACATGCTCGAGGACCAGATCGAGGATGCGTTGGCAGGCGCCGACCATCGTGATTGCCATGCCGGTCAGCGCAACATGGTGCGCACGCTCGCGATCAACGGTCACCCGGGCGCTGTCGGGTACCCGGACCTCGCCGAAGGACACGTCGGCGACATGCAGGACCGGGTCGAATGCCGCAACACGCCGGGCCGCCACCTGGTTAGACGCGACGATGAACACACCGGCGCCGGTCACCACCGCCAACCGGTCGGCGCGATCACCGTCGAGGACATGGCGTGCCGTACCGTCCAGCACCCAGCCATCAGCGTCGCGATGCGCCGACACCCCGTTGTACACGGCGGTACCCGACTCGTGCGGGTCGAACCGATCCACGGCCAGGGGCGCGAACTGACTCATCGTCGCGAGGAACGGGCTGGGATCGGTGGCACGACCCAACTCTTCGAACACGATCGCCAACTCGACCGCGCTGACCGGATCGTTCAGCTCGGTCCAGCCAAGGTCCACGTAGACCTTCCATAACGGGCTGGGATCGAGACCATTTTCGGCCACGCCACGCACCAACGAGGGCGGACATTCCTTGCTGATCACGTCGCGCACGGTGTGCTGCCACAGCCGCTGATCAGCATCGAACTCCAACAGCATCCGGGCCGCCTCCTGTCATTGTCTTCAGTGCGAGAATAACATTCTCTGTAGCGGAAGTAGTAATCTCGAAAACTGGCTATGAGGTGCCGATTTATCACCCGTGAAGGGACCCGTAAATGCTGGATGCCGCAACCACCTTGTGCGAGATCGAAGCGATCAAGCAGCTCAAGGCCCGATACTGTCGCTACCTGGACACCAAGCAGTGGGACGATTGGCGGCAGCTGTTCACCGACGATTTCGTGAGCGACACCTCGCCGTCCGGCGGGAGGTTGATCACTGGTGCCGACGAGTTCGTGGCCTATGTCCGCAACGCCTTGGGAAAGCCGTCACAACCCACGGTGCACCAGGTGCATGCCCCCGAGATCGAACTGACGTCGGCGACGACCGCGACCGGGGTGTGGGCGCTCGAGGACGTGGTGCGGTTGGCGCCGGCCGTCAACCTCAACGGCCGCGGTCACTACCACGAAACCTACGAGAAGGTCGACGGGCAGTGGCTGATCAAGACCTCCACGCTGACCCGGCTGCGTGAGGACATCTTCAATCCGCTGTTCTCCGTGCGCATCTCACCAAGGCTGCGTGGCGCGGGCGCCGCCGTAGCTCGCAGGTTGGGCCGATGAATAGCGAAAGCGTCCTTATCACTGGCGCTTTCGGCCAACTCGGTAAGCTCTGCACCGAAATCCTGCTGCGCCGGGGCCACACCGTGATCGGCGTCGATCTGCACAGCGACAGTTCGGTGGCGGCCGCCGCTGCTCTGACCGATACCCCACAGCTGGGCCGGCTGATCCCGGAATTTACCGATCTCACCGACGCCGATGCGGTTGCCGGCGTGGTGGGTCGTCACCACCCCGCCGCGATCGTGCACCTGGCGGCAATCGTCTCGCCGCCCTCGTACCGCAATCCCCGGCTGGCCCGCAGGGTCAACGTGGGCGGCACACGAAACCTCGTGACCGCAGCGCAAACCGCGAGCGACCCGCCGCTGATCGTGTTCGCCTCCAGCGCGGCGGTCTACGGCTCACGAAACCCAATCCGCCGCCCCGAACGCATCACCGGCGACACCCCGGTGAATCCGATCGACCAGTACGGCGAGGACAAAGTCATGGCCGAGACTGTCATCGCCGATAGCGGCCTGCCGCACGCCGTGTTGCGGCTGGCGGGAATCGTGTCGCCCGACGGCTCGGGAAACCTCGACGCCGACTACCTGCTCCTGGTGCGAGCCACTCCGGCGGACAACCGAATGCACTCGGTAGACGCCCGGGATGCCGCGCTGGCTTTCGCCAACGCGGTAGACCGCCCAACTGCCGTGGACGGCAAAGTGCTGGTGATAGCCGGCAACGACACGTACGTCCATCTGATGAGCGAGCTCCAGGACGACATAATGGCTGCGGTTGGCATCGGCCGCCTGGGCCCGTCGGCCGGCCTGCCCGGTAATCCTGACGACGACCGCGGTTGGAGCTTCACCGGCTGGTTCGACACCACCGAATCCCAGGCCCTACTGGATTACCAAGAACACGACTGGCCCGACACGCTCGCCTGGGTCGCCGATGCAATCGGGCGACGCCGCATTGTGCTGAAAGCGCTTGGCCCGGTGATCCGCCCGGCGATGCGCACGTTTCTGGCCTTGCAACGCCGCCTCGAACGCCGCGGTCCCTACGCCGACCCATGGGCGCTGATCGCTGAGAAGTACGGCCCCGACGTGCTAGCGCCCACCACCTTCTGAGCCGCGCGTTCAGCGGATTAGCGCCTCGGCCGGCTGGTCCCAGTGGTCGAGGTTCACCGCCTCGGCGAGCGGGCGGCGACGGACGGGGCCGTGCTTGCCCTTGGGCCACCCGACCACGATATGGCCGGCGATCATCCAGTCCTCGGGTACTTCAACGGCGTCGCGCAGCAGCTGCTCGCCGCCGTACGAAGCCCAGCTGGTGAGACATGCCCCCAGACCCTGGGCGCGGGCGGCCAGCAGGAAGTTTTGCATGGCAGGGAAGATCGACCCACCGAGCAGAAGTTCCGATGCCGTCGGGAAATGCTTTTGTGCGAACAAGACCGACGTGAACTCACCCGCTCGATCGTGCAATTCGTAGGTCGCCCGGTAAGTGCGGGCGCGGCGGCTACTGTCGTCGGTGGCGGGCCGACTCATCCCGTACACCGGCTCGATCACCTCCAGGGCGTGGGCCGCAGCCTTGGCCACGACGGCCCGCTGCTCGGGCGATCGCAGCACGATGTAGCGCCAGCCTTGCGCGTTGGCACCCGAGGGCGCCCAGGTGGCCGCTTCGAGGCACCGCGCCAGCGTGCTGTCGTCGACCGGCTTGGCGGTGAAGCGCCGGATCGTGCGGGCGGTCGACATCACCTCCCAGACGTCACTGCTTGCACCGGTCATGGTTGCTCCCTCCTCAAGACGTCGTGTCACTATCGCGCCCGGAACCGACAGCGCTCGAGCAGGATTGCGGCCAGCTTTCTGGGTTCGCTGTACATCAGGTCATGACATGTGTCGATACAGAACAGCGTGTCGACGCCGCCGAGGGACTTGATGCACTGCCGCTGCTGTCGCGGCGACAGCGCCCTGTCCCTCAGGGTCATGATCCACGTGCGGTGGACCTCGGCGGGCAGATCACTGCGGTCGACGGGTTCGACGATCACCCCGACGGACTCCGGATACAGGCGTGCCAGCGCGTACCTGCGTTGCTCTCGCGACATCGCATTGCAAAATGCAAATCTCGCTGCCGCACTGGGCAATACCGTCATTGCGCTGACCGTGGTCCCAAACCGCGCCAGCGGGGCCAACGGCCCGCGAAGGGTGTCAGCCACCGACGATCCCTGCGGAGGAATGAATGCCGCCGCTATCACCATCTCGCGCACCTTGCCCGCGCCCAGCTTGGCGACGACGCCGGGCACGGTCACCCCGCCCAGCGAATGCCCCACCACGACAACATCGGCGAGCCCGGCATCTTCCACGTCGGCAATTACCGAGTCCACCCAGTCGGCGATGGTCACCGTGGAAAGATCCGTGGGGTGGCGGCCGCGGCCCGGCAGGTCGACCGCCAGCACCCGCAATTTTGGTTCCTGGCGGGCTAATTCGGCAATGGTCCAATCCCAGCAATCGGCGGCGTGTGCCCCGCCGTGAACGAGGACGAGATCGGGAAGCGTCATCAGGTGTTGACTGTAAACCCCGCAGCGCGCGACCACGCCCGGAACCGTTGACACAATCAGGGTCAGGAGTCGACACACCTCACGCACAGGAGAAAAGCATTGAATCGCGAAACGTACGACAAGGGACTTGCAATCCGCTCCGCAGTTCTGGGCGAGGCGTATGTCAACAAGGCACTGGCCGACGCGGACGACTTCACCAAGCCCCTGCAAGATCTGGTGACCGAGTACTGCTGGGGTGCCGTGTGGGGCCGCGAGGAGCTGCCGCGCAAGACGCGCAGCATGCTGAATCTGGCCATGATTTCGGTGCTCAACCGGCCACACGAATTGCGGACCCACATTAAGGCGGCCCTGACCAACGGAGTCACTCGCGATGAGATCCGCGAGGTCTTCCTGCAGGTTGCCATCTACGCCGGCGTGCCCGCTGCGGTCGACAGCTTTCGCATCGCCGGCGAAATCTTCGCCGAACTGGACAAGAGCTAAGGACCCGGCGTGGAGATCGGGTTCATCGGCTTGGGAAACATGGGCTTTCCCATGGCGCGTCGCCTCATCCAGGGAAACCACCGGGTCGTCGCCTTCGACACGCGCTCCGAAGCGCTCGACCGCGCCGTCGCCCTGGGGGCACACGCCGCGTCATCGCCCAAAGAGGTCGCCGATCGCGCCGAAACCGTCCTGGCCAGCCTGCCGTCGCCGACGGCATCACTTGAGGTGGCAACCGGCCGCACAGCTGTGATCGAGGGCTCGCGGGTTAAGCGCTATGTCGACCTGTCGACCATCGGTAGCCGAACGGCCGTGCAGATCCATGACCGTCTCGCCGAACGGAACATCGTCGCGATCGACAGCCCGGTCAGTGGCGGCGTCAGTGGGGCCGAACAGGGGACACTTGCTGTGATGGTGTCCGGTCCGCGCAACGAATTCGACGTCATACGAACCGCACTGGAGGCAATCGGCCGCTTGTTCTATATCGGCGAGAAGCCCGGTTCTGCACAGACGATGAAGCTCGCCAATAACATCCTGGCGGCCAACGTCCTGGTCGCGACGTCAGAAGTCGTGGTGATGGGTGTCAAGTCGGGACTGGACCCCGCTGTGATGATCGAGGTGCTCAACGCGGGCTCGGGCGGGACGAGCGCAAGCCGCGACAAGTTCCCGCGCGCGATCCTCCCGCGCACCTTCGATTACGGCTTTGCCACCGGGTTGATGGTCAAAGATGTGCGGCTCTACATCGACGAAGCCAAAGCGCTGGGTGTGCCCGTCGACGTCGCCGAAACGATCGGTCGGCTCTGGGAAATCGCCGCGCGCGACGAAGGCCCCGATTCAGATTTCACGACGGTGATCAAGCCATTCGAGAAGGCCGCGGACGTCATCGTGGGTGAGTGAGCCCACCGGCTCCCAATCAGAATGGACGGTTATGAAAAACCCTGTGGGACAGGCTCTTTCCGTCGTCGGACTGGCCGCTCATCTGGGCCGCGGAGTCGGCCGGGTGACCGCCGACGCGGTCGTCGGAAGCCGGGCGGGGCTGCCACGAAAGGTCGATGAACTCGACGCAACCGTCCTCTCCGCCGTCATGGGCACCACCGTCAGCTCGGTCGGTGTCCTCGGTAGCGACGCGGGAACGTCGTCGCGGGCGCGCCTGGCCGTGACCGGAGCCGGGGTACCCGAGTCGGTGTTCGTCAAACTGGCGGCGCAGACCGCCGCCACCCGATTGATGGGTGAACTTGGTCGGCTCGGGCACACCGAGGTCCGCTTCTACGGCCAGCTCGCCCCCGAACTCACCGGCGTCCCAAAGGCCTATGGGACGGCCTTCGATACGTGGACGGGCCGCTACCTGTTGGTCCTGGAAGATCTGCCCGCGGCCTCGTGCGAATTTCCCGACACGTTGCACCCGCTTTCCATCGACCAGGCCAGCCTGATCGTCGAACTGCTGGCCAGGCTGCACGCCGCCTTCTGGGACCGCCTGCCCAACGATGGGCGCGGGCCGTTGGGATGGCTCTACACACCCTCGGGTGACGTCACCTCCCTGCTGACCGGATCCCTGATGAACACGTCGATCAAGCGGCTGGCCGAGCGCACCAGCATCCCGGTAGACAACGGGCGATTCATCGCCGACAACTACCGAGCGGTCGCCGCGGTGATCGACAGTCCCCCACATACCGTCATGCACGGCGACGCACATCCGGGCAACATGTACTTCCGCGACGGCAAGCCGGGACTGCTGGACTGGCAGGCTGTGCGGCGCGGACACCCCTCCCGCGAACTGGCCTACACGCTGATCACCAGCCTGACCCCCGAGGACCGCCGCGCCGCTCAGCGCGACCTGCTCGACGACATCGCCGTGCGCTGGCGGCCGCCGGCGGACCCGATTTGGATCGGGACGATCTGTGGCTGCGGTTCCGCCAGGGCGCTTTGTACGGATATGTGGCCCCGCTGATCACCGCGGGGATGGGGGGAATGCAGGTCGAAGACATCGCGACGGAAGGTCTGCGGCGCGGTGTGGCGGCACTCGATGACCTTGAATGCGTTGCAGCACTTAAGAATTTCGTCTGAGAGCCGAATCGAGAAACTTCGTTCCTGACGAAGGCACCGTCGCGGCGCCGCGCCCAGTCGCGACGTGGAGAATGGTATTACACTTATTGAAGAAGGCACTTACCCGAATGACCACAATATCGGCCCCTACCAGGGGCGATGACTAATCGAAGCGCTTACCGGAAACCCATTGATTGGCGGCCGACGAGAATGTTAGATTATCTATCATATGGGCTGGCCGGGCTGACTTTGGCCGCCGGAGCCGGAGGGTGGCTTTAGTGATCGAACACGCTGACGGAACGCGCACGCCCGTCATCGACGCGAGCGTGCACATCTTTTTCCCGTCCACCAAGGACCTGCGGTCCTTCTTGCGTGAGCCGTTCAAGAGCCGCGGTTTCCCCGACTACGAGATGGACTGGTACGGGGCGCCGGGCGGCGAGTACGCCCCCAACACCGAGGGACCCGATCGCCGCTACCCGGGCTCGGATCCGGAATTCGTTGCCAATCAACTGTTTTCGAACCGCGGCGTCGACGTGGCGGTCCTGCACCCGATGGGGCGCGGCATCATGCCGGACCGCCACCTCGGCAGCGCACTGCACGCCGCCCACAACGAAATGATGGTGTCGCGCTGGCTGGAGCACGACGAGTTCGGTGACCGGTTCCGCGGCACCATCCGGGTCAATCCCGACGACATCGCCGGCGCGGTGCGCGAGATCGAAAAATGGCGTTCCCACCCGCGCGTGGTTCAGATCGGGGTTCCGCTGCAGTCCCGGGAGCTATATGGCAAACCACAATTCTGGCCGTTGTGGGAGGCGGCCGCCGACGCGAACCTCCCGGTTGCTGCGCACATCGAGGTCGGCGCGGGCATCGGCTTTCCACCGACGCCGTCCGGGAACACCCGCACCTACGAGCAATACGTCAGCTTCATGGCGCTGAACTACCTGTACCACCTGATGAACATGATCGCCGAGGGAGTGTTCGAGCGCTTCGACAGTTTGAGGTTCGTCTGGGCTGACGGTGCCGCAGACCTTGTAACGCCGTTTATCTGGAGGATGGACACCTTCGGCCGGCCGCACCTCGAGCAGACACCGTGGGCCCCGCGGATCCCGAGTGACTACCTGCCCGGGCACGTGTATTTCGTCCAGGGCAGCCTCGACGGTCCCGGCGACACCGACTTCGCCGGTGAGTGGTTCGGCTTCACCGGCAAAGACGACATGGTGATGTTCGGCTCCAGCTATCCGCATTGGCAGTGCGGTGATATCCACAAGCTGCCCAGATCGCTGTCCGCCGAACAGCGCGAGAAGCTGTGCTGGCGCAATGCGGCCAACCTGTACGGAATCGACATTTCTGTCGACGTCACTAGTGGCTAGCCGCGGGCTAGTCGCAGAATAGAAGTTGAAACAAGGGAGATCGAGGAGTTCGAGATGACTCTGACCCATACACAGGAACGTGTTCCCGCCGCCGAGCGCATAGCCGTCCGCTGCGTCGACTCGGATGTCCACCCAGTGCCGAAGCGCGGCGAGATCGTCCAGTACATCCCCGAGCCTTGGCGCAGCAAGTACTTCCTCACTCGCAATATCGGTGAGCAGATCTACTATGACGCTCCCGACTACGCGCACAGCTACGCGATGCGCACGGACACCTTCCCGCCGGACGGCGAATTCCCCGGCAGCGACCCGGACATGGCGTTCCGCCAGCTGATCATGGAAGCGGGCTCCGACATCGCGATCCTGGAACCTGGCGCCTACCCGGCTCGCCTGTCGGAAGCGCAGCACGCGATGGCGTGCGCCTTGAACGACTGGCAGGCCAACCACTGGCTCGACAGCCACAACAACTGGCACGAGCGGTGGCGCGGTTCGATCTGTGGCGCCGTTGAGGAGCCGGAAGCGACCGCGCGCGAAATCGAGCGCTGGGCCGGGCACCCCTACATGGCGCAGATTCTGATCAAGGCCGAGCCGCGGCCGTCATGGGGCCACCCGAAACACGACCCGATCTGGGCTGCGGCCACCAAACACGACATACCCGTGAGTTGCCACCTCTCACGCAGCCAGTACGACGAGCTGCCGACGCCGCCGGTGGGTTTCCCTAGCTACAACCACGACTTCATGGTGACCTACTCGCTGTTGGCCGCCAACCAGGTGATGAGCTTGATCTTCGACGGTGTCTTCGACCGCTTCCCGACACTGCGGATCGTGTTCGTCGAGCACGCGTTCACCTGGATCCTGCCGCTGATGTGGCGCATGGACGCGATCTACGAAGCGCGCAAGTCTTGGGTCGACATCAAGCGCAAGCCGTCGGAGTACGTCAAGGAGCACATCAAGTTCACCACCCAGCCGCTGGACTACCCCGAGGACAAGACCGAGCTGACCCGCGCGCTGGAGTGGATGGAGTGCGACAAGATCCTGCTCTACTCCTCGGACTACCCGCACTGGACGTTCGATGACCCGCGCTGGTTGGTCAAGCACCTTCCCAAGGCGGCCCGGGACGCGGTGATGTACAAAAACGGTATCGCGACCTACCACCTCCCGGAGACGGTTCCCGTCCTCGAGGGCCAAGTCAGGGTGCTCTGAATTGGAAGAAACCACCAAGCGGCCCCGCCTCGCTCAGGGCCGCGAGCATGTTGTCGCGACGGTGGACGAGATCCCACCGGGCACTCACAAGCTGGTGCCGATCGGGCGACACGGCGTGGGCGTGTACAACGTCAACGGCACCTTCTACGCCATCGCGAACTACTGTCCGCACCAGGGCGGACCGCTGTGCTCGGGGCGCCTTCGGGGACGCACCATCGTGGACGAGAATGCCGCGGGTGACGCGGTCATGGTGCGCGATCTGGAATTCATCCATTGCCCGTGGCATCAATGGGGTTTCGAACTGGCCACCGGCACCACCACGGTCAAGCCGGAGTGGAGTATCCGCACCTACCCGGTGCGCGTCGTCGACAACGACGTTCTGGTGATGGCGTAACTACAGGAGAATCGCGTGTCTTCTATCGAGGTAAATGGGGGGAATGTTGTCTACGAAATCCTCGGTGACTCAGGCGATCTCATTGTCCTGACACCGGGTGGCCGGTTCAGCAAGGAGATTGACGGCCTGCGCCCGCTGGCCGAGGCCCTAGTCGCCGGCGGCTATCGGGTGCTGCTGTGGGACCGGCCGAATTGCGGTGCCTCCGATGTGCAGTTCTACGGCCAAAGCGAGTCGCACATGCGCGCCGAGACGCTACGCGACCTGCTGGGCACGCTCGGTGTCGAGCGCTGCATCCTCGCCGGCGGCTCCGGTGGGGCAAGGGATTCCATGCTGACCACGATGCTCTACCCCGAACTCGTTGAGAAGCTCGTGGTGTGGAACATCGTCGGCGGCATCTACGGCAGCTTTGTGCTCGGTTCCTTCTACATCATCCCAAGCATTCTCGCGGTGCGAGGTACCGGGATGGACGGAGTGATCAAGGTGACCGAATGGCGCGAGCGCATCGAGGAGAACCCGGCCAACAAGCAGCGGTTCCTCGACTTCGACAAGGACGAGTTTCTCAAGGTGATGCTGCGCTGGCTCAACGCGTTTGTGTCCAAGCCGGGCCAGACGATTCCCGGTGTCCCCGACGAAATGTTCGACCGAATCCAGGTGCCCACGTTGATCATTCGAGGCGGCGAGAACGACATGGATCACCCCAAACGGACATCGCTGGAGGTCAGTTGCTTGATCAAGGGATCGAAGCTCATCGATCCGCCGTGGCCCGAGGACGCTTGGGAACGTGCGTCCGAGGAGCGTGCCGCGGGCAAGGTGCAGCGCTTCAACATGTTTGACACCTGGGTGCTCGCGGCACCCGCGATCCTCGAATTCTTGGGCCGTTAATGAGTTTACCTGGTGCGAATGCGGACCTCGCAATTGAGCGACGCCTCCAGGGCTGTGTGGATACGGCTCTCCGGGACGCGGTCGAGGTCGGCTTCGCGCAATGTCACGTAGACGACGTCGTAGCCGTCATCGCCTGGCGCCCTGGCGATCTCGCCGGTGAGCCCGAACGCGGACAGTACACCGCGCGCGTCGTCATCGGTACCCCTGCTGACGAAGGTGATCACACCAGGAACCGAAGTTATGTCAAAAGCTCTGGCGCACAATTCGATTGCGGCGTGCTTGGCGGTTTCAGCATCTTCGGCGGCGATGAGCAGCCGCACCTCGCGACGGCTGGCCGGCATGGCCGCGAGATCGTTTTCAACGACGTCGGCGCCTATCTCGCCTACCAGCCCGAGGAGAAGTGCCATGCCGTCTCGTAACTGCGCAGGCGTGAGCACGTTTTCCGGGTCGACGTTGACGCGCACCACCGCAGTCCGCATGCGGGCTAGCTTAACGGCAGGAATGGCGGGCTAGATCATGGAAACGACCCAAGCCGCGGTCATCAGCGTCGGCACCTCACCCGGGTGCGAACCCCGTCTGCTCGGCGAACAGCCCGGCCAAGCCCGGGAGGACTTGACGGCGTATCGGGGCCTCGGCGGGTACCACGGGCTTGCCGATGCCGACGCGTTGCTGGGCGAGGTCGAATCCAGCGGACTGGTCGGTCGTGGCGGTGCGGCCTTTCCGCTCGCCGTGAAGTTGCGCGCGGTTCGGGACAACGGGCGTCTCGGAGGCCGCAAGGCCGGTGGCACCGTCGTCGTCGCGAATGGCGAAGAGGGAGAACCGGCTTCGATCAAAGACCGGTGGCTGCTGCGCAACCGGCCGCACCTGGTTTTGGACGGAATGCGGTTGGCCGCGGCGATCGTGAGTGCCGACCGCACCTACGTCTACGTGTCCGACCCGGAGTCGGCCCGTAGCGTGGACGCCGCGCTGAGCGAACTCGACTCCGCGACCCTCGGCGGCATCACCGTCAGCTTGTTGACGGTTCAGCCCGGTTATGTGGCCGGCGAGGAGACCGCCGCGGTCCGCAAGATCAACGGCGGCCCGGCCAAGCCGACCGACAAGCCACCGCGTCCCTTCGAATCCGGCGTCGGCGAACTTCCTACGCTGGTAAGCAATGTTGAGACCCTGGCCAATCTGCCTTACCTGCAGCGCCACGGCTCGGCGGCGTTCCGCTCGCAGGGCACGCTGTTGTCGCCGGGTACGTTCCTGGCGACCATCACCGGAGCGGGCCGCCCGCCAGTTCTCTACGAGCTGCCGCACGGCTTACCGTTCACCGAACTGCTTGCCCTGCATGGGGTTTCGCCTGACCAGGTGCGGGGAGCGCTGATGGGCGGGTATTTCGCCGGTTTACTCAATCAGCGCGTGCTGGAATCCACGTTGGATCACGAGACGATGCGGCGGCTGGGCAGCGGGCTGGGTTGCGGTGCAATCTCGCTCATCACCGACGACTGCGCCGTTGCGGTGGCAGCGTCGGTGCTGGCCTACTTCGATCGCGAAAATGCCGGGCAGTGCGGGTCATGTTTCAACGGCACGGCGGCGATGGCCGCCGTAGCTGGGGCGCTGCGGGACGGCGCCGCGACTTGCGAGGATCTCGACCGGTTGCGCCGCTGGTCGGTGGTGCTCCGGGGTCGCGGCGCGTGCGCGACACTGGACGCGGCTACCAATGTGGCTGCGTCCCTGCTCGACCAGTTTCCCGACGACGTCGCCCAGCATCTCGACAGCGGCTGCCCAGGCTGCGGCCGTGGCGCATTCCGCGCCGACCGTCCCTACCAGGCGGAGGCTGTGAGGCAAACATGAAAATCCGTTTGGATCGCACCGTTTGCGACGGCTTCGGCGTATGCGCCAAGCATGCGCCGGGTTACTTCTCG
>Ga0210396_10001338_pt1 | contig 27217 bp, 16 predicted proteins | sample IncBWH17OmetaG_FD_155466 | JGI IMG/M metagenome (GOLD analysis project Ga0210396, IMG submission 155466) | Forest soil microbial communities from Barre Woods Harvard Forest LTER site, Petersham, Massachusetts, United States - Inc-BW-H-17-O ... | reverse complement strand
AAAGAAATCAAAATGAGAAAAGTAAAATTACAGGTGCAGGTTTCCGTCGATGGTTTTGTCGCCGGCCCCGAAGGGCAGATGGATCATCTTATCTGGAACTGGGACGATGCGTTGAAGCAGTATGTCACTGATTTTACCGAGGCCGCCGATACGATCCTGATGGGTGGGGTGTTGTACCAGGGGATGTCGGGCTTTTGGTCTGCGGTGACGCCGGATAATGAGCAATATGCGGCTGCACAAAAGATGAACAGTTATGCGAAGGTGGTGTTCTCGCATTCTTTGGCAGAGCCGTTGAGCTGGAACAACAGCCGGCTCGCTACCGGGGAGGTGGCCGCGGAGATCAGCGCGTTAAAGGATCAGCCCGGGAAGGACATCGTCGTCTATGGCGGTGCGCGCTTCGTGTCCGGGCTGATCAAAGAAAATCTTATCGACGAATATCATCTTTTTGTGAATCCCGTGGTGATCGGCAAGGGGTTGACGATCTTTGCCGGTGTGGCAGGCCATCTGCCGTTGAAGATGGTGGCGGCGCGGCCTTTTGAATGCGGGATCACGGTGTTGGAATACCGGCCTTAATAACCACTGCTGCTGAACGTCGCAACGGCTGCCCCATCGGGATCCCGAAGCCGGCCCCCTATTTTACTCCTTTCGCCGCGTCCCAGTTACCCGCCAGTTTCCGGATATAGAGGATCTGGCCCGTATGGTAGGCGTTGTGGGTGTTGATGTTGGCAATGGTCTCGTACCAGGAGCGGAGTTTGGATTCGTCGGCTTCTTTGATCGCCTTTTCCCATTGTTGCATGACCTCATTGAGTTCCTTGACGGTGGCCGCCCAGGTCGCTTCCGTGAAGTTGGTGAAGGTCGTGTTGTTATCGCCATTGAATGCGGCGGGCGTCCGCCCATAGAATTTATCCAGCGACTGTTTGTTCCAAAATAAGAGGTGATAGGTCAGTTGGCCGATCGAATGACTCGAGTCGTTGGGTTTCCACATGGCTTGTTGGGCCGTCAGTCCGTCGACGGCGATACTCACGGGAACGAACCATTCCTCTTTGTTCCAGGTAGTCTGGAATTGTTTCAGAAGGATGGCGCGGAGCGTCGGTGTAGCTTTTTGCTGGGCGAAAATTTGCGCTGAGCAGCTGAGGAGGGCGATCAGCAAGAGGGTTTTACGCATGGTTTTGTGATTGATGTTTCTCAAATATAGGGTGGCCGTGTGGTTTGCGCCGGTGTTTCGGATGAGTGGCGGCGGTCGGGAGATCGGCGCTGATAGCTTGCGGTGTGGGCGTGATGGGGGGATCTTTTGGCCGGATGTTTTGCTTGCGGCGGCTTTTGGGTTTAGGATATATGGAAAGGCCCCGCTTTGGAGGCGAGGCCTTTGGAGTCCAGGACGGCGGGCCGGTGCGCCAGGGGTGCGCCGTAATGCGTTGTGCCCTATTTCTGGCGTTCGAGGAAAGTTTTGCCGGCGGTGCTTTCAAAAAAGTTTTCGGCGTCGTCGTGATCCGTGGAGCGGGTGACGGGGAGCCATTTCTCGAATTCGGCCGTACGGGCGGCGTTGGCTTTTTCGAGGATGCCTGCGGCTTCGCTGCCGAGAACGAGATGGATGGGGGGCTCGGGGTTTTCGACGAGGTCGATCATGACCTTAGCCGCTTTGGCAGGGTCGCCCATGGGCTGGAAGTTGCTGCCTTTGAGGAATTTGATCACGAAGCCTACGGTTTGCTCGTAGCCTTCTACTTCCGGGGCATAGGTCATAGAGTCTCCGGCCCAATCCGTACGGAAGCCACCCGGTTCCACACTCACCACGTGGATGCCCAGGGGCGCCACTTCTTTGGCGAGGGCTTCGGTGAAGCCGCCGAGACCGAATTTGGCAGCCTGGTAGATGGACAGGCCGGCATTGCCGACGCGGCCACCGATCGAGCTGATCTGGAGGATATAGCCAGAGCGTTGTTTGCGCATCACGGGAAGGACCGCGCGGGTAACGGCGATGGGGGCATAGAGATTGGTGTTCAATTGGGATTTGACCTGTTCTTCGGTAAAGCCTTCCGTCGCGCCGGTGATGCCGAAGCCCGCGTTGTTGACGAGGACATCGATGCGGCCAAAGGTCCGGACCGCCTGGTCGACGGCCTTTTTGATCTGGTCGTTGTCGGTGACGTCGAGTTGGAGCGGAAGGATCTGGCTTCCATATTTTTGTTTCAGGTCATCGAGGTGCCGCGGGTTGCGGGCGGTAGCGGCGACCTTGGCGCCGCCGGCGAGGACGGCTTCCGTGAGGGAGCGGCCGAGGCCGCGGGAGCTGCCGGTTATAAACCAAACTTTTTCCATATACTTTTTTTTGTAACCCAAAGTTCCGACGATTTTGGAGTCGGAGGTTTGTACAAAAGCTCGTATTTGTTTGCTGAGAGGCTCACGCTTCGGCTGGGTGTGATGCGCGGGGGGCTGGCTCAGGCAGGTCCGCGGGCGCCTGGCTTTTTAATAGACATGGTGGCCCTGGTCGGCGCGTTTTACGAGGTCGTCCTTTTTCACGTTCACCTGCTGGCCGATGGGTTTGCCGTCGCGGTAGGTGATGACGTTGAGCTGACCGGCGCCCACGGGGAATTTCACCGGGGTGCCGTCGTATTTGGGATAGGTGGCGTCGGGGTTGGTCTGGTCGAAGGTATAATAGATATCGAGACCGCTCACCTCGGTGGACATGCCCACGACGATCTCGCCGCCCTGTATATGTTTAGGGGTCAACGTTACATTGTAAGCGCTGCGGGCATATTTGATATGTGCGTGGTCCATGCGTACGAATTCCACTTCCATGCGCTTTGTGAAGTCGTCCCAGTTGCGTGCTGCTTTGGGACTCCAGTAGACTTCGGCCAGTGCGAGACCGCGGGGCCAGGTCATATACTCCGCATGACGGAAGTTGGGCACCGACTCGCTCCAGAGATTGCCCTGGCCGCCGAGGATCAGCTTTTCGTCGACGCTGTCCGGAACAGGATCCCACGTGTAGGAGTCTTTGAGGCGACACAAGCCATAGGTCGGTGGTTCGACGGCGCTCTCGCCCTGGTAGAGGTCGATGTAGACATAGTCCCAGGGTGTCATCACGACGTGGTGGCCCATCCTCGCCGCGCTAACGCCGCCGGCCATGCCGCGCCAGCTCATCACGGTAGCTTCGGGGGCGAGGCCGCCTTCGAGGATCTCGTCCCAGCCGATGAGCTTTTTGCCTTTTTCCTTGAGCATCTTCTCCATCCGCTTGACAAAATAGCTCTGGAGCTCGTCGACATTGCCCAGGTGTTCGTCGGCCATGCGTTTCTGACATTTGGGGCAGGTGGACCAGAAACCTTTGTAGGCTTCGTCGCCGCCGATATGAATATAGGGATTGGGGAAGAGGGCAGCCAACTCCGTAAAGATCTTGTCGAGGACGAGGAATATGGAGTCGTTACCGATGCAAAGCGCGTTGTCTTCGCGAACGGGGCCGCGGGCGCCGGGGTTGACGCTATAGGGCAGCTGGGTACAACTAAGATTGGGATAGGACGAGATGAGGGCCAGGCTATGGGCCGGCACATCGATCTCGGGGAGGATGGTGATATAACGATCGGCGGCATAGCGGATGATCTCGCGCATATCGTCCTGGGTATAGAAGCCGCCATAGGTCGTGGGCTCGCCGGCGAGGGCAGGGAGGTATTCGCCCCAACGGCCGGTGCGGGCCACGCGCCAGGCGCCATGCTGTGTCAGTTGGGGAAGGCTTTTGATCTCGATGCGCCAGCCCTGGTCGTCGCTGAGGTGGAGATGAAGCGTATTGTATTTATACCGGGCCATCTGGTCGATATACTGCTCCACTTCCTGCTTCGTGAAGAAGTGGCGGCTCACGTCGAGCATGAGGCCGCGCCAGCCAAAGCGGGGGTAGTCGGTGATCTCTACGCAGGGGATCGCGGCTGTGCTGCCGGCGTCGGGGGCAGCCGCGTCGGGCGGGAGTAACTGGAGCAGGGTCTGCATGCCGTAGAAGACACCGGCGGCGCTGGAGGCTTCGATACGGATGGTCGAAGGCGTTACATCGAGGGTATAGCCTTCCCGGTTGCTGTTTTGTTTGGTGATCTGAAGGATGATACGGTTCTTGCCGCCGTTGCCTTGTTGGAGATGCAAGCGATCGGCCAGCCAGGAGGCAGGCGTCGCGAGGGAGTCGCCCTCGGTTTGGATACGGGTCGCGGCCGAAAGGTTAAAATGGCCCGTTTTCTCCGTGACGGAGACGGGTTGCGGGATAATGTGGATGTCGGATGGGGGAACGGGCGCGGCGTGCGAGATGCTGCATACGGATAGGCCGATGACGAGGACAGCAAGGCGAAAGGCAAGATGCATATTGGAAATATTTTACGAATGAGGTGTGAATTTAGGGATAAAATGCCTATTTGCCTTTCGCAGCCTTCTTCCGGGGGGAGCCGGCCTTCTTCGGGGCTTTCTTTGGGGCTTTCTTTGGGGCTTTAGCCGCTTTCCCTAGATTTTCCTCGAGGCGGTATTTGACGATGCGGGTGATAAGGGCTTTGGGCAGCGGACGGTCGAGGGGAAACCGAATGGCGCCCTTGGAGCTTTCGTAGGCGGCGATCTCTTTTTGAAAGGCGGCGACGCCTCGGCCGGTGGGGTAAAAGCCGATATGCCCTTTGTAGCCGGCGAAGTAAACCAACACGCCATTGACATCATAGGCCGGCATATTATAGCTGATGCGTTCCTTCGCCTGCGGCGCGGCGCGTCGGATGATTTCGCGCAGGTTCTCGAGTATCTCGCGGGTTTCTTCGGGTTGGGAGGCCAGGTATTCCTCCACCGACGTATAGCGTTTGGACATTTCTCGCATAGGTTTCGCTTTTTCTTAAAGATAAACCGGATCGCGGGTTTCGGGGCGGTGGGATGGCGTCAAAAACCGGGGGATTTGCGGCGGTAGACGGTCTGCCCGTCCTTTATGGTCCGGATACATTGGAGCTTTCCCTTGCCGGCTATCGTTTGGCCGGTGTGGTCGGTGAATTGAAAATGGCCTTCTTCTATCTTCAGAATGGCAATGTCGGCGATCCCGCCCTCCTGTAACCGACCGAGTTCTTTGCGTCCGATCTCCTGCGCCGGGTTCCAGGTCGTCATCGCGATCACGGTGGGAAGATCGACGCCCATCGCCAGGAACTGCGATAGAATATCGAGGATATCATGAGTGGCCCCGTGGTGCAGATCCGTGCTGATGCTGTTGGGGAGGAAGTCCTCCCGGACGGCGGGGATGGCCTGGGAAAAGGCGAAACTGATCCCGCCATAACCCAGGTCGAAGACGATGCCTTTTTGCTGCGCCGTTATGACGAAGGGTTTAATTTTTTTTGTGGCCGGGTCGACGACCGGCTCGCGGTCTCCGAGCTGCGCGAAACAGTGCGTGAAGATATCGTGCGGCCGCAGGTGTTTTTCAAATAGCTGTTGAATGGACATCGGGGGGATGTGCTCGCCGAAATCGATCATCACGGGGATATTGGCGATGACGCCGGCTTTCACGGCGGCGTCTACGGGGTGCCAACTCGTGCCGCGGTAATGGGCTACCTTGAAACCTACGATGTCCTTCGCGTATTGGCGGGCGATCTTTGCGGAAGGTCCGCTGCTCATGTCTGTCGTATCCTGCTCATAGGGGCTGCCGTGCATGCCGGCGCCGACGATGTTGAGGAAGGCCAGCACGCGGGTCTTCGAATGATCGATGACGCGCGTCTTGAAGGTTTCGAAATTGCGCCAGCCCGAGCTGCCGGCGTCGACCACAGTGGTTACGCCCGTCTTAAAACTGAAGTTGTCGGGGTGAAGGCCTTCGGGGCCGCCAGCGTATTCCCTATTCGAATCGGGGCCGAAGAACACGTGGGTGTGGATATCGATGAGGCCGGGGCAGACGATCATGCCGCGGGCGTCGAGCAGTTTTTTTGCTTTTCGGGGGTCGATGTGTTTGGCTATTTTGACGATGCGGTTGTCCCGGATCGCGAGGTCGAGGGTGTCCTGGGGGTTGGAGCCGGGGTCGATGAGGAAGCCATTTTTGATGAGCAGGGTGTAGGGCTGCGCGGAGGCGGCGGTTGCGGTTGCCAGCAACAGCAAAAGGGATAATATGCGTGCACCGGGAAGCATGGTACAATTTACGGCTGTTTCAGCGCATCGAGGATCGCTTTGATCTGGGCGCCGTAATAATTTATCGAGTCGCTGCTATTGATCGTATTCTTATCCGCGCCGGCCTGCATCTGGCGGTACATATAATTATAGCTGCCGATACGCAGGTCACAATAGTCCTGTAGCTTGCCGATGCGGTCTTCCAAATTTTTGGGAAGGTCGAGTTTTTTTGCCTCGTTGAGGAGGAGGATACATTGGTCCCAGTTCCGAAGGCCGCTGTCGCGGATGGCGGTCAGGCAGTTTTCTTTGGTAGCGTCGTCGGGTAGCCTGTAAAAGGCAAGGGCGGCCTCTTCGTGGGTGGCGAAGTCCTCCATTCTTCGGTTGTATGCCGCAAAATCATCCGGCATGAGTTTAATGGTTGCGGTGCAGGCGATCAGGACGACCAGGGTCGCGATCGTTAGGGGAATCCCGCGGAGGCGGTGGTCTTCGGGGTGCGTGAGACCCGGGATAAAGGCGAAGCCGATGGCCAGGCCGCTGAGCAGGCCACCGATGTGGGCGGCATTGTCGATGCCCCCTTTGAGGCCATAGATGAGGTTATAGGCGACGAAGATGCCGATGCTGGTCAACAGCGCTTTTCTTCGGGTCTCCTCGATGAGGTCGGTCGTCAGCAGGGCGATGAACACGCCGTACATGCCGAAGATAGCCCCGGAGGCGCCGGCGCTGACCAGCAATGGGTGCCACCAGAGCGATGCCAGGCTGGCCATGATGCCGGTGAGCAGGTAGGCCAGGGAAAACCGTAATTCACCCAAAAGGGGTTCGAGCAAGACGCCGATGTATAAGAGCGCGTACATATTCAGGGCGAGGTGCAGGATGCCGATGTGCAGAAAGACATTGGTGATGAGCCGCCACCAGGCTCCTTCGAGGACGAGCGGCCGGATATTGGCGCCCCAGCTGATCAGACTCTCGATGCTCGGATCAAAGAGGCTTACGCCGCTGGCGACCATCGCGATGAATACGGCGACGTTCAGGTAGACCACGATGGGGGTGATAAAATACCCTTTGCGGGGGACAAAGAGGACGAAGAAACCGTCGCGTTCTTTTTTGTGCGGTTGTTGCGTGGCCGCGGGGTTTTCGGCGGAGCCGAAGACGAAGTCTTTTTCTTTTGGGGTCAGCTGGGGTTGGAGCGCTGCATATTTTTGGTCGAGGTCTTCGGGGGTGAATCTTTCTTTGAGGATGTCGAACTGGTGGAGGAACCGGTCTATGTTCAGCTGTTCCAGTTCGCTGTCGCGGTTTTTGGGGCCGAGGGATTGGCTGGTGAGCTGGGCGAGGCCGGTTGCGGGGGTCTCGCTGGTTTGGATGCTGATGGACACATCGGTCTTCCAGGCGGGGCCTACTTTTCCGGAGTAAGCCTGGAGGCCGAGGTCGCTGATGTAGTGGAGCTGCCATTCTAGCTGGCGGACGAGGTCCGCGGCGAGGGCAAGGAATTGTTGGGGGGTGAGGGGTGCGAAGGAAAGGTCTGTTTTGGCGGCGGCCATGATTGGATTGTTTCCAAAAAGGTAGGAAAAAATGGGGAGGGGGGAAATGAAAAAATTGTTGTGGGAATTTGGAAAATTCGTAAATTTGTAACTGAAATATAGTTGCAGATAATGTGGAATCTCTACTATGTTGTCTGAAAAACAATCGTTCAATGACGCAATCGAAACAAAAAATTCGAAACGTAATCGCTTTTTCAGATGGCAAAGAAAGAAAAATTACTGCAACGACTATTATCTATTCCAAGGGACTTCACCTGGGAGGAGCTTGTAACTTTACTTTATTATTTTGACTTTCAGGAAGAAGGCAAAGGCAAGAAGGGTGGGTCGAGAAGGAAATTTGTGGATGCGCATGGCAACGTTATAAATTTGCATAAGCCACATCCGAGGAATATTCTCAAGGAATATGCGATCAAACAAGTGATCGAACGGCTGAGGGAATTAGGAAATTTGATCAATGAGTGATCTGCTGACATATAAGGGTTATTACGGTTCCGTTCACTATAGTGCGGCGGATGAGGTCTTTTATGGTAAGTTAGAAGGTATAGACGACCTGGTCAGCTACGAAGGGACCTCTGTAAAAGAAATTATTAAAGCCTTTCGTGAAGCGGTGGAAGATTACCTGGAAACTTGTAAAGAAATAGGTAAAGAACCTAACAAGACATACAAAGGTTCCTTTAATGTACGCATCCCTGCGGAATTACATAGAAGCGCCGCGATCTTTGCGGCGAATGCGGCTATTTCTCTAAATGACTTTGTCAAGACAGCCATTCAATATATGCTGATGCATAAAGGAAGCTTGCAAAGCGATGTCTCACCAAAATATTCGCTTGAAATCGCCGAAGAGGCGGCGCCTTATAAGGTGGTTCCGAAAAAGCGGAAGCGGGCCGCAGCGGCTGGCAAGCCGGCGAATGCAGCAACGCGCAAAGGAAAAAAGTCATCCAAATAATTTACGGCAGCAGGTGGTCCATGGTCTTGCGATAAAAAGTGCAACGCGTGGCATAAAAATGGCCATACACGGGCGGGCGTAGTGCGGTATCTTTGGTATAAATTAAACGACTATGACAAAGTGGGATTTGCAGGGCAAGCGGGCATTGATCACGGGGGCAACCAAAGGGATCGGGAAGGCCATCGCGGAGGAGTTTTTGGATCTGGGGGCGGAGGTGATTATTGTGGCGCGGGATAAACATACGCTGGAGGAACTGGTACAGCTGTGGCAAACGGCAGGGCGGCTGGTGACGGGCGTCGCCGGGGATGTGAGCGAGGCAGCGGATCGCAAGAAGATCGTGACGGCCATCGAAGAGCGGTGGGGCGCGCTGGATGTGCTGGTCAACAATGCCGGGACCAATGTGCGGAAAAAGATCGAAGACTATAGCGAAGAAGAGATACGCCATGTACTGGAAGTGAACCTCTTTTCGGCGATCGAGCTAAGCCGCAAATGTCTGCATTATCTCCGGCTGGGCATCCGATCCAGCGTGGTCAATATCGCGTCTTTGTCGGGGAGTGTGGATACCCGCAGCGGGGCGCCGTACGGGATGTCGAAGGCGGCGCTGATCCAGCTGGGGCGGAATTTAGCAGTGGAATGGGCAGAGCATGGGATCAGGGTGAATACCGTGTCGCCCTCCTATACCGAGACGCCTCTTACGGCCGCCATACTTAGCCAGCCGGATCGCCTGCAGAACATCATCGACAGGACACCCCTGCGGCGGGTCGCGCAAGCCGAAGAGGTCGCCAGCGCGGTTGCGTTTCTCGCGATGGACAAGTCGTCCTTTATCACCGGGCAGAATATCGCTATCGACGGAGGGCTGCTGGCGAAGGGGCTGTGAGCAACCGCGGCGGGCAGTAACAAGCGGCGTGGAAAGAACGTATGCGGCGGCGCCGGGGCGCGGCGGCGGCGATTATTGGCGAATGAAGTCTTTGCTGAGGTCGTCATAGAGATACAACAAACTGTTCGCCTTGCCCGTCTTGTCAAAAATCTGCTCCCAGGTGTTGAGCGGCTCCCAGATACAAGTGCCTTTTCCCAGTGCGCCGGGAACACCAAAGGCGATATCGTTGACCTCGCGTTTGAATTGCGTATACTCGACCACGATCACATCCTTCCCATATTGTTTCGCCAGATCGTCGACATTGTATTTGAGATCGCTCAACGTCCCGTGCCAGCGCGGATAATACGACAGGCCGATGACATCGAAGGGAACCTGACGACTGAGCATATTGTCGATAAAGAAATGCGACTCGTCATTCTGGCCACCCAAAGCGATATGCAACATGATCGGACAGGCCGGGTCCACCGCTTTAACTCCACAAATCCCCGCATAGATCAGCCGGGCCAGGCTATCGGGATGACGGATACTGCCGTCGGGCCAGATCATGCCATGATTGATCTCATTGCCCACCTGCACCATGTCCGGTAAGGTACCCTGCTCCTTTAACGCGGCGATGACCTTTTCCGTAAATACATATACGGAGTCCATGAGCATGCTGAAATCCGCGCCACGCCAGGCGGCGGGTTTGAACTGTTTGCCCGGATCGGCCCAATAGTCGCTATAATGAAAGTCGAGCAACAGTCTCAGGCCGGCCGCCTTCACCCGCCGGGCCATGACCAGGGTATGCGCCAGGTCGCAGAATCCTTTCCCCGGCGAGTAACCGCTGTCGCGGGCGGGGTCGTTGAAGATGCGCAACCGGATATAGTTAAATCCATGATCCTTGAGGATCGTAATGGCGTCGCGCTCGCCCTTGTCGTCGGAGAAATGGACGCCGCGATTCTCCAGTTCGGGGAGGAAGGAGATATCGGCACCCAGCATTTTCGTGATAGGGCGATGGGCGGCAGCCGGGCCGGTTGCAGGATCGTGGGGCGTGACGGCCTGGCCGGGGGTCGTGGAACTGCGGCGCGGAGCGGCCTGGCCGGACGCGGCAGCGACAGGTGGATGCCAGCTAGTCACGGAATGGACAGCACCGGGAACGATGAGCGAGATATCCGTAGAGCCCGGATAGAGGCTGTCGCCCGTGGCTTCGAAATGGGTCATGCCGGGATGGGTGCCGCTCCGGAGGATGACCTGGCAATGACCGTTGAACAGATGGCGTTCGGCCGCGGTGTCGGGACCGAAGCTGAGGCTGAGATCGGATGCGGCGGCTGGGCTCGCGCCGATGGCGGCAACATCCGTGGCGCCGGTCGTGGCAGCGCCGGGTTTGTCGGACTCGTGGCTGCTGGGGTCGCCATTGCCGACGCCGATGATATGGAGGTCGCCGGCGGCATGAAAATGGATAAGGTTATCCGCGTCGGGGACTTCCCTACCCTGGCGGTCGACGACGCTGATATTCACCACGGCCACTTCGCTGCCATCGGCCTGCATGGTCGTCTTGTAGGGCGTCACGACGATCTCCCGTGGCGCCCCGGTGGTCTCCACGGAAGCAGTGAGCTTACGGCTCTTTTTGTACGCTATCGCGGAAAGCGTGCCCGGCTCATATGGGACGGCCCATTCCAGATGACTGTTGCGCGGCATAGGCTTCCTGCCCAGGCTGCGGCCATTCAGGAACAACTCCACGTCGTCGGCATTGGAGTTGACCCACACCGGAATAGGCTGGCCCTCATGGCCCTTCCAGTTCCAATGCGGCGAGATATGCAAGACGTCTTCATCCGTCCACCACGACTTATAATAATAATAGATGTTCTTGGGAAAACCGCACATATCCATGACCCCGAAATGCGAATTGATATTGGGCCAACGATACGGCGTAGGTTCGCCGCGATAGTCGAAGCCGGTCCATACGAATCCGCCGAGCCAATAGGAATTTACGGCAGCCAGGGTCCACCACTGCTCGGCGGTATTGGCCCACCAGGGCGCCGTAACATCTTCATCCGGCAGGTAGCCATTGACGGTATCCTTTACATAGATACCGCGCGTAGTGACCGTGCTGCCCATTTCGGTGCCGATGATCGGCTGATCGGGATGATCGGTATGATAGGGTTCGACGCCATTGATGCGATAATTGAAACCACGGACGGGGATCACCTCGTTGATACCCGTGTAAACATTGGCGAGATCGGCGGCATAGGTACAGGTACGCGTGGGATCCCACTCCTTTTGCCGGGCGATCAGGGTAGTGGCGATACGCCGGCCCACGGTGCGCGTTTGTACAAATTGTTCTTCGTTGCCGAGACTCCAGAGAAAGACGCTGGCGCGGCTCCGGTCGCGCAGGACCAGCTTGTGGAATTGTTCGAGGTATTCTTCGCCGCTGTTAAGCAACCGGTTCTCGTCGACCACCAGCAACCCAAGGCTATCACAGGCATCGAGCCATTCCGGCGTCGGCGGGTTATGACTGGTACGACTGGCATTCGCCCCCATCTCTTTGAGCAGCCGGGCGCGATAATATTGCAGATAGTCGGGCATGGCGGTGCCGACCCCGGCATGGTCCTGGTGGTTGTTGACGCCTTTGATCTTGGTGTAGACCCCATTGACATAAAGACCGGCCGAGTCGAGACGGATGGTGCGGATGCCGATGCGGAGTTTTTGGTCGTCGAGCACGCGGGCGGCCATCGAGCGCGAGGACATCTCCGGAGCGGCCGACCCCGCGGGTGCAGCGTAGAGCGTCGCGCCGGCACGATAGAGATAGGGTGTCTCGGGCGACCAGAGGATGGGATGCGCGATCGTAATACTCTGGTTGATGCTGCGGCTTTCGTGAGGAGCAATTGTTACGGATCGGGCAGGGCTGCGTCCGAGTAATTTACCGTCGCGGCTCGTCAAATAGGCGGCGACGCTGGTGGTCCCGGGCACATCGTTATCGTTGGTGATGGTTGTTTCGACGGTGATGGTCGCTGAAGCGGCCGATGGCGCCGCTGCAGGGTTGCCGGGTGCCGGATTGACGGCGGTATGCACAAAGAGGCCGTCCTCGGCGATGTGGAGGTCATTGTATTCATTGAGCCATACGTGGCGATAGATGCCCGCGCCTTCGTAATACCAGCCTTCATATTGGGATGCATCCACGCGAACGACGAGGACATTATCATTGCCATAGCGGAGATAGTCGGTGATGTCGCAGGTGAAGCCGCTATAGCCGCTGGCGTTGGCACACAGGTAGAAGCCATTGACCCAGACCTTGCTGTCGCGATAAATGCCGTCGAAGCGGATGACGAAACGGTGGCCGGAATCGGCTGTCGGGATGATGAAATGTTTGCGGTACCAGCCTATGCTGGACGCCGGATAATGACCACCCACGGGCTTATAGCCATGCGACATGACCTGGGAATCGGGAGAATATTCGAAAGGGAGCTCGACGGCCCAATCGTGGGGAAGCGACAAGGTTCGCCAGCTGCTGTCGTTGAAGTCCGGGGCGATGGCTGTGCCCGTCGCCTTGCCGGACTTTACAAATATGCCGACGGTGCGGTAATTGAAGTCCCTGGACGGATCAGCGGCATTGCCGAGGTGGAATTTCCAATCCCCATCAAAATTGACGTGTTCCCGCTGTGCGGCGGCGAAGAGCGGGAGGAAGGTCAGTAGAAAAAGCGTTTTCACGTGAGTCATTTAATAATCAATTACTATTTGTGCCGGGAATGCGCTGTCGAAAAAATTAGCGCATTCCGGCAAAGCATTATGTCTGTCCTAACGGACCAGCTACCTACGGCAGCTGAAAGGCATTCATAGCGACGGTTGGCTTCCCGGTGTTGTCGAAGGCGCCCAGCGAATAGCTCTGCCAGTTGTTATAGCACTCCGGTTCCCAATAGAAGACGCCGAGCCCTTGCTTATTAGGAACGGCGCGGACCTTGTGGATCAGATCGGTGAGAAAGCCTTCGCAGTTCGCGGCTTCGCTCTCGGGCATCCCCACTTCACAGATCATCACTGGTTTATGATACCGGCTAACCATATCGCTCATATTCGCGGCGCAGGAATCGTTGTAGGATTGCCAGGCATCCGCAGGATAGAGCGACATGCCGATGACGTCGAACTGGGCGTTGTTGGCGGTCAGCCCGTCGAAGACCCAGCGGAAGAGGCTGTTGTTCCAGCCATTGGAGACATGCACGATCACCTGCGTGGTATCGCTCACGGCTTTCACGGCTTTATAGCCCGCGGTCACCAGGGCCGCGAAATTGGCCATATTGGTTGAAGCCTGGCCATCGGGCCAGAGCATGCCGTTGTCCACTTCGTTGCCGACCTGTACCCAGGAGGGCACTACGCCCGCGGCTTTCAGGGTATCGAGCACTCCCTGGGTATAGTTGGTCACGGTGCTGGTGAGCGTGGCGAAATCGAGGGAGGTCCAGGCGGCGGGTTTGGTCTGATGACCGGGGTCCGCCCAGGTGTCGCTGTAATGGAAATCGATGAGCACCCGCTGGCCCAGCTTTTGCGCACGGAGCGCCTTGTTCACTACATCCTGGGTGCCGTTCCATCCACCGGTAGGGTTGACCCAAACGCGGAGGCGGATGACGTCGATATCGAGCGATTGCATCAGCTGGAAGCAGTCTGTTGCTGTCCCGGTGGAGTTATAGAATTTAAGGCCCGAATTTTCCATCTCGGTGACCCAGCTGATGTCGGCGCCCATATAGATCGGTGTATCCAGGTTAGATGTCTTCTTTGTGGTGTCGCCGCCGGAGTTGTTACCGCCGCCTCCGCCGCTTTTACTACAGGCGGCGAAGACGGTGAACAGCAGGAAAAAGATACATGTCAGCGAGGTGAGCTTCATGGTAGGTAAAGATTATTGAACGGAATAAGTATAATTGCCGGCGCCCTTGCTAAGGTCGAGGGTCACGGTGTAGGTACCCGTTTTCGTCATCGTGAAGTTACCCACATTGCCGTTGCCGAATACAAAGTTACCCTTTGAATCGAGGCCGTAGCAGTTATTCCAGCCGGAGTCGCCCACAAATTTCCATTGGTTGCCGGCGGTCATCTGGACGCCGGTGGCCGTCCAGGTGTTGGTAGAAGGGCTGAAGGTCATGGGGTTGCCGGTGAGGCTCCAGCTGTTGAAATCGCCGGCCACGACCCACTTGGTAGTCGTATAGCTGATCGTGAGTTGTTTGACGTCGGCTACGACGCGGGCATAGGCGGGCCCCGCATTCCAGCAGTTGCCGGCGGAGCCGCTGCCGCTGATGGTAGTACCCGAACCACCCCAGCCGTAGTTGGTGCCGTTCCAATCAAGTTCCGTACACAGCTTGAAATTGTTACCTGCATTGGGGAAGTTGACATACCCTTCGTATACGCCGTTGTTGAGGACGGAGGCGAGGATCCAGCCCGGCTGGTTCTCTTGCGTCCAGGTGGGAGTGAGGAAGTCTCCGGCTACATACAGCTTAGGATAGATGAGCACGACCTTGTAAGGGGTAACGGTCATGGACAGCGTAGAATAGATGGTAGGCACGGTGGAGACAGAACCGTTGCTTTGCGTCACGTCCATCTTTAGTCTGGCAACGATAGTGCTAGCCGTGCCCGTGGGCAGGCCAAGCAGGTTGAGGATGTGGTTAAAATCGGTGCCAAGCCAGGATTTGGTCAGGCTGTCGAAAGTGATCGTCGTATTGATGGCATTCGCCCAGGCGTTGGTCCCGCTGGTATCGGAAGGCTGGTCGATCTGCAGGGTATAGGTTATGGGCACGGTGACAGCATAGGAGGATGCCTGCCAGCTGAATACAGCTACCGTAGCCGAGTCATTGGCCGAAGAAAGCACGACGGAACTGGCGGACACGGCGAATCCGTTCGTGCCGGATGGCGAGTGCAGCACGGATTCCGTGAGATTTTTGTTACAGCCGGAGAGTAGTCCGGTGAGAAGGCCGACAACGGCAAATATCTTTTTCATATTGAAGCATTTAGGATTATCAGTAACCCGGGTTTTGTTTAAGATTGGGGTTAGCGGAGAGGTCGGTGGTGGGTATCGGGAAGAGATTGTAGTTATTGCTGACCGCGGTACCAGTGGCGACCCCGCCTTTCCAGGCCCAGAGATAGGCGCTGGTGGTGAATTCATTGAAGCGGATGAGATCGGTGCGGCGAAAACATTCGTAGTAGAGCTCGCGGGCGCGTTCATCCAGGATAAAGGGGAGGGTGAGCTCACTGGCGCTGATCGCGTAGCTGCCGGTATTGCCATAGGCGCGGGAACGCAAGGTATTGATATAACCAAGGGCTGTAGTCGCATCGCCGCCTGAACCGCCCTGCAGCACCGCCTCCGCATAGATCAGGTATATCTCGGCGAAGCGGAAGAGGGGGAAACAGATGCTGGAGTAGTTGCCGGCGGCATCCTGATCGGGGTCTTTGGCACCTGTGCTGGTCACGTCGCGGTATTTGAACGTCGACAAACCGGCTGTAGACGTATACATGCTGGTCATATCGAGCGTCTGACCCGCCGTCCAGAACTGGGCGCGGTGGTCGGTGGCGCCGCTATAGTCGGGGAACTTAGCGATAAAGTCCTGGGTGAACCGCAACCCGCTCCAGCTGCCATTGCAACCAGAGACCGAATCGGGAATAGCCGCGGGACCATGCATCAAATACGTGGTGCCGCCATAGTTCTGGACAAAGGTGCCGTTGTAGACGATATCGAAGATGTTCTCATCCGTATTTTTGTTGTTATCCGCCAGCATCAGCTTGGTATAGTCGCTATGCAGGGAATATCCGGCATTGATGAGCTTGTTACAATACGTGATCGCATCGGTCCAATGAGCGGTACCGGTGTACACCTGGGCATTGAGATACAACCGCGCCAGCAGGGCCCATGCGGCGGCCTGATCGGCACGGCCAAATAGGTTTTGTTTAGGCGCAATGAGGCCGCTATCGGCGGCGCCTTTGAGCTCAGATTCGACATAAGTGAAAAGATCGCCGCGGCTGATCTGTTTCGGGATGAAGTTCCCGATAGGATCCTTCTCCGTGGCAAAAGGCGGGCTGCCAAAGAGGTCCATGAGCACCCAATATTGATAGGCCCGGAGGAAACGGGCTTCGGCCCGGTAGGCGCGGATCGTGTCGATGGTAGCGCTGGCAAACCCTTTGCCTGACAGTACAGCATCGGTGGAGTGGGCGATGAAATCATTGCAGAGCGTGATCTGGAAGAGGCTGCGGTAGTAGAGTCCGTCGATGATGGCATTGTTGGAAGACCAGCTCATCTCATGGAGGCCCTGGATACCGGCGTCGCTCTCCCAACTCCAGGCCGCTTCGTCGGTGGTCAGCTCCTGCAGATTGAAATAAAGACGGAGGAAGTCGGAGTTCCCTTCGTCCGCGATGATCTGGGTCGGGAGATCGGGGCTGCCGGTCCCGCCGACATTACCCGTATTCGCGAAGGCGGCATAGACCTTGGCCATAGCCTGGGTGTAGCCCAATGGTGTACTATAGACTTCCGCAGCCGTGATCTGGTTCGAAGGCTGGCGATTGAGGTCTTTTGAGCAGGCGGCCATCAGCATGCTAAGGGCGGCGATGGCGGTGAATATCTTGTTGTTCATACTTTTCTTTTTTTGAGTCGGAGGGTTTAGAAATCCAGGTTAAGGCCGAGATTATAGACCCGTGGTCTCGGATAAAGGTTATTGTCGATGCCTGGGGTACCAAGTCCCGAATCCGTATTGGCGCCGATCTCCGGATCGAGACCCTTGTATTTCGTGATCACGAATACGTTCTGTACGCCGGCGCTGACGCGAAGGTTGGTACGGGTATGTGAAAGCGCGCCGAAGTTGTAGCCGATATTAATATTATCCATGCGTAGGAAAGAAGCGTTCTGGATATAATAATCGCTGAGCAGTTCGTTGGCGTTGCCCCCTTTGAAATGGGTGGTCAGGTAATTGGAGGAGGCGTTGTAGAGGGTGGGGTTGCCGAGGACCTGGTTCAGGTTACCCGTCTGGCTCCAGATATTGTTATAATCGTACATCCCCAGACTCGCCCGCAACACGAAGCCGGCGTTGAAGCGCCGCCACGTCACGTTGGTCGTAAAGCCCATGAAGGTCTGGGGGTCGGCGGGTTTGGTTTTGTAGAGATCGTTTTGGTTGATAACGCCATCGTTGTTTTTGTCTACGAAGACCCCTTCGATGGGCTGTCCGCTGGTGTTGTAGACTTGTCTATAGAGATAGAAGGTATTTTTCGGGCCGCCTACGGCGCTGATCTCGGCAGTTCCCCCGCCAATGCCGCCGGCAATGGCTCCGCCCGGGAGACCGGGATAGGCAGTGTCGTTAGGAATAACGGTGAGGTTGGTGATCTTGTTCTTGTTGTAGGTGACGTTGAAGCCGACATCCCAGGTAAGGTCTTTGGACCGGATGGGTTGAAAGCCCAGGCTGAACTCCACGCCCTTGTTCGTCATCGAGCCTACGTTGGCCACGATATAGGCGGAGTAATTGCTAAGGGCCGGTTGGGAAACGAGGTTGAGCAGTTTAGTGGTATTCTTATAATAGAAATCGATGCTACCATAGATGCGGTTGTCGAGGAAGCCGTAGTCGAGACCGATATTGGAGGTGGCCGTCTGTTCCCACCGGAGGGCCGGATTGAAGCCACCGGGGCGATATCCCTGGTAATAATTATTTCCGAATTCGTAGGCGGCATTGGAATCGCTCAGACTATAGTAGGCGAGATAGTTGTAGTTACCGATGCCATCCTGCTGGCCGGTGAGACCGTAACCGAGCCGCAGCTTCAATTGCGAGACGGCGTCTACATTACTCAGGAAGGGCTCTGCTTTGATCTTCCAGCCCAGGGCTACGGAAGGGAACAAGCCCCATCGGTACTGGGGTGCGAAACGAGAGGAGCCATCATCCCGAAGGGTGGCCGTCAACAGGTATTTATCGTCGTAGCTATAGTTTGCGCGACCGAACCAGGAGATCAGTGTATGTTCCTGCCTGGCGCTAGGCGTTGCAGGCGCGGTGTTCGCCACCATCACCCCATTCGCGTAATAGCTCGCATAGTTGTAGAGGGTTGTCAGGTAGTTATTGAACGAATACCCTCCCAGCACGTCGAAATGGCTTTTGATCGACGGCAGGTCTTTGGCATAGCTGAGGTAGGCTTCAAAAAGGGTGTTGGTGTTCGTCAACTTGTAAGGGTTGTTCTCCCCGTTGCCGGGGGCACCGGCGACATACGTTTCCGCGGCGCTGTCGGTGGTGCGGGTATGCCCCTTACCATCGGACACATCATACCCCGCGTTGATATTGGCATGAAGGTCCGGCAGGAAATGGAATTTGTAGTCGAGCTGGATATTGCCGATGCTCCTCTGCGGGGTGGCGGTGTTATAGTGCTCCTCCAGCAAGCCCAGCGGGTTACGGCCGACGAGGCTCTTGAGACCGGTAGCGGTCGTCGCGTCGAGCCATTCGTAATAGCCACCGAAACGGCTGCTCTTGGAGTAGATCGGCTGGGTAGGATCGAAGGCGGCGGCTCCACCAATGGCGGCGTTGTTGCCAAAGCGGGTAGATTCCGTAGCACCTAACACGTGAAGGTTCACTTTGAGATGGTTGTCGAAAAAGACGGGGCTCAGGGCGAGGGCGACGGATGTCTTTTTCAGGTAATCCGTCTTGAGGATGCCATTCTGGTCCTGGTAACCCACCGTAAGGCGGTAGGGCAATTTTTTGATCCCGCCGCTGATGCTGAGGTTGTCGTTCGACCCGAATGCGCTCTGGAAGATCTGATCCTGCCAATTCGTATTGGAGGAGCCCATGAGGGCGATCTGTGCAGGGGTGCCGTTTTGATTCACAACGGACCGGAACTGGGCTGCGGAAAGGACTGTTACTTCTTTTATGAGCTTGCCCACCGAGTTCGCGCTGGACAGGTTTATCTTCACTGGCCCGGCGCTGCCTTTTTTTGTGGTAATGATGATCACCCCGCCAGCGGCACGAGAGCCATAGATGGCGGTCGCGGAGGCGTCTTTGAGGACGGTAAACGATTCGATGTCATTAGGGTTGATGAAGCTCAAGGGGCTGCCGGCACCGGGGATGACGCTGGTCTGGGTCGGCAATACGTCGTTGTTGAGAGGTACTCCGTCGACGACGAAGAGGGGGTTGTTGCTGGCGCTGAGGGAAGAGCCGCCGCGGATGCGGATGGTGCTGCCGGAGCCTGGCGATCCGCTATTCGAGATGATGGAAACACCCGGCACCTTGCCCGCGATCATCTGTTCGGGGGTGGTGATGGTACCCTTTTGGAAGTCCTTTTCGTCGATCACGGTCACGGCGCCGGTGAGGTCTTTCTTTCTGGCCGTACCATAACCGATGACCACGATCTCGTTGAGGTTGGATGAGCCGGCGGTGAGGGCGATGTGCATGGGGCCCGGGTTTATGGCATGCTCCTGGGCGGTGAAACCGATGATCGTAAAAGTCAGGACTTTGACGCCGGGGTCTACACTAAGGGAGAACGTGCCATCGTTGGAAGTGACCGTACCGTTTTTCAGGTCACCTTTAGGCTGGACAGTGACCCCGGCCAGCGGGGAGCCGTCTTTAGCGTCGGTGACCCGTCCGGTGATGGTCTTTTTCTGGGCGGACAGGGCGGAACCGATGCATAGGAGTAAAAGAAGGATATGCATCCTTACAAGCAATCGTTTTTTCATAAATGTGTTTTGATCGTACGGCAAGTTAGGCGGGAGGGGATTTAAGGCTTTGTTCTAATGGTCAATTCTATTGTTCAAATTGACCGTTTTGACGATCCGGCCGTTTTTTACCGGCAAAAGCTGCGCCGGGGTTATTAAATTTGTTGCCATAAGATTGTTTGTTATGTGTAAATGGACTGGTATATATATTATGGTGTTGGTTGGGGTTTTTTCCACAGCGGGTCTTCCTCTATCGGCGGTGGCCCAGGAGCCCCGGCTGCGGTTTACGCACCTCTCCGGGGAGCAGGGATTGTCCAACAGCACCATCGAAGCCATTTGCCAGGATAACCGCGGCTTTATGTGGATCGGTACCCGTGACGGGCTCAACCGGTACGACGGTCATACGGTGGTCGTCTTTCGCAACGAACCGGGTGACAGCAATTCTTTAAGCGACAGCTATACCCGGTGTATCTATGAGGACCGAAATCACGGGCTTTGGGTGGGCACTGTCAATGGGCTCAATCTTTTCGCACCTGCACGGGGGACCTTTACCCGGTGGAAACACCTGGAGGGTGACAGCGGCAGCCTTAGCCACAATGTCATCACCGCCATGCTGGAGGATCATAACGGCCGGTTTTGGGTCGCCACTTATGGAGGTGGGCTCAACCTGCTCGACCGGGCGACGGGCCGGTGCCGAAGCTTCCGGATGGGTGGTGGTCCGGGCAGCCTAAGGGATGACCGCATCCTCTGCCTGCTGGAAGACAAGACCGGGCTGATCTGGGTGGGGACCCAGAGCGGTCTCGACCTGTTCCATCCCGAGACGGGACAATTCACCGCCATGGAGAATCCGTCGATCACCAACCCCAGCGGCAATACCATCATCGCCATGCAGGAAGACCGCCAGGGAGATCTGTGGCTGGGAACGGAAGACGACGGGCTCTATCTTTTCGACCCTCTCCGGCGGTCCTTTACCCGGTACGGTCATTCCGATAAAGATGTCTCGAGCCTGGGTAACAACATGATCAAATGCATGCTGATGGACCATAAGGGGCAGCTCTGGACCGGCAGCATCAACGGGGGGCTGAACCTGCTTCACGCGCCTGCCGGCAATTTCTACCATTATGCTTATGAGCCGGGTAACGGCAGCAGCCTGTCTCAGCGGACCATTAGTGCTTTATTCGAGGACCGGCAAGGCAATCTATGGGTAGGCACCCATCGCGGGGGCATCAATATCTATTCCCCCGGCATCGAGAAATTCGATCTCTACCGCCAGGAGCCCTCTCCGGGAAGCTTGAGTTACAATGATGTCAAAACTTTTTGCGAAGACAAGAGCGGGAATATCTGGGTCGGCACGGACGGTGGCGGTCTCGACCTCTTCCTGCGGGATCAGCATATCTTCCGGCACTATCGCAACGATCCCTTCAACGACCGGAGCCTGGGTTCCAATGCCGTGCTGGACGTGATGCAGGACAGGGAGGGCCGTTTATGGGTCTCGACGTGGGGGGGAGGATTAAACCTGTTCGATCCTTTGCGCGGAACCTTTACGCGCTATGTAAATGATCCCGGAGACCCGCATTCCATTTCGTCCAACTTTGTCCAAAAGACCATCGAAGACTATGCGGGCAATCTTTGGGTAGCCACCTATTATGGCGGGTTGGAGCTTTTCGACCCGTTGCACAGGTCGTTCCGCCGCATGATCGACGACCCCAGTGGAACGACCAGCCTTTCCGGGAAAGACATCGTGTCGCTGCTGGAAGATAAAGAAGGACGGATCTGGATCGGAACGGATGACGGTGGACTAAACTGCTATCATCCCGATACGCGACATTTTACGCATTACTTTAGTTCAGCCGAGCGGCTGCCTGATCTGCGGGTGTTGTTCACCGACAGCAAGGGGCGGCTTTGGGTAGGACAAAAGGGGCTTTATCTGCTCGACGCGGAACGGGACAGCTTCCGGCTGTTCACCACCAAGGCGGGTCTCGCCAACGAATTCATCAAGGGCATCACGGAAGACGGGCAGGGCGTTCTCTGGATCGCCACGTCCAACGGGCTCACCGCGCTGAACCCCAACACCTCTGCCTTTTCAAAATACAATACCGGCGACGGGCTGCAAGACCTGGAGTTCGAAGCCAATGCCTTTCTCAAAACCAAGGACGGGGAGATGTATTTCGGCGGCATCAACGGATTCAACTGTTTTTATCCCGGCGCGATACGGGCTAACGCCTTTATTCCGCCGGTGTACATCACCGGGTTCCAGCTGTCCAACCGGCCAGTGGAGCCGGGGGTTTTAGGGTCACCGCTGGCTTCCGATATCAGCATGACCCGCAATATCCAGCTGTCGTACCGGCAGTCGACTTTCTCGCTGAGCTTTTCCGCGTTGAACTTCGTGACGCCGGAGAACAATCAATATGCCTATCGGCTGGAAGGGTTGGATACGGACTGGAACTTTGTAGGCAAGGAGAACAAGGTCACGTATACCAATCTAGGTCCCGGCGATTATGTGTTCCGCGTAAAGGCTTCGAATAACGACGGGGTGTGGAATGAGGAAGGGACATCGATACGGATCGTCATCACCCCGCCCTTTTGGAAAATGGGATGGTTTATCTCTCTGCTGGTGTTGTTGGGGCTGGCGGGGGTCTATGCGCTGTACCGGTTCCGTACGCAGCTGAAGCTGCGCGAGATGGAAGCTCTTAAGCGTGAAGAGATCCGACAGGTACAGCTACAATTCTTTACGAATGTGAGTCATGAATTCCGCACCCCCCTGTCGCTGATCCTGGGGCCATTGGAACGGATCATGAAAGAGCCAGGCGTCGAAGTCGGACGATATCTTTCCTCCATGCACCGCAATGCGCAGCGGCTCCTGAGCCTTATCAACGAGCTTATGGATTTCGGGAAGCTGGAGAGCGGGTCGCTAAAGCTCAGCGTGCAGGCCGGCAATCTGCCCGCTTTTATGGAAGAGCTGGCGGAAGAGTTCAGAGACTGGGCGATACAGAAAGAGATCGATTTCAGCCTGCAGGTTACGGAGGGTAAGGCGGCCGTCGCCTGGTTCGACCGTCAGGTGTTGGAGAAGATCGTCCTCAATCTACTGCATAACGCCTTTAAATATACGAAAGAAGGCGGCCAGATCACGCTGGAAGTGCTGCCGTCGCTGGAGGCTTTTGCGCCTTCGTTCTCCAATGAGCTGGTGTTGAAGAACCCCACACGCGCCAGCCGCTATGCTTATATCCGTGTAGCCGACACGGGCATCGGCATTTCCGCGGAGTCGATCCATCATCTCTTCGAGCGGTATTACCGGATCACGGATTCGCATCTCGGATCGGGAGTAGGATTAGCCTTTGTCAAGAGCCTGGCGTTGTTGCACAAAGGGGATATCTATGTCTATAGTGAACGGCTAAAAGGCACGGAGATCATCATTGGAATTCCCGTGGGTGAGGGCGACTACCGGAAAGAAGAAAAGCGGGCGATGGCGGTGGAAGGCGGAGTGCGGCTGGAAGCGGCCCCACCGGGGGGCGACACCGGCGGTTTCACCGGAACTTCCAATGCAGCCGGCTTTTCCGGTCCTCGGGGCGCTGGTCCTTCGGGGGTCGATGGAGCCCGTTTTGCCGGCTCTTCGGGGTCCGATGCGGGGATGGCCGGTCCCGTGGCGGGTGGACGGGTCGATCTTCCACCGGTAGAGACGATCCTCCTGGTAGAAGACAACGAAGAGCTGCGGCATTTTCTCAAGGACAGCCTGAGTCCCATGTACCAGGTGATCGAAGCCGCGGATGGGGTCGAAGGGTTGGCTAAAGCACAGGAGATCTCGCCGGGGATGATCATCAGCGATATCATCATGCCCGGGATGAATGGATTTGCATTTTGCCGGGCGGTGAAAACCGATATCGATACGTGTCATATCCCTTTCCTGATCCTGACGGCGCGGACGGCGGCGGCGGCCCAAATGGAGGGGTTGGATGCGGGAGCCGACTATTATTTTGGCAAACCGCTCAATATGGAACTGTTGTTGCTGACGATACGCAACCGCTTTAGCGTAGACCGGAAGCTCAAAGAGCGCTATTCGCGCGAGGCGCATGTGGAGGCCATGGAACTGGTCCACTCGGAAAAAGACCGGGAGTTTATGACACGGCTGTTGCAGACCATCGACTCGCAACTCGCCAATCCGGATTTCGATATCGACGGGCTTTGCCAGGAGATGGGGATGAGCCGCACGCGGCTTTATCAAAAGATCAAAGGGATCAGCCGGCAGTCGATCGGCGATTTTATCCGGACGATACGGTTGAAGAAGGCGGTGCAGATCATGACACATGAGGACGTCACGCTCACGGAGGTGATGATGCGCGTGGGGATACAGACGCAGAGTTATTTTACGAAGGCTTTTAAGAAGGAGTTTGGCAAGACGCCGGGGCAGTTTATGCAGGAGATGAGGCGATAGGGGGATACCCTTAAAATGTGAATATCTTCAACACTCGATTTTTTTGGCGACGGGTAATTTTACAGGTGGTATCACAAGTTGTGATACTGCTAAATCGTCGATTTTATGGCAAAGGTAAGTGCAGGAGTAGCTATTCCCGAAGAACGGATCATCAATAAGATTTACATTATCAGGGGTAAAAAGGTTATGCTGGACCGGGACCTCGCCGAGTTATATGGAGTTGAAACGAGAGTGCTCAATCAGGCTGTCAGGCGTAATATCAGGCGTTTTCCAGAGGATTTTATGTTTCAATTAAAAGAAGAAGAATTCCCCAACTTGATATCACAAAATGTGATATCAAGTTGGGGCGGCGTTAGAAAGGTACCTCTTGGATTTACTGAACTGGGCGTCTCCATGCTTTCCAGTGTATTAAATAGTGAAACTGCTATCGATGTCAATATCCAGATTATTCGCATTTTTCATAAGATGAAGGAACTCATCACGACTCACAAAGATATTCTTCTTAAAATCGAGCAGATGGAGAAAAAGCTAATGAAACAGAATTCAAGGCTCTCCAAAAGTGAGGAGGATATTCATGCCATCTTTAAAGTTCTAAAGCACTTGCTTACAAAGCCAAAGGAAGAGCCTCGGCCGAGGATCGGGTTTCGGCGGAAGGATGAACGGGATTGAGTTCGTGCGTTGTTGGACACCCGATGTACCGAATTCGCACAGTCCGGGCGTAATGGCGGGATCAAGGTCCTGATCCTGAGCGGGATAGAATTTGGCACCGGATGTGTGCGGAATTGGGTTATGCTCAAGAACTATGTCAAGCTCGCCTTTCGCAGCATCTGGCGCCATAAGGGTTTTTCTTTCCTCAATATCGCCGGCCTGGCCATTGGGATGTCGGCCTTTTTCCTGATCTATCAGTATATCCGCTTCGAATACAGCTACGATAACTTCCATACAAAAGGAAACCGGATATACCGACTGGTTACCGATCTGTTCTCGACCTCGGAACCCATACATGAGCCCAACACCTCCATGCCGATGGCGATCAATTTGAAAGCCGACTACCCCGAAATTGAAAATATCGTCCGGTTCAACGGCAACAGCATGCTGCTAAGAAGAGGGAACGTCAAATTCCAGGAAAATGGAACGGTCTTCGCTGATTCTACCTTGTTTTCCATCTTCGATTTTCCCCTGCTTCAGGGCGATCCGGCCACCGCGCTGAAAGAACCCTTTAGCGTCATTCTTAGCGAGACGACAGCCAAAAAATATTTCGGCGACGCCAATCCTATGGGACAAACCATGAATTTCTCGGACAGCGGCTTTATCGCCAAGGTGACCGGCGTCATGAAAGATATACCCGAAAACTCCTCCATCAAAGCCGATCTCTTCGTGTCCATGTCGACCCGCAAAAGATTCCGCGATAGCCTGGACTATAGCTGGGGCAATTTCAGCGTAATCTCCTACCTCCTGCTGCAGCCCGGGGCCAGCGTCGCCGGGCTGCAGGCTAAATTAAAGCCCTTTATCGAACGGCATATCGGCAGTAAACTCAAGGCACAACAACAGGATTATGTTTTGTTTCTCGAAAAGCTAAAAGATAGTTATTGGTCTTCACGCGGCGGCATGGTCAGCGGGAATGTTCGAAACGTCTATATTTTTTCCATCATCGGCTTCTTCATTTTACTCATTGCCTGCATAAACTTCATTAACCTGACCACGGCACGAAGCGTCGAACGCGCCAAAGAGGTCGGTATCCGCAAAGTCATAGGGGCCGCCCGCTTTCAGCTAACCGGTCAGTTCCTCGGAGAATCGATCCTGATCAGCCTCATTGCCTTCCTTTTATCCCTTTGCCTCAGCAGCCTGGCGGAACCCCTCTTCAACCAGCTCGCCGGTAAGACCGTGAGTTCGGGGTTAATTACCCAGCCGGGTAAAATAGTAGCCTTGCTGGTAATCGCGCTCATCATCGGCCTGTTGGCCGGCATCTATCCCGCGCTGGTCCTCTCTTCCTTTAGACCGATCGCCTCGCTCAAAGGACGTTTTAGCTCCAGCGCGCGGGGATTGTTCCTTCGCAGAAGCCTGGTGGTCTTCCAGTTCACCATTTCCATCGCCCTGATCATCGGCACCATAGTGGTATACCAGCAATTGAGCTTCATGCGCAACCATGACCTCGGTTTTAGCAAAGATCAAACGCTCGTCATCGACGAACATAACGATAGCCATAAAGTAGCTTACCGGCAGCAATTGGCCTCCTTGCCGCATGTGTTATCCAGCGCCTTCTCCGGCAGCGTCCCCGGTCAGGGCACCTGGAGCGCCTACTCTAAAATTGAAAACAACAAGGGCGAAATGCAGGTCGCCAATACGGACCTGATCTATGTCGATTTCGGCTATCTCGAACAAACAAAAATGAAACTACTCGCCGGCAGGTTCTTTGATCCCGCCATCCCGAGCGATACGATGCAGGCCATGATCGTCAATGAAAAAGCGACAAAATTTTTCGGCTACCCGACACCTCGGGCAGCGATCGGCCGGCGTTTCGAGCAGTGGGGCAAAAAAGGAATGATCATCGGCGTTATCAAAGACTTTAACTTCCAAAGCCTTGAGCGGGACATCGATCCGCTTAGTATCTGTCTGGATTTTAAGGACTGCAATTACCTTTCCGCCAAGGTCGACCCCCGCGACCTGCCGGCCACCGTCGCTGCCATGAAGGGCAAGTGGGATCAATTGGTGCCCAACCGGACTTTCGAGTACTTTTTTC
>Ga0210396_10001337_pt1 | contig 27219 bp, 17 predicted proteins | sample IncBWH17OmetaG_FD_155466 | JGI IMG/M metagenome (GOLD analysis project Ga0210396, IMG submission 155466) | Forest soil microbial communities from Barre Woods Harvard Forest LTER site, Petersham, Massachusetts, United States - Inc-BW-H-17-O ... | reverse complement strand
GAACCTGGGCCGCTGGTTGCGCTTCCCGGACCGCTGGTCGGCGAGCCTGGGCCGGCGAACATCATGCCGGAGCCATTGTTCGTTGTCGTGCTTGAGTGGCCGGTACCCGTGCCCATGCCGGTCATCGACCCTGTCCCCTGGGTGAGGCTGCTACCGCCGGTCGGAGAATGGGCGACGACATGAGGCACATGGTGGCCCCCACCGCCGTTCGCGCTCGAGGTAGCGGCCGGCTTCGTCCCACCCACGGACGTCCCACCGATGGACGCGTGGAGGGTTCCGTCCACGCGCTGGCCGTTCACCAGGGAATTGAGCCGCAGCTCAATCGCCTTTCCCGTTCCGCTGACGCTGCCGGTCATCTTGCCCGACGCGCCTGAACCTGCATCAAACAGGAATGCAACCGTATGTCCGTGGACCGTGCCGGTGAACGTAAAGGTCCCCAACTGTCCCAAAGCCACGCTGCCGCTGACCTGTCCATCGCTGCTCTGCGTGGAGACGGTGACCGTCACGGACGCCTTGTGCACGGCTCCCAGCGCAGGCACAGCGTGTTCGAGCTGCAACGCGCCGGTAAATGTCCCGACGACGTTGGCATTGTGCACAGCGTGCGTCGCCCGCACTGCCGGTTGAATTAAACCACCTGCCGCGGTCGTACCGCTCATCAGAGGCACCGCCGACAGCAATCTTCGGTTTTCGAGTTGTTCGATCGCCGGCACCGATTCGGTCCGCCCCAGCCCCGAACTATTGTAGGATTTCATACATCACATCTCTCATAAAACGCGCCGAGGGACCGTATTCTATGCCGCAGCCAACCTGGGCCGCTGTGCAATAGATGCATGGAGAAGCGGGCTGTTCGGACAAGAAACGTTGGGAGTGCGTCCGGCGCAGGTGCATATTCCCGGCCGATCCAACTCACCAGAATCGCCAGTCGTGGAACCACAGCACGTACGCCCCCAGCAGGAAATTTGTCACCGCATGCATGACGATACAGGCGCCGAGGCTCCGCGTGAGAGCCAGCAGCAGGCCGATCATGATCCCCCATACAAATGCCGTGAGCCAGAACGGATGAACCAGGCAGAAGGCGGCGGAGACGGCCAGGAGCGGCACGCCGCGGTCCCACTGTCCGATGGCCGCCGCCAGGAAATCCGCTGGGGCCGCGACCGTCCGCCACAAAAAGTCACGCCAGAAAAGCTCCTCCATCACCGGCACCACCAGGCTCGCCCCCGCCCACCGCACCGCCACGAACGACCAGAAGGCGGCGGACGAAGAAAACGCTTTAGTTGGATCAAACACCTCGGCGTGCATCTCGGGAAAGTTCGGCCACAAATGGATCAGCCCCTTCTCCATTCCAATCCACTGGAAGACGCCGATCACCCCCATGACCGCGCCCAGCCACCAGTAAGTCCAGCGGATCTTTGTGTAGTTCGGCCAGAGCACGATCAACAGCAACGGCGTGATCAGTGTCTTGGAGACGTAGCTGGCAACGTACAGAGCCGGCCATTGCCCGCCGGCCCAGGTAAGCACCAGGAAGACTGCCATCGGGAGGATGTAGGCGAGTTCGGGACTAATCCGCCGCGGAGGTAGCTTTTCCTTCTCGGCTTTTTCGTCCGGCGGTGGAATTTCAGTCTCAGATCCTGCGGGTCGAAGCGGTGAAACTCGAATGACGAATGACGAATGACGAATCAAACTCGAATGACCAAAGACCGAATGACGAAACACACGAGCAGCCCCTGCGGCCGTTTCGTCATTCGAGTTTGGGTCATTGGTTATTGATTCGTCATTCGTCATTCGAATTTCGTCATTGGTCCACCAACGTCATCACGACTGCGGAGGTTCACTGAACAGCACCATGCTGGCGGTATGTCCGTGTATGAAGTTTTTCCCACCGACCGGGCCCAGCTCTCCGGCGGCGAAGAACCCGGCGATCGGCGCCGCCGTCAGCGCGCGGCGGGCCGCGCGGATGTCATGGCACGGCTCGTCAAAAAGCCGGATTCCCCGGCCGTTGCAACTGAACAGCAACCCTCCCGCCGGGGCCGCGGTTCTTCGCGCCTCCAGCAGCAACCGCAGGTCTTCGTCGGCGCTGGCGGCGTCACGCACGTGAAACTGCATCGTCTGCCCGGTCTTCACGTAATCCGCCACGGCGATCGCGCCCTTGTCCTGCTCGACCCCGACCACGTTGCGGACCAGGAAATCCCCGCGGCCGAACTTCTCGCGGTATTCACTGATGGCCCGCCCGACGAGCAAGCCATTTTCCAGCAGCTCGCGGTCGCGCGGGTCGAGGCTGTCGATCGAATCCTGAAGCGCGCGCAGCGCCGGCTTGCCGCCGAGCTGCTCGATCACGTTGTCGTGCGAGCGGGTGATGATCATCGGGTTGCCGATGGGCCGGCAGCCCTGGCTGACGATGGTTTCCACCGCGATCGGCCCGCTGAGGCTCATTCCCACCAGCCCGCGATCGAAGCGCTGGTCGTTTCGGAACAGCAGATTTTCGCCCGGCTGCTGCGCGCTGCTGGCCATGCCTCCAACCAGCGGTACGCCCGCCGCGTGCTGGTCGAGCGCAGCCATGAAAGGATCGATCGGCGTCGTGAACGGATCGCCCATGGCGATGATCGCGCGGGTCTGCGGGCCGATTCCGACGCGGTCGATCAGTTGTTCCTGGTCGTTGAGGATTTGCCGCCAGTCCGATCGCTCGCCGATATGAAACGGGTGCAGCCGCACGTCCGGCAGCGCCGCCGCCAGGATCGCAATGCCGGGAGCGCGCTCGATCTCCCGATCGCCCCCGATCACTCCCTCGGCAGAGCACCCGATCAGCGCCTGCGGGTCCAGCTCGAGCCAGAGCCGCTCCAGGATGTCGTCGGCATCATCGGCATAGTGGCCGGTGACAAAGGCAAAGACCGCGTCGACCTGCCCGCCGGTCGCTTCCTGCGATTGCCCGATCACCCCCTCGACCGCCTCCCGCGTGGATTCGTCGTCACTGACGGCAGCGTGAAATCGCATCGGCGCATTGTGCCCACGGGCATGCTTCACCGGCAAGTGCGCTGCGATGCAACAGGTCCAGACAAATGTATCATCGACACCCGTTTTGGAGAGTGCTCCAAAATTGTCCTAATTACATTATTCAATTGATCTTACGACATCATATGGAGCATAAGTAATGCAGCACTTTGCAACAAAATGCATCATTTTTTGAGGTCGCGTGCAGATGATGCATCCCCGCATACCATCGCTCCAAGAATGGCCGGCAGGGCTTCGACAAACCCGCTGCGGGCCATGACCCGATCCAAGCCCATCTCACGTGCCCTGGCAATGGTTTCGGCATCAACGTGCGAGACGAATCCGACGACCGCCGAGCCGGTTGAGCGTCGCCACGCCGCGGCGGCTTCGAGCGCGCCGGCAAGGTTCAGGTCCACTAGCAGCAGTTGGCTGGCCTGGTCGCCCAGCGCCGCCGGGTCGCGGATTACACGGATGGCCGCTCCCGTGGCCTTGGCCACAGACGTGATCCGGGACACGAACATCAGGTCGCGCACCAGCGCCAGAACTTTGGGCTCGGACGATTCTTCCATGAGGTCATTCAACCCCCGCGCCGTCGATCGGGCAAGCGACGAACTTCCGATAATATCTCATCGGACGCCGGGGATTTTGCCGAAATGACCGTGGGAAGGGATTGTCGGCCGGCCGGGCCATCACGGTCCGCGCCCGCGCCGCCGAAGGTACGCGGCCATGGATTTAGCAACCCTGTTCGGACTGCTGCTGGCCTGGGGCGCGGTCTTGTTTTCGATGTTCCACGCGTCCGAAGGGGCGATGGGGGCGTACTTCAAGCCGCCGGAAATTTTCCTGGTGTTCGGCGGATCGCTGGGCGCGGCGATGCTCTCGATGCCGCTGCACACCGTCACCGGCGTTGTCGCCTACGTGAAAAAGTGGGCCCTGAACAAGGACGCCCACATCGATCACCTGATCAAGGAGATGGTGCAGTACGCCGAGACCGCGCGGCGCGACGGGGTTCTGGCGCTGGAGTCGGTGGCCCGCGACGCGCACGATCCGTTTCTCCGCCGGGGGCTTCAGCTCACCATCGACGGCACCGACCCGGAAATCATCGAACGCATCCTCCGCATCGAAATCGACGCCACCACCGAGCGGCACAAGCACGGCAAGCATTTCTTCCACACCATGGCCAAATTCGGCCCGGGCTTCGGCCTCATGGCCACGCTCATCGCCCAGGTCGCAATGTTCCGCCACCTCGACGGCGACGCCAGCGTGATCGGCCAGGCCCTGGCCATCGCCCTCACTGGCACGCTGTATGGATGCATCCTCCAGAACCTGATCGCCGGTCCCGTCGCCGAGAAGCTCATGTTCCGCTCGCAGGAGGAAATCTTCGCCAAGGAGATCATCCTCCAGGGCGTCCTGAGCATCCAGGCCGGCAACAACCCCCGCGTCGTCGAAATGCAACTGCTCAGCTTCCTCAGCAGCCGCCAGCAGGAGGCAATGCCCAAAGCCGCATAGGAGGCCAAATGACGAAACTCGAATGACGAATGACGAATCAAATTCGAAATTCGAATGGCCGAAGCTCGAAACTGCCGCCCGGCAGGGTCTTCGTTTCGTCATTCGGGCCTCCCATCCGCGATAAATCGCGGATGGGAACCCTATTTCGGTCATTCGGATTTGATTCGTCATTCGTCATGCGTGCTTCGTCATTCCCGGCTTGAGGTGAACTCTATGGCGAAGTGCAACAAATGCCCCGAATGCGAAGAATGCCCCGAGTGGATCTTCACCTTCGCCGACCTGGTCATGCTGATGATGGGGTTCTTCGTGATCCTGTGGGTGCTCAAGCCGGCGCCGGGGAAAGCGGACGACAACCCTTCGGCCAACGACGACTGGATCGCCGTCGCCGCGGCGGTGCGCGAAGCGTTCGGCTATCTCCCCGATCCCCACAGCAAAGACCCCGTCGACCTGCACATGCTGCTCAAGAAGATGCACACCATCAACCCGGTGAAGGGGCCGAAGCTCGGTAGCCGCAATCGCGTCGAGCAGCGCTCCGCCGACGGCACCGATCCCGAAGTGCAAACCATCCGCGACGGAAAAAATACCGTGACCGGCGGCCGACTCCTCTTCGATCGCGGCCAAAATACGCTTTCTCCCGAAGTGCAGGCGGCGCTGGATCAGATCGCCGGCCAAATCCGCGGGCATTTCACCATCGTGCGCGTCAAAGGCCACACCGCCGCCGATGATCTGCCGGAAAACGCCACCGCACAGCAGAAAATGGAGCTGTCGGTCCGGCGGGCACAGGCCGTCGTCGACTACCTTGCCGCTCACGGCGTCGATCCACAGGTGCTGCGCCTGGAAGGCTGTTCCACCTTCGAGCCGGTCAAACTTCGCGCCTACACGGCCGATTCCGTGGCGCTCAATCGCCGGGTCGAGGTCGAAGTCACAGCAACGCTGGTCGGCCAGAGACAGGGCAAGGGCGACGGCGAAGCTCCGTTGCCTTCCTCACAGCCGGTTGACACGCATTAGCTCGGATCAGCTCGCCTGCGCGCCCGCCTCCAAGCCGCTTATTAAGATGACAGGCTGACGTGGCCGGGACACCCTGTCCCGAAAAATAGTCGCGCTCGGTTGTCGGCGCCGTCAGACTTCTCCCGAGAATTAATTTTTTTCACGTTAAAACCCCCAGATTTCCACTGCGAAAACATTTTGGCGCTCCCGCGGGCTATTTTATCCGCCCTTGGAGGCATACTCTTTGCTCGGCACATGCAGTGACGGGGAGTGTCTGGGATCGATTCGAGTGGTAGTTCAGGTGAGGTCCTCATGAAACATCAAGAAGTGAAACCGGGGAACAAAACCGTTTCGCTTTCCGCGCCGGGTGGGCAGACCAACACGCCGTGGGGCAAAGCGGACGACAAACGTCCAGACACGCCTGTGCCCCCACCCGTTTGGACGCGCTACATCGACAGCCGTCTCAAACAGTTTTGTGCTCGTTAAGATCGGAACCATCGACCGACGCTTGACCTCGGCTCGATGATCGTGCGGCTTTCATGCCTGACGGCCAGGCGGTTTGAAAGACAAACGAAGTTTTGGTTTCGCGCAGGCGTTGAATCGCTTGCAAGGAAGGATGTACGCGCATGGTTGGTGCCACAGAGACAGTTTCGACACAGCCTGCGCATGGCGCCGGCCCCGAGTCGCTGCCGTTTGGGCAGTTCGTCTTCGGCTCGGGGATCGAGTGCTCGTTTTTGCCGCACATCAACGTCGACCAGTTCCGCTGGACGCAGCACGACCGCTTTTGGCGCGAAGATCTGCGTCGGGCGCGGGAAGAACTCGGCATCACCACCCTGCGCTATGCTTTCCCCTGGCACGAGCTCGAGCCCCAGCGCGGCAAATTCGACTGGGCCTACAGCGATCAGCGGATCGAGGAATTCGATCGGTTGGGAATCAATGTGATTCTCGACGTGATGCACTTCGGCACGCCGCTCTGGCTCAAGCAGGCCGTCGGCGACCCGGAGTTCCCGGAGTCCCTGGAGGGTTACGCCGGGCAGCTCGTGAGCCGCTACCGCGGCAGCGTCAAGGGGTGGTGCCCGTTCAACGAACCGCTGGTCAGCGCGCTGTTCAGCGGGGATTTCGGTTTCTGGCCCCCGCACAGCCGCAAGTGGCGCGGCTACATGCCGGTGCTGAGCCGGATCGTGCAGGCGACCAACCGCAGCATCCGCGCCATCCGCCAGGCGATGCCCGAGGCGACCGTCATCCTCTGCGACGCCGCGGAAAACTTTAAGACCCGCACGCCCGATCTCCAGACCGAGGTCCAACGCCGCAATCTCCGCCGCTTCGTCGTCATGGACCTGCTGACCGGCCGCGTCGACCGCTTCCATCCGCTGTTCTCCTGGCTCACCAGCTACGGCATGAGCGAATTGGACATCGAGTGGCTCCGCTCCAACCCGCAGGTCCCCGACGTGCTCGGCCTGGATTATTACCCGCACAGCGACTGGCAGGTCGCATTTGAGAACGGTTACGTCCGTCAGCGTCGTGCCGACAATCCCGTCGGCCTCTATGGTGTCGGCACGGCCTACTACAATCGCTACGGCATTCCGCTGATGCTCACCGAGACCTCGGTGGATGGGAAACCAATCAATCGCGAGATCTGGCTCGACACCACGCTCGATCACATCCGCCAGCTGCGCCAGGAAGGCATCCCCATGTTCGGCCTGATCTGGTGGCCGATGATCGACCAGCTCGACTGGGACGGCGCCCTCACCCACCGCATCGGCAAGGTCCACCAGGTCGGCCTTTACACGCTGAACCGCCAGAAGGACGGCACGCTGGTCCGCGCCAAAACGCAGCTCGTCCGCCAGTTCCAGGACGCCATGGCCGCCGGCGAAAAAAGGATCGGCAAGCTCGAGCAGATCGCCATTCCGGCCGGCGTCGACGACGAGCAGCTTCCGCCGCTGGGGGAATGGGCCACGCTTACCCAATTCGAGATCCACCCGCTGAGCCAAGGCGTCGAGCTGGAGCCCGGCTCGCGCATCACCACCGCCGATGCCTCCGGCGCCAAAAGCAAAGCTAATGGCAACGGAAATGGAAACGGCCACGCAACAACGGTGGCCTCGCGCGTCAGCGCCGATCCCGCCCCCGGCCTGGCCGCCGAGCCCGGTGTCACCAGCTCCGGCCAGATCGAGATCGCCGGCGACAAACAAACCGACCGCTACGGCATCGTCGTCTTCAGCCATCTCCGCTGGGGCTTCGTCTGGCAACGCCCGCAGCAATTCCTCTCACGGTTCGCCAAAAAGCATCAGGTCCTCTTCATCGAGGAGCCGTTCTTCGACAAGCCAATCGGCAATGAGCCCGAACTGACGTTCCATCGCGTGATGCCCAACGTGACCGTCGTGGCGCCGCACGTCGATCGGTCCTGGAACCGCAATCCCAAGCTCCCGCAAAAGCTTTTGGAGTGGGCGAAGCAGGCAATCGAGCAGATGAACGAGACCGGCGAATTCGACCGGCCGCTGCTCTGGTACTACAGCCCGATGGACTCGGCCTGGTCGCTGGGCCATTTCCAGAATCGTGGCATCGTCTACGACTCGATGGACGAGCTCTCCCAGTTCAGCGGTGCGCCCCGCGCGCTGGTGGACAACGAAAACCGTCTGATGGAATACGCCGACATCGTCTTTGCCGGCGGCTACGAGCTCTCGCTCAAGAAAAAGAAACGTCACGACAACGTCCATTTCTTCGGCTGCGGCGTCGAATATGACCACTTTGCACAGGCGCAGGACTCCTCAGCCACTATCCCGCCGGACATCGACTTTATGGCGCGGCCGGTCCTCGGCTGGTTCGGCGTGGTTGACGAGCGCGTCGATTACAACATGGTCGGTGAAATGGCCAGGGCGCGGCCGAACTGGTCCTTCGCAATGCTTGGCCCGGTCGTGAAGGTCGATCCCAACCTGCTTCCGCACTTCCCGAACCTCTACTGGCTCGGGGGGCGCGACTACTCGGTTCTGCCCAACTACTGCCGCGCGTTCGACATCTGCATCATGCCGTTCGCGATGAACGCGTCCACCGAATACATCAACCCGACCAAGGCGCTTGAATACCTGGCGACAGGGCGACCGGTCATCAGTACGCCCGTCAAAGACGTCGTCCGCCAGTACAGCGACCTCGTCGAGATCGTCAAAACCGACGAAGAATTCATCAATGCCGCAGACCGGCTGCTGAGGAACCCGGACCGCGACCGCATCCAACGCGGCATCGACAAGGCCAGAGAGTGCGGCTGGGAAAACACCGTGGATCAGATGCAGAAGTTGATTAAGCAGGCGATCGGCAGGAGCGATCGCCGGTCCGCCCGCCGGATCACACCGCTCGATCAGGCGGAACTGGAATACGTGTTCCAGGCGACGCAAGGTTCGTGAGAACGATGTTGAATGAACAAAAAGAACGGAGAGTTGCATGACAGGAAAGATCGTCATCATTGGCGCCGGCCCCACTAGCTTGGGGGCGGCGTACCGCTTGAAGGAACTGGGGTATACCAACTTCCAGATCTACGAAAGATCGCCGTCCATTGGCGGCCTGGCCAGCAGCTTCACCGATTCCGCCGGCTTTACCTGGGACATCGGCGGCCACGTGATGTTCAGCCATTACAAATACTATGATGACGTCTTCGACAAGCTGATGGGCAAGGACTTCCAGCTCAACAACCGCGAGTGCTGGGTCCGCATGTTCAACAGTTGGGTCCCTTACCCATTCCAGAACAACATCCGCTACCTGCCCAAAGAGATCACCTACGAATGCCTCAGCGGCCTAGTGGAAGCGCAAACCAGGCGCGATCATAAAGCGGCGAAAAACTTCCGCGAGTTTATGGACGCCGTGTTCGGCGACGGCATCGTCAAGCACTTCATGGAGCCCTACAACTTCAAGGTCTGGGCCCACCCCGCCGAATTGATGAACAAGGAATGGATCGGCGAGCGCGTCGCCATGATCGACATCAGCCGCGCCATCAGGAACGTCGTCCTGGGAACCGACGATTTCGGATGGGGACCCAATAATCAGTTCAGGTTCCCCCTCTTCGGCGGAACGGGCGAGTTCTACCGCCGCTTCGATAAGCCGCTCGAAGGCCACGTAAACCTCAACAAGGCCGTCGATTTCATCAACCTCAAGAAAAAGGAAGTCCGCTTCAAGGACGGCGAAATCGTCAAATACGACACGCTCATCAGCGCCATGCCGCTCGACAAGCTCTGCAACGACGTCCTGAACGGCGAAGTGCCGCGCGAAATCAAGAAAGCCACTGCCGGCCTGCGGCACAGCGGCGGGTACATGGTCGGCATCGGCATCAAGCAGCCCTGCCCCAGCACCAAGAGCTGGATGTATTTCCCCGAGGACAACTGCCCGTTCTACCGCGTGACGTACTTGAGCAACTATTCCCCCTTCATGACGCCGGACAAGGACCGGTACTACTCGCTGCTCTGCGAGACCAGTTACAGCGAGTTCAAGCCCGTCGACGGAAAGAAGATCGTCGACGACACCATCCGCGGCCTAATCAAGGCGGGCCTGATCAAGAAAGAGGATCAGCGCGACATCGTCGACACCTGGGCCTACCACGCCGACTACAGCTATCCGACGCCCAGTGTCGAGCGTGACGGCATTCTGGCTCAGGCGATCCCGTTCCTCGAGCAGCACGGCATCTACAGCCGCGGCCGATTCGGCATGTGGAAGTACGAAGTTTCCAACACCGACCACACCTTGATGCAAGGCGTCGAGTTGGTGAATCGGCTGCTGCTGGAGGAGCCGGAGACGACGATCGGCATGAAGTACGCCAGCACCATCGACGGCCGCAACGCCGCCGTTCACGAGCGGTCCGTCGTCGCCGGTAGCGGCGAGAAGCGATCCAAAGCTTCGCCGGACCCGGCCCCGGCGGCATCGCATCCCGGTCAAGCCTCGTCGGCCAGCATCCGCGAGGTGGTGAGGAGCATCGAGCGTGAGATCCGCGCCGGCGGCCCCGGCGACAAGCCCGAATCCCACATCTCCGAAGAAGAACTCGGCATTGCCAGCAAGGAGTCCGCCGATGCGTAAAGTCCAGCCCGAACCGGCGCCGCGTTACCCCGGCCAGGACGCCGCCCTCCGCAACCGACGCGGCTCCTGGACCAAAAAGACCAATCCGGACCGCCCCGCGCGTTCCGGACCCAGGCGGGCGTGACACCTCACCCACGCCCGCCGTTTTTTCTCCCCGCCGCCCGCGCAGACGGACACCAATGTGCCCGCTTTGCGGCGTCAACGACGAATCGCCACAGATTCACACAGATGAACACAGATAAGATGCCTGTGGCATGGGCATCCTGCCCATGCGTAGCGCTTCTCATGGGCAGGATGCCCATGCCACAGGTAGCCAACTCATACTTCGGATTTCATCTGTGTCCATCTGTGTTTATCTGTGGCGATATTTCAGTTTCTCTCGGATCTCCGCCTTTTTTGCCCGAGCGGTTTCCCCGCCAACCGATCAACGATGTTTCGTCCGACCTGCGCGCCGGGCATGTTCCGGAGCCGCGGACAATTTTAATCCCGCGGCGCCGCTCATTACGGCTGGCGCGGCCGTCACCGTCTTTTCCCCGCTTACGTTTTGCGCCTTGACCGGACCCATCGCGCCGGCGGCGTACGTCGCCGCGGCGGTCTGATTGCCCAGGCTCGTGTTGAGCGTGAACAGCAGCGCCTGAAGATCGGCGCTGTTGACCTGCCCGTCGTAATTGAAATCGCCCTGGTCCCATGAACCGGCCCTGTTGAGGAACGCCAGCAGGATCTGAAGGTCCGCGCTGTTCACCTGCCCGTCGAGGTTGGCGTCGCCGGCCAAGGTGTATTTCAACTCGATGGTATTCGGCGTGGTGTTGACGCCCTGGCCGTCGGATGAGTCGGCGTAGCCGATCGCCGTATTGTGGTTCGGGTTGTTCCCCGCGGGAATTGAGGTAATTGCACCGGTGGAAGCAGACGCCGTCCCGTTCCAGGCGCCGTTGTTGTAGCCGACCTGAAGGTAGCTCTTGATGGCCGCGATCGGATCCGATGCCAGCGAGACATAACTGATGAACACCGTGTAGTGTGTCGGCGTCCTGCAGCAGCGTGATACTGTCGGAGTTGGAGCTGCCGTTGATGATGTCCTGGGGAGTCGAGACGGTGTAGGCTTGGCCGGTGAAGTTGGCGTTGGAGTTGCCCAGCAACACGCTCACGGTTCCGGGGAACGTGTCGTCGGCAGCTACCAGGTCGGGCCGGCCGTCTCGATTCACGTCCGACACCGCGACCGACCGCGCGCCCGAGCCGGCGGCGAAGGTCTGCTGGGGCCGGAAGGCGCCGTTCCCAATGCCAAGCAGCACGCTCACTGTGTTGTCCTTGAGATTGGCGACAACCAAATCGGGCCGGCCGTCGCCGTTCACGTCCGACACCGCGACGGATCGCGGGCCGGTGCCGGTAGCGATGGTCCGCTGCGTCTGGAAAGTGCCGTCGCCGGCGCCCAGTAGAATTCCCACGGTGTTGCTCTCATAGTTGGCAACCACCAGGTCGGGCTTCCCGTCGCCGTTCAGATCCGCGATCGCGAGGCTCTCCGGCTCTAAACCCGTGGCGAAGGTCTGCTGCGGCTTGAACGTGCCGTCGCCATTTCCCAGCAGCACGCTCACTGTATTGGCGATCACGTTGGCGATGAGCAGGTCGGGCCTTCCGTCGCCATTCACGTCTGACACCGCGACGAACAATGGGCTTTCACCCGTAGGGAACGCCTGTTGGGCTTCGAACGTGCCGTCCCCGTTGCCCAGTAAAACGCTCACGGCGTTGCTGTTGATGTTGGCGACGACGAGGTCTGGCCTGCCGTCGCCATTCAGGTCGGACACCGCGATCGAGACGGCATACTTTCCCACAGCGAAGGTCTGCCGGGTTTGAAAGGCCGCGGCCGTGCCCGGCTGGAGCGGGTTGCCCAGGGCGTCCTTGATGCTCCCGTCGTCCACGAGGTTCAAACCGAGTGTGCCGGTGCCCGAAACGCTGTTGACGCTCACGGTATAAACCGCGCCGCAGCCGCTGACCGAGACGTCCGTGCCGATGACGCCGACGCTGCTCGCCACCGCAAAATCCGTGGGATCCACGCCGGTTACCGGCTCGCTGAACGTGACGGTGAAGTTGGCGCTGCCGGTTGTCAGGAGCCCGGCGGGATTGCTGCGATTGATCGACCGCACGACCGGCGGCACGTCGCCCATCAGCCTCCACACACCGTTGTAGTTCGCGTCGGCGACGACCAGATCGGGCCGGCCGTCACCGTTCAAATCCGCCACCCCGATCCAGGTCGGCGACGAACCCCCTGCGAGGCCGAAGGTCTGAAGCGCCTGGAACGTGCCGTCGCCGTTGCCGAGGCGCACACCCACGTTGCCAGGAGATTCCTGGTTGGTGAACACCAGGTCCGGCTTCCCATCGCCGTTCACGTCGGCCACGGTTACGAAAAACACGCTGTCGGCGAATTGGTCGAGTGCGTAGGTCTACTGCGGCTGAAGGGTCCCGTCCCCCTTGCCCAGCAACACACTCAGGGGCTGCTCTTCGTTGACGGCCACCACGTCGAGCTTGCTGTCGCCATTGAAATCCGCCACCGCGGCACCGACCGGCAGCCCGGAAAGGAACATCCGTTCCGATTGGAATGTCCCGTTGCCATTGCCCAGCATCACGTTCACGGTGTGGTAGTCGCTGGCGAAAACCAGATCGGGCTTGCCGTCCCCGTTCATGTCCGCCACCGCGATCGCGTCGGCGCCGTGGAGCGTCGCCACGGTCAACGGGGCGTGGAACGTTCCGTTGCCGTTGCCCAGCAGAATGCTTATTCCCCAGCAGCACGCTGACGGTGTTGTTGTACTCATTGACCGCCAGCAGGTCCGGCCTGCCGTCTCCATTCACGTCCGCGACCGTAACGGAGCGGGGTTTTGGGGTGGCAAAGGTTTGTTGGGCCCCAAACGACCCATCTCCGTTGCCCAGCCGCACACTGACGTTGTTGCCGCTGTAGTTGGCGAGCACCAGGTCCGCTTTGCCATCGCCATTCAAGTCGGCCACCGCGCCGGGGCCGGGCCGGAAGCCCATGGAGTCGAAGGCGCCCGGCTGGAACGCCGCGATCGCCGCCGCCAGCAGCACCCGCCGTTCCAGCCCTTCCGCCTGAACGCGGAAGGCCGCCCTCAGTCGATCATTGCTTTTGATAGACTTGCGATGAACGTAGCTTTTCAGGTCACGAAGACACTTCCCCGACTCCCCGACGCGCGGCGACGACATGCTTTTCTCCCGTGAGATGACGGACGCGCAATTCACACGTTCCAAACCGGCGGGTCCCGCCGGACCGGCGCCGCCCACCCCTCGAACCCCACCCCAGATCGAGAACCCTTAATAAATCATCCCCGCTAAGCAAAGACGAATCGCCACAGATTCACACAGATGAACACGGATAAGATGCCTGGGGCATGTGTGGCATGGGCATCCTGCCCATAGCGTACCGCTTCTCATGGGCAGGAAGCCCATGCCACAGGTGGGCGACTCATCGCCTTCGCATTTCATCTGTGTCCATCTGTGTCCATCTGTGTTCATCTGTGGCGATATTTCAGTTTCTCCCGGATCTATTGCCCTACCGGCGGTTGGCCGGCGATCGCCCATGTCTGGCGGGCGAGTTCCGCCTGCTCGCGGAAGCCGGTGGCAAAGCGGCCGAGCATGAACAGGTACATCACCCCGAATACGATGAGGCAAATCCCCAAGACTCCTGCGGCGCATCCGAGGCCCGTCACCGCGGGACCCGGCGCTCTGGCCAGCAGCACGGCCAGGAAACCCAGCACCAGCAACACCCCGTATGAGATCCCGATCGCCCACATCAGGAACCTCGCCCGGTCGGACAAGCTCTGATCTGGAATGCGTTGCGCCAACTTCCGCAAGTACGCAAGCTGCGCGAACTGCCCCACCAGGCCAACAAGCGAGACCAGCAACGCAACCGCCCTCGCCGCCAGAGCCGCCGAGGGCGAGAGCGAGCCCGATGCTTCCACGATGCTGATCAGCGAATTGGTCGCGCCGACGATGAGAGAAATGCGGATGATCTTGCGCGCCGTACCGTATTGATCCTCGCCGATGCCCGCCGGATCGGGCGTGGTCAGCAGCCAGCCGCCAATGATCGAAGGGATCGAGGCGGCGAAGATGAACACTTGCACGAAGACCGGCGACGCCTTGGTGATCTGACCCACGAACGCCGCCATGAAGCTCAATACCACCACCGCAAGCAGGCCCCAGAGAATGAAGTGCACGCCCCGCCACAGCGTTTCCAGATATTGGGGATCAGAATAGCGGAGCAGGTCGCCGTTCACGGAAACGCCGACTGGCGTCCCGCATTCCGGACACCGCCCTCCCACCGCCAGCCCGCGCAGGTTGTACGCGCACTTCCTGCACGGCGTGTCCTTCGACACCTCGCCGCTCGTCATCACCGACGCGCCATCCGCCTGCACCGGAAACGTCATAGTCACCCCGCTTTTGCGAGATCAACTCCAGTTCAGCGAATGATTATCATGGCCATTTAGCGCGCCTGCAAACACGAGAGCAGCCTAAAGCGACCCCACCTTCGAGGCCACGCCATATTCGGACTAGAATCTCTGACATCGATGCTGCTGACAATCACAACCACACGTTCTCCCGCGACCGACCTGGGCTACCTGCTGCACAAAAACCCGGCCCGGCCGCAGGCGTTCGACCTGGCTTTCGGACGCGCGCAGGTGTTCTATCCGCAGGCGGCCGCCGACCGCTGCACGGCGGCCATGTTGCTCGATGTCGACCCGATCGGGCTGGTTCGCAACCGCCACGGGCCGGCGGGCGAGGGGTTTTCGCTCGAGCAGTACGTCAACGACCGGCCGTATGCGGCCAGCTCGTTTCTTTCCGTGGCGATTTCGCGCGTCTTCTCGTCCGCGATGGCGGGCAGCAGCAAGGAACGCCCAGAACTGGCACAGGCGGCGATCCCGCTGGCCGCGAGAATCGCCGTCGTGCCCTGCCGCGGCGGCGAGGATTTTCTCCGCGCGCTCTTCGAGCCGCTCGGCTATCACGTCGTCGCCACACGCCATCCACTCGACGAGAAGTTCCCCGAATGGGGTGAGGGGCCGTACTTCACCGTCGAAATCTCGCAGACCATCCGCCTGCACGAACTGCTCACGCACCTCTACGTGCTGGTCCCCGTTCTCGACAACGACAAGCACTACTGGATCGGCGACGACGAGGTCGAAAAGCTCCTTCGCCACGGCGATCCGTGGCTCGCGACTCATCCCCAAAAGGAGCAGATCGTCCGCCGGTATCTCAAAAATTTTAAGCGGCTTGCGGATGCGGCGCTTTCGCGCCTGACGGAGGCGGACCCGGATCAGCAGGAAGAGATCGCCGAATCGCACGACGCCCAGGAGGATCAGGTCGAGCAGAAGATCAGCCTGAACGAGCACCGGCTGAGCGCCGCGCTTTCTGCCCTCCATGCCGCCGGGGCCAGGCGCGTCCTCGACCTGGGTTGCAGCTACGGCAACCTTCTCCGGCGGCTCATGCAGGACAAGCGGTTCGAGCAGATCGTCGGCCTGGACGTTTCGCACCGGGCGCTGGAAATCGCCGCGGAGCGGCTGCACCTGGACCGGCTCCCCGAGCGGCAGCGAAGCCGCCTCCAGCTCCTGCACGGCTCGCTCATCTACCGCGACCAGCGGCTTTCCGGTTTCGACGCTGCGGCGGTGGTCGAAGTCATCGAGCATCTCGACCCGCCGCGCCTCCGCTCGTTCGAGCGGGTGCTGTTCGAGTTCGCCCGGCCGGGCACCGTCATCGTGACCACGCCCAACGTGGAATACAATGTCCGCTTCGAGACGCTGCCCGCCGGCCAGTTCCGCCACCGCGACCACCGTTTCGAATGGACGCGGAAGCAATTTCAGGAGTGGGCTAGAACCGTCGCGACCCGGTTCAATTACACCGTGCGCTTTGTTCCCGTCGGGCCCGAGGACGCCGAAGTCGGCCCGGCGACGCAGATGGGGGTCTTTACCCGTGCATGAAGCATCCAACGCAATAACACAAGATTCCATCAAGCTGAAAATCCCGGAGCTGTGCCTGGTCGTGCTGGCCGGTCCGAGCGGCTGCGGCAAGTCCACGTTTGCCCGCAAACACTTCAAGCCGACGGAAGTCATCTCCTCCGACTTCTGCCGCGGTTTGGTGAGCGACGACGAGAACAGCCAGGACGCCACCGCGGATGCGTTCGATGTGCTCAAGTACGTCGTCGGCAAGCGGCTTTCGCGCGGGCTGTTCACCGTCATCGACGCGACCAACGTGCAGCCCGACTCGCGCAAGCCGCTCGTCGCGCTGGCCCGCGAGCACGATGTGCTGCCGGTCGCCATCGTCCTGAAGCTTCCCGAAGACCTCTGTCACCAGCGGAACAAGACCCGGCCCGACCGCAATTTCGGTCCGCATGTCGTGCGAAACCAGTTGGTCCAGCTTCGCCGCGGACTGCGCGGGATGGAGCGCGAGGGATTTCGTTACGTACACGTGCTCGGCAGTCCAGACGAAGTCGAACGCGCCGTCTTCGAGCGGCAGCCGCTGTGGAACAACCGCAAATGGGACAGGGGACCGTTCGACATCATCGGCGACGTGCACGGCTGCTACGACGAACTGCTCGAGCTGCTGCAAAAGCTTGGCTACGACACGACCGAGCCGGACCGGATCGTTCCTCCCGAGGGTCGCAAAGCCGTATTTCTGGGTGACCTCGTCGATCGGGGTCCGAAGATCGTCGAGGTGCTGTTGCTGGTCAGGTCGATGGCCCAGCGCGGCACGGCCTTGTGCATCCCCGGCAACCACGACGTCAAGCTTCTTCGTAAGCTTCGCGGGAAAAACGTGCAGATCACGCATGGGCTGGCCGAGACGATGTCGCAGCTTGAGAAGGCGCCGCCGGACACTGGACGCGCGATCGAAGAATTCATCGACGGCCTGGTCGGTCACTACGTGCTCGACGAAGGCCGGCTCGTGGTCGCCCACGCGGGAATGAAGGAGCGCTACATCGGCCGCGCCTCGGCTCGGGTGCGGGAGTTCGCGCTCTACGGTGAAACGACCGGAGAAACCGACGAATTCGGCCTTCCCGTGCGTTACAACTGGGCGGCGGAATATCGCGGGGCGGCGTCGGTCGTGTACGGCCACACGCCGGTCCCCGAAGCCGACTGGCTCAACCGCACCATCAACATCGACACCGGCTGCGTGTTTGGCGGAAAGCTCACCGCCCTGCGCTGGCCCGAGCGCGAAATCATCAGTGTCCCGGCAAAGAAGGTTTACGCCGAGCCAAGCCGGCCGTTCCTCGCCGACGACAATGTATCCGGACTTTCCGCGCAACAGGAAAGCGACGATGTGCTGGACCTGAGCGATGTGACGGGGAAGCGAATCGTTGCAACCCGTCTGCATCACAGCGTCATCGTGCGCGAAGAGAACGCGACGGCGGCGCTGGAAGTCATGAGCCGGTTCGCGGCCGATCCGAAATGGCTCATCTATCTGCCGCCGACCATGTCGCCGACAGAAACCACCGATCAGCCGGGGTTGCTGGAACATCCACAGGAAGCGTTCGGTTATTTCCGCAGCAACGGAATCGGCCATGTCGTCTGCGAGGAAAAGCACATGGGCTCGCGGGCGATCGTCGTCGTCTGCCGCGACGAGCAAAGCGCGTTGCGCCGGTTCGGCGTAAAAGAGGATGGGACCGGAATCATCTATACGCGCACCGGCCGGCGCTTCTTCGACGACCGCGCCGTCGAGACCGAGCTTCTGGCGACCGTCTCGCAAGCGCTGACCTCGGCCGGGTTTTGGGATGAGTTTTCGACCGACTGGTTCTGTTTCGATTGCGAGCTGATGCCGTGGTCGGCCAAGGCGCAGGACCTGCTCAAGACCCAGTACGCCGCCGTCGGCTCGGCCTCGCGCGCCGCGGTGACGGCCGCCGTGCAGGCGCTCCAGCAAACGCAGGCAAGCGACCTGACGCCCGAACTCGATCGTCAGCGCGATCGCCTCGCGCGCGTGCACCAATACGTCGAATCCTATCGGCGGTACTGCTGGCCCGTTCGCTCCGTCGGCGATCTGAAGCTGGCCCCGTTTCATTTGCTCGCCTCCGAAGGCCGCGTCCACGTCGACCAGAATCACCTCTGGCACATGCAGACGATCGCGCGCATGGTCGAGGCTTCGCGCGGTTCCTCGCTTCTGGCGACCAGCCACCGGCAGATCAACGTTACCGACCCGGCAGAGATCCAGGCCGGCATCGAATGGTGGGAGCGGCTGACCGATTCGGGCGGCGAGGGCATGGTCGTCAAGCCGCTCGATTTTGTCGTCCGCGGCAAAAAGGGATTGGTGCAGCCGGCGGTCAAATGCCGGGGCCGCGAATACCTCCGCATCATCTACGGCCCCGAATACGACGCGCCGGAAAACCTGTCGCGCTTGCGCAGCCGCGGCCTGGCGGCCAAGCGATCGCTGGCCCTGCGCGAGTTCGCCCTGGGGATCGAGGCGGCTGGAGCGGTTCGTGCGGCGCGAACCCCTGAGGCGCGTGCACGAGTGCGTCTTCGGCGTCCTCGCCCTGGAAAGCGAGCCCGTCGACCCACGGCTTTGATGCGACACACGATGCGACAGCGGCGAAAGTGTCGCACGACGAACTCAGGCATATATTCTGTCATAACCGAATATTTCATAACTTATTACGATGTAATAACGATATCGTAAAATTGCCAAAAAGCGACGCGTTTGACCTTTTACGGCCCCCCCTTGCCAACCCTCCTGTTTCGGAGGTTTCCTCGTCACCGCCTCGAACGCTTGAAACAAAGTGGAACGTTTTTCGACGTGAGAATTGAAATCGCTGGAAAACGTTCCATTCCGTTTCATTGGTTTCATCGATTCTCCGTGTCCTCGGCGGTGAATCCCTTCAAATGGAGCGCGGATTCGTATAATCGCACCCCAAGCCGATGCACGTTCTGTACGTTCACCAGAACTTCCCCGCCCAGTTCGGGCACATCGCCTATCACCTGGCGCAGAAGCCGGGCTGGCGGTGTACGTTTGTCAGCGAAACGGAGGCGGGCAATGTGCAGGGGGTGGAGAAGGTGCAGTATCGCCGGGCCGGCGGGGCCACGCAACACACCCACTTCTGCTCGCGAACGTTCGAGAATGCGATCTTCAACTGTGACGGCGTCTACACCGCCCTCAAGGCCCGCCCCGAAATCCAGCCCGACCTGATCGTCGGCCACAGCGGCTTCGGCAGCACGTTGTTTCTCCGTGACCTGTATCCGAACACGCCGATCGTCAACTTGTTTGAGTATTTCTACCGGCCGCGGCATTTCGAGAGCGACATGGGCTACCGCGCCGATCTGGGCTGGACGCTGCCGGAAGTGTTTTACCTCCGCGCCCGCGCCCGCAACGCGATGATCCTGCTCGACCTGGAAAACTGCACGGCGGGCTATTGCCCGACCGAGTTTCAGCGCTCGACGTTTCCGGAAACGTATCGCGGCAAGGTGCGGGCGATCTTCGACGGAATCGAGCGCAGCGTTTATCACGGGCACGATGAGGCGCTGCGGCCGCCGGTGGCGAAGCGACAGAACCGGCGCGTCGCTGGGATCGAGGTGCCCGCCTCGACGCGGATCGTGACTTACGTGAGCCGGGGCTTTGAATCGATGCGCGGCTTCGACCTGTTCCTGAAGGCGGCGAAGCTCATCTACCAGCAGTTCCCCGACGTGATGTTCCTGGTCGTCGGCGCCGACCGCATCGCCTACGGCGGAGACGAAAGCTTCCTTCCTCAGGGCACCAGCTTCCGGCAGTGGGTGCTGGGGCAGGATCAATACAATCTGTCGAAGTTTCAATTTCTCGGCAACGTGCCGCCGCGGGAGCTGGCCCTGATGCTGGCGGCGACTGACCTGCACATCTACCTCACCGTGCCCTTCGTGCTCTCCTGGAGCATGATGGACGCGATGAGCTGCGGCGCGGTCGTGCTCGGGTCGGACACGGCCCCGGTGCGCGAGATGATCCGCGACGGAGAAAACGGAATGCTCGCCGATCTTTTCGACGTCGAGCAGATCGCGGGCAAGGCGGTTAAGGCCCTGCGCGACCCGGCGGCGTTCCGGCCGCTGGGCCGGGGCGCCGAAGAGCTGATCGCGCAACAGTACAGTGTCGAGGCCGTGCTGCCCCAAATGATCGAGTTGTATGAGCAGGCGGCGGCAACACCAGTCTCACCGGGTTGACCGCAAGCCAAGGACTGGCGTCTCTGGCTTGATGGCGATCGTCACGCCCCCGCCAAGTGGGATGATCGTTCCCTCAACGCCCGCCGGCAGCGAGCCCTCTTGCACCGGTCCGGGCGGAAGCGCCAATACCGCACAAACCTGGCCCGAAACGTCTTGGGCGGAACGCACCGGCACGATCCGCGGCCAACGCCCCGTCCGCGCGTGCAGCATCACCCACAGCGGATACTCCCACACCGGCCCGGTCGTAATGCCGATCTGGGAACAATTCCGCCCGGCCAGGAGATCGGCAGCTTGCCGCATCGGCTGGTAAAGCCCCCGCCGATTCGCAAAGTACTGCGCCTCCCGCGACACGCGAAAAATCGATCGCCCTCCGACCAGCGGGTGGCTCGGGTTCACAACGATCAGTGCGAACGCCAGCGCCAGAGCGATCGCCAGCGAAAGGTTCGCGACAGCCCGGTTCGCAGTCTGCTCCAGCGCCAGCCCCACAAACGGCGCCGCCAGGACGAAAAGCGGCACCAGCAGCCGCGCGTGAAACATCTGCCATTTCACCGTCAGAGAGAACAGCAGGAAACCCACCGCGACCACGCCAACGAGCATCGCCGCGTCCTTTGGGCGGCCGCGCGCCGCCCCCCAGAGCACCGCACCGCTCGCAGCCAGCAATAGAACCAGGTGAAGTGGGTTTCCCGGCACGTCCTCGCCCATTCCCCTGACGGCCTCCAGCGAGTGCCCCGGAAACGTAACCGCGGGGTCGGCTTCATCGGCACCGATCGCCCGTTGCAGCATCCCCGCCGCCCGGTAGATCGGCCGGTCAACAGCCGCGATTCCTGTTCTCGAATTCAAAGCGACATTCCGGATGACATTCGACGTCAGTTGGCCCGGCGTGCGCACGCGGGCACGATAAAGGAACACCTGATCGGCTGGCAGGAGAATCGAGCCGTACGAGCGCCAATTTCGCGACCACTGCCCCAGGTTCAGCGCCGCGGCTGCCACCGCCGCGACCGCGGCTGCTTTGAGGCCCGCAATCCCGGCGCGCCGGATCGCAACGCCGACAAACCATACCAGCAGCGGCAGCGCGAAGACGTAACCCGTCCCCTTGGTCAGCATCGCCAGTCCGACGCTCAGGCCGAACATCAGCGCCGCCGCAAGCGCGCGGGCGGAAAAACGGGTTATCACCGATTCTCGAAAAACCAGGATTGCCACAACGGCGCAGATCAACCACGCGCCAACTGACAAATTGTTTTGCGTGCTGTATCCCTGAAGAACGACGCCGGGCACCGTCACGAGAAACAGAATCGCCATCGTCTGTCCCCGAGGCCCGGCGCCGATCCTTCCCGCGAGCAGTGCCGCTCCGACGGCGCAGATCAGCATGGACACCCACTGAACGGTGAACGCAAACCGGTCGCCGCCCGTCAGCACCTGAAAGTGGAGGATGGCAAACTCCGCCCAAGGCGGCTGGTAGAGCTGCGGCTCGTGCGCCGCCGGATAGTGCGCCACGCTCCGCCCCTGCATCCAGTGCATCACCCGCGGCAGGTGGTAGGTCATCGAGTCGATATTCGACGGCGCGGATAGGGTTCCAATGACTGCCATTAGAACGACAAGAAGGACGGCAACGCAAAGCATCCACGCGTCAACGGATCTGGCGCGTCCTAGTGAGAACTTCGCCTCGACTGGAATGTGGTCCGAAGAACGGAGGCGGGCGCCGATCGCCAGCGCGATCGCCGCAACCGCGAACCAGGACAGGATCAACCATCCGAGCGTAATCGCGTGGAAAGAACTGAGTGTTTCGGTGACCAGCGCAAGAATCGCCCCCCACAGCACCGCCGCGGCAAGGACCGCCTCCCGCCACGGCAGCCCCACTCGCCGGGCAACCCACAGGAAGGCGCCCGCGCACGCGATCAAAGCGACAATGCCCATCTCGCAGAGCCACTCTATTGCCGCACGCGGGCTCGACGCAACCGCGCGGGGATGGCCGGATTTTTTTGTTCAGCAGCTGATGCAGGCTTTCCCCCTCTCCCTCCGGGAGAGCGTTGGGGTGAGGGCCGTGGAAGAGGCGCCTCTCGTTCGCCCTCGCCGCTGCCCCCCCCGGAGGGAGAGGGGAAAGGCGGCGAAGCGATCACTCCCCCGCTCCCGACGTGTGGACCGCGGGCTCACTTTCGGGGGCGAAGCCGTGGCGCAGGGTGTTTTCGGTGACGGTGCGGGCGTGGAGGAACTGGATGAGGTAGTCGGTGCCGCCGGCCTTGGGGCCGGTGCCGGAGAGCTTGAACCCGCCGAACGGCTGGCGGTCGACCAGGGCGCCAGTGATCTTGCGGTTGATGTAGAGGTTGCCGACGCGGAATTCCCGCCGGACGCGCTCGATGTTGGCCGGGCTGCGCGAGTGCAGGCCGCCGGTCAGCGCGTATTTGGTCGCGTTGGCGATCCGCAGCGCCTCCTCCAGATCGCGCGCCCGCATCACCGATAAAACCGGCCCGAAAATTTCCTCCTGCGCGATCGATGCGGTCGGCGGAACTTCCGCGAAGATGTGCGGCGCAATGTAAAAACCCTCATCCGCCAGCGCGCCCAGTTCCCCCGCGTAGGCCAGTCGGGCTTCCGTCTTGGCGACGTCGATCATTCGGAGAATTCGATCGCGGGCATCGCGGTCGATCACCGGGCCGACGAACGCGCCGGGATCTTCGGCCGGGCCGATCCGCAGGCTGCGCGTTGCTTCGACGAGCCGGCCGAGAAACTGATCGTAAACCCCTTGGAGCACCACCGCCCGCGAGCACGCCGAGCACTTCTGCCCCGAATACCCGAACGCCCCAGCCACCACCGCGTGCACCGCCTCGTCCAGGTCGGCATCATCGTCGATGATGCTGGCGTTCTTGCCACCCAGCTCGGTGATCACGCGCTTGATGTGGTCCTGGCCCGGCGGCGTCTGCGCCGCCATCGTATTGATCGAAAGACCGACCGGACGCGATCCGGTAAACGCGACGATCGAGACATCCGGATGCCCGACCAGCACCGGCCCGATCTCTTCTCCGATCCCGGGCAGGTATTGAACGACACCGGCCGGAAACCCTGCCTCCTCGAAAACCTCCATCAGCTTCGAGGCGATGATCGACGACTGCTCGGCGGGCTTCATGATCGCGGTATTGCCGGCGACCAGCGCCGCGGTCGTCATGCCGCACAGAATCGCCAGCGGAAAATTCCACGGCGCGATGGTCACCGCCGGCCCGCGGGCCTCGTAGAAATACTCGTTCTCTTCACCGGGCACGTTGCGGGTTTGCGGGCGCGAGAGTCGCAGCATTTCCCGGCCGTAGAACTCGCAATAGTCGATCGCCTCGGCAACATCGGCATCGGCTTCGCGCCACTGCTTCCCGCACTCATAGACTTCCCACGCCGCCAGCTCGAAGCGCCGGCGGCGCAGGATGTCGGCCGCCCGCCGCAGCAGTTGGACCCGCTTTTCGACGGCGGTGTCGCGCCAGGACGGAAAAGCGTCCTTGGCAAAGCGCACGGCCTGCCGCGCTTCCGCGTCGCCCCCCGCCGCAAATCGCCCGACAAGCTGGTGGGTGTGCGACGGGTTGGCGACATCGATGATTCGATTCGTCTCGGTTTTTTTCCCGCCGATCACCGGCAGGAATGTCGCGCCGAATCGGGTCGCCACTTCGTCAAGCGACTTGCTCAGAGCCTGGCGATTTGCCTCGAGGCTGAAATCGCTGAGCGGCTCGTTACGGAAAGCCGGCAACTGGCCGTTGTCTGAGGCGGCGCGCTTTTCGACCTGGCGAATTCGATTGCTCGGGTTCATCAGTAACTCCTCGACAGAAGTGTGTTCCAGAAATCCGGCGCGAAGAAAGGATTGGTTCGAAGTATTTTCCAGCAGCCGCCGGACCAGATACGCCATGCCCGGCAAGAGCTGCCCGAACGGCGTGTACACCCGCACCCGCCGGCCCTGGCTGGCCAGCGCGCTTTTGATCGGGTCGGCCATGCCGTAGAGCATCTGGAATTCGATCGTGTTTTTCGGCAGCCCGAGTCGCTCTTCCAGCGCCAGCGCGTGGGCGATGCTGCGGACGTTGTGCGAGCCGATGGCCGGGCGGAGCAGTTGGTGGTGCTCGACAAGGAATCGCGTCTGCGCCTCGAAGTTGGCATCGGTTTGCGGCTTCTGCTCCCAGACCGGCGTCGGCCAGTCCTGCTGGGCCGCGATCACCATCTCAAAATCCCAGTAGGCGCCCTTGACGAGGCGGACCCAGACCGGCGTTCCGCGCCGCTCGATGCCGCGGAGCAGCATCTCCAGATCCTCGCCGCAGCTTTTGAGGTAGGCCTGGATCGCGATCCCGACATCGCGCCAATCGCGGAATTCGTCCTCGCCCAGAACCTCCAGGAAAATGCCGAGGGTCAGGTCCTTGAAGGCGTGCTGCTCCATGTCGATGTTGACGAAGGCGCCGCGTTCCTTTGCCAGCCGCAGGATCGGCCGCAGCCGCTCTAGGACGGCCCGGCTCGTCTGCTCCGGATCGATTGGATCAAACTGGCTGTAAAGCGACGAGAGCTTGACGGAGATATTCACCGGCGGCACGACGCCGCTCGGCCCGCGGTCGATCACGTCATTGATCGGCCATCGCGCCGCGCGTCGGGTCAGCCCGTCGATGAAGGTGAGATACTGCCGCTGATACTCCGCGGCTTCGGCGTCCGACAGAATCGCCTCGCCCAAGAGATCGATCGTGAAGCCCAGCCCCTGCCCGCGGAGGCGCTCGATCGTCTCAAGAGTTTGGTCGACATCCGTGCCGGCGATGAACCGCCGGGCCATCCGCGTGGCATTGAACCGCGCAACCTGGGCGACGGCCTTGCCAACGAATCCGTCCTCCGGAATGCGGTCCACCGATCGCCGCAAAATCGCGGGAAGCCGGTCGTCGACGGTCTGGAAATACTCCCGCAAATGGCGCGTCACGGCGCGATCGCTTCGCAGCGACGGCAGCGTATCCACCAGGCGGAAAAGCTGGACCTTGACCGCCGGGTCGCGCATCGCCAGGGCCATCACCCGCTCGTCCCACCAGCGCGGCGAGAGGATCGACGGACTCTGGTCCGCCGCGCGCGAAAAGATCTCCCGGCCGATCTCCCGCGTCCGTGCCTCCAATGCATCGACCGTCATCACAAGGGATAATAGCCCTTCGAACGTGACAGGGGTTTTTAACCCGTGCTGACGACGTGAAACGGAAGGAACGCATGATTTGCGCATGCCCTCTCGGCACGGCTTAAAAAGCCGTGTCACAGGAAGCGCTGAATCGTGCACGTCATTTAGTTCCGCCGCACCGCTTGGCGTGCGACCTCGGGCTCGGCGCGGTCGGGCTTGGGCGCCGGCCCGGCGCCGACGAGGTGACGTGCGGCATCCAGGGCGTCGTCGATGCTCTCGAACAGATTCTCTTCGCCGATCCGATCGGTCAATCCGTACTTGGCCAGCGCGAACATCGGCTGGGCGTGAACGCCCGCCAGCAGCAGCCGGGTGTGCTGCGGGCTGCACTTGAGGTGGAATTCCTCGAGCGCGTGAATGCCGCTGGCGTCGATGGCGGGCACGCGGCGCATGCGGAGGATGAAGACCTTGGGGGGCCGCTCGACGCCGCGGAGCGTGTCCTTAAGCCGGTCGGCGACGCCGAAGAAGAACGGGCCGTTGATCTCGTAGACTTCGACGCCCGCCGGCACCTGGCGGGTATCCAGCGAATTCGGATCTGATGAGTCATCCAGCGGCGCATCCGTCTCGTCGAACTCGCGCCGAATGGCGCCGACGTTGGTGACCTCGCTCATCCGTCGCATGAACAGCAGGGCTGCCAGGACCAACCCGACGCCGACCGCCACGCTCAGGTCCGCCAGCAGCGTCAACAGGAACGTCGTCAGCAGCACGGCAATGTCGCTGCGGGGGGCTCGCAGGAGCGTGCGGAAATGGTCGATTTCCGCCATGTTCCAGGCCACGACGATCAGGACTGATGCGAGGACCGCCAGCGGAATCCGCGACGCCAGCGGCGCGAGCATCAGCATGAACGCCAGCAACGTGACCGCATGGATCATTCCCGCGAGCGGCGTCCGCGACCCGGCCTTGACCCCGGCAGCAGTGCGGGCGATGGCGCCGGTGGCGGGGATGCCGCCGAACACGATCGACCCGATGTTGGCGATGCCCTGGGCGACCAACTCGCAGTTGCTCTTGTGTCGACCGCCGATCATGCCGTCGGAGACAACGGCGCACAGCAGCGATTCGATTGCCGCGAGCATGGCGATGGTCGTCGCCTCGGGAATCAGGAGCCGCGCCTTGGCAAATGCCGCCGTCACGTCATGCCAATTGTGCAGCGCCACCGGCAGCGATGGATGAGGCAGCATGGGGGGAATCCCGCCAACAAACCGGGAACCGATTGTTTCCACGCCAAACCTCTGGTCCCAATGCAGCGCCGCCACCAGTGCCGACGTCGCCACGACGGCAACCAACGCGCCGGGAATCCGTGGCGCAAAACGCCGCAAAGACACGATGATCAGGAGCCCGATCAGCGCAGTCGCCAGCGTGTGGGAGTTTGTCGTT
>Ga0210396_10001335_pt1 | contig 27231 bp, 19 predicted proteins | sample IncBWH17OmetaG_FD_155466 | JGI IMG/M metagenome (GOLD analysis project Ga0210396, IMG submission 155466) | Forest soil microbial communities from Barre Woods Harvard Forest LTER site, Petersham, Massachusetts, United States - Inc-BW-H-17-O ... | reverse complement strand
GGCCGGTTTTGAGCTGATCACTGAGGCAACTCTACAAAATTGAACACATTGCGCAAGTTTAAAGGCAACTCCTGCACCTGCTTGCTCGACACTTCTGCGCTAAGGTTGGCATTGTCGGTCTGCAGGAGAGGAGCGGCTGCCGTCACCTCGATTTGCGTGGAAGACCCTACAGTAAGACTGATGTTTTGGCTCACTGACTGTCCCACCTCCAGCATGATGCCTTGTTGCTTGAAGGTCTTGAACCCAGACGCCTCTACCGCGAGGGTGTATGTGGAGGCAGGCAACAGTGGGAACGAAAAATTACCTAGCGCGTCGGTTTTGAACGTGCGCGTGATTCCTTTTTCGGGGCTGCTTAGAGTCACATTGGCGCTTGCCACACGCGCTCCAGAAGGGTCCGAAACCGAGCCTGAAAACGATGCCGTTGAAGCTAGCGTCTGGCTATTGGCGACGGGCAGGACCGCGCTGATTGCCAGCGCAACGACGACCAGAAATAGAAACAGAGAACTTCGGAGTTCGGACATTGGCACGGCTCTCCTCTCGACGCGGAGTAGAGTTATCGGTAACTGTACCGAAGTTTGAGCATCTAATATCACCGGGCTCCTCCTTGTCAAGAGTTTTTTCAAGCACGCTGACCCCAGTCGGCGAGCACAGCGTTTGCGACGCAGATTGGCTGACTCCCTCGAGCCCTTAGTTGCTTTGAGATAGATCGGTAAGCCACCGTGTTGACGGTGCTTATCTGTCGGCAGGCAGCAATCAAAGTTTCTTAGCGGTAAGTTGAGATCCTACTTGGCGCCAGAGTCGTAGAACTTCGAAGTACGAGGTTCGGTGCAATCGCCTCGATCGCGCGAGAGTTTCCTCCGAATGCAGGTTGTGCCAAATCGAGCAACGCTCGAAATGCGATGCTTGCGATTTGGTTCTGTGGCATTTGCACTGTAGTGAGCGGCGGGGTCATGCATTGCGCCGATGGAATGTCGTCAAATCCAACCACGGACAAATCTTTGGGGATGTTGACAGATAGTTCGAAGGCCTTGCGCATTGCCCCAATTGCCGTCAGGTCGTTCGAGCAGAACACAGCCGTTGGTCTGTCAGACAAGGACATCAAGGCGGAAACTGCCTGCCCCCCCGCGGCCATTGTGTGATCTCCCTCAATCAGCATTTCTGGAGGCGTCTCCAAATCAATCTCCTCCATGCACGCGTGAAACGCCTGCTTTCGCCTTATTACGGTTTTCAAATGTGCTGGCCCACTCACAAACGCGATGCGCGTGTGGCCCAAAGCGGCGAGGTGTTGCACAGCTTGGCGTATACCGTGTTGGTAATCAATTTGAACGGTTAGGAGGAGACCTCCAAGGGAATCAACGTCGATTGCGACCACGGGCACCTTGCGGGAAGTGAAAATGTCGATGAGAACTGGCTCGACACCCGAACCCAAAACTGCCACCCCGTCGATCCTACGCTCGATCATCTGCCGAGCTGCCGGCTCCTGCAAGTGGGGATCCCGGATCATCGGGCTCAGCAGGATTCCGTAACTGTGCTGGATGGCCAGTTTCCCAAATGTTTGGACGATGTCCGGGAAGCCTGGGTCGGTGAGCTCCGCGATGAGACCGAACAAGCTACTCCGACCCGAAACCAGCGCCCGAGCTACGGTGTTTGGGTAGTAGCCCTCCCTTTCAATGACTTTTTGAACCCGTCTAGCTAACGCAGGATTAACAGTCGGCACCCGATTGACGATGCGAGAAACGGTAGCAATCGAAACATCGGCCCGTCTCGCGATTTCTTGGAGTGTCATTCCGCGTCTCCACCCAGATCAGAGGTCTCGATGCAGTTACCGATAATGTTTTCCATCAACAACCCTGCCTTCAGGTCCAGTTGGACGGAAACTGCATTTCACCGTCAATGCGAGGGATTGTCGAAGATCACGCGAACCACATAGGCGTACTTAAATGTGCTCCGCGCAGGCAGTTGCAGGTGCAGGCCATCGGCGCGCTGTTCGAACCCCAATTCCACATTATTGCCCAGCAATGTAACCGACCGGACGCGTTGACTGCCGGTTGTTTGTGCGAGCGAGTGAATTACTGCCTCCCCGTTGGCTGGCCGGGCAAGTCCTATCGCATACAGCACATCGCCTTTGGTCGTAAAACGAAAATCTTCAGGTTTGTAGGCGGTAGTGTCGGTATCGTGAAACGAGCCCGCTGCTACCTTCGTCGGGCCTTCTCCATAAACTCTCCACGGGCGAGTGCCGTAAATCGCCTCTCCATTCACGTTGAGCCATGCGCCGACGTCTAAGAGCACGCGCTGAACTTCATCGGGGATTGTGCCATCTGAGCGCGGGCCGATATTCAACAGCAAGTTACCATTCTTACTGACGATATCAATGAGTTGATGAATGATGAATTCCGGCGATTTGAAGGTGTCGCCGTTGATGTAGCCCCAGGATTTGTTGCTGATTGAAGTGTCGGTCTGCCAGTAAAGCGAGCGCATATCGCCGAGTTGTCCGCGTTCGATGTCGAGAACGCCAGCGTGCTCCTGCATCGCGTAGTCTTTGTAATTGATGACTCCGATATGGTCGCCGTATTTCAGGGAGCTGTTGAAATAGAACGCGGCGAAGCGTGTGAGATTCGCCCGGATCGAAGCCTGCCCGATCCACCAGTCGAAGTACACGATGTCAGGGTGGTATTTCTCAACCAGTTCGCTGCTGCGCGCAAGCCAATCGTCAGCCCAAGCCGTTGAAACGTAAGTGAAATCGTTACTGAGAGGGGCGCCCCACGGAGAGATCCAAGTGTGGGCTGGGCCATAGAAAGCCGCGTATTGTGGATCGTTTATATCGGAGGGAATCTCGCGTCCCACACCAAGAAAGAAATTATGTTCCACCCGGTGTGACGAGAGACCGAAGTGAAGACCCGCGGCCCTCACCGCATTAGCCAGTTCTCCTGTGGTGTCGCGATGCGGGCCCATTTTGGCGGCCGTCCAGTCACTGAGGCCGCTGTCGTACATGGCAAATCCATCGTGATGCTCGGCAACGGGAACTACATATTTCGCACCCGCCTTCTCAAAGAGCTCAGCCCAGACCGTGGCATCGAACTTCTCGGCCTTGAACATCGGAATGAAGTCCTTGTAGCCGAATTTTTCCAGCGCCCCGTAAGTCGCAATGTGATGCTTATACTCCTCTGACCCCTCCCGATACATGTTTCGCGGATACCACTCATTGCCGAACGCCGGGACCGAGTAAAGCCCCCAATGAATAAAGATCCCGAACTTCGCGTCTTTATACCATTCGGGCGGCTCATATTTTTGAAGGGATTCCCAGTCGGGACGAAATGGTCCTTGATGGTCGGCCGTATCGACATCTCTGAGCAGGGCGGCCCGCGCTCCATCGTACTTGCTGGTAGCCGCTTGCCATGTCTGATCAATGCTGGCGGGACCGTGGGACACCGTGGGAGCTGTAGCACTCTGCGCGTGGAGAACCGTCAGTGAGGACAGCGCCACAATAGACGCGCCGATTCTACGAATTGAGCATGACCACCGTACAGAGCGCAATAGTGTAACCCTCCTTTGCACTAAGCGAGAGACACGTCCGCCGACGAGTTCAACCTGCTGAATTTTGGCCATAGGAACCCGTATAGGGCGATGAAAACAAAACAGACCAGAGGCACGATAAAGCCAACACGCATCGAGTGCTGGTCAGCGATGTGGCCCATGAAGGGAGGAGCAATCGCTCCCCCAACAATGGACATCACGATCAGCGAGGAGCCAAGCTTGGTGTGTTCGCCTAATCCGCGAATGCCCAGCGCGAAAATAGTTGGGAAGCCAATAGACATGAAGAAGAATGTTGCAAACATCGCATACAGCCCCGCTTTGCCGCCCCCGATGGTGATCCCTACGAGCACGACGTTGAAAAGCGAGTAGATGGCGAGCACACGCTCCGGCTTGAACTGGCTGATGACGGCACTCCCGCACAAGCGCCCAATCATAAACAAGACAAACCCGATTGCGCCTAGCCATCGCGCAGCTTGTAGCCGGGTGACTCCCCGATCGTTTTCAAGCACGTAATTGACGAAGAAGCTGAAAATCCCGGTTTGTGCTGCAACGTAAAGAAACTCAGCAACAATGCCGAGAGTGAAATGCGTGTGCCGAAACATGTCCCAATTTCTTGAGACAAGAAGGTAGGCAGCTACGTAAGCAACGACGATGAGACCATATTTCACCGGCTGGAAAATCGCCTGGTTCAGATCAAGCAAGGTCCAAAGTAAACCTAGTATTGGTGCGATAAAGAAATACAGCAGCCCGCAGGTTGCGGCTAACACTACCGCGATAGCTGCCGACTGGGCGCCCGAAGGCTTCAACCGATTCGGGCCGGTCGTGGGTTGATGGCTTTGATCTTCGGCATGCAAATCCGGGACTCTCGAAATGCCAAATACGGCGATCAACAGAACCACAAAAACCCCAATCGCTATGTAAGGCGTCGCGAGTCCGGCATTTGCATCTACTCCACCGCTGCGGGAGAAAACAAAGTAGCCCCCGACAATTGGTCCGAGAATCCAGCCGGCGCCATTCAGGGTTTGAGCGATGTTGATGCGCGTTGGTCCAGGTTCCGGTGAGCCCAGAACGGTCGCATACGGATTCGCAATCGTTTCCAGGCACGTCATCCCCGCTCCAATCACAAACAAACCCAACAGAAAGGCCCAGTAGGTGCCGATGGTTGTAGCTGGAACAAACCAGAATGAACCTGCCGCAATCAGCGACAAACCGACAAGGATGCCTCCCTTGTAGCCGAATTTCTTTGCAATCAGGCCGGCCGGAATCGCCATAAGGAAGTAAGCCAGATAGTTCGCCGCTTGCACCAGTCCCGACTGTTCCTTGTTGATGTGCAAAGTGTCCTGAAAATGCTTGTTCAGGACGTCAATCATCCCGTTGCAGAACCCCCACAGCAGGAACAACGAAGTCAGCAGTAAAAAAGTGAAAGCCAGGTTTTCGCCCTTCGCTGTGCGAAACAATCCACCATGTGTGTCGGCCGAGACAGCTGCAGCCCTTGGCTCACTAGTGAAAGAACTCATGTGCTCTAATCCAATGAAACAAGAATCTTCTTGAACCCTGAAGGATTTTCACTCCAGGAACGCAGCGCCTCTGGCGCTTCCTCAAGGCGAACAACTAAGCTCACAAATTGCTCTACTGGTAACTTTCCGGCCTCAAACAGCCGGATCACTGCATTGAAATCTTCGGTTTCGGCATTTCGCGAGCCGAGGATGTCCAATTCCTTTTGCACGAACAGCTTGGTCTCGTAGCTCACCGGTTGTTTGGCATACCCGATATAAACGACCCGACCTGAATACGCGACTTCTTCGACGGCCGCTCGGAACGTCTCGGGAGTACCAACCGCTTCGATGATGACGTCCGGACCACGGCCGTCAGTTACCTCCGCCAAACGTTGGCGCAACGATTCCCTCGCACTGTTGATTGTGATGGCGCCAAAAACGAGTCGCGCGAAATCAAGTTTCTCGTCATCTACATCGATCGAAATTGTCCGAGCACCCCGAGAACTCGAAGCCGCTACGGCTCCGAGCCCGACTCCTCCACAGCCGAACACTGCGACTGTGTCGTTTGCGGTGATTCGTCCACGCGACGCCGCATGGAAACCTACGGTCAGCGGCTCAACAAGGCATAACTCTTTGAGCGTCAGGCTTGCTGGAAACAATCTCCCCGGCGGCAGCGCGACGAATTCGCTAAGGGCACCGTCGCGTTGCACACCCAGTGTTTCATTGAACTGACAGGCATTTGGTCGACCTCGCAGGCAGGATGCGCATTTCCCGCAGCTGGAATAGGGAGACACAGCCACGTCCGTTCCTGCAGAAAGCCTGCTGTCGTGGCCTATGTCTTCGAGAACTGTGGCCGAGACTTCATGCCCAAGAATCCGTGGATACGAAACAAGTGGGTTGAGTCCGCGAAAGGAATTCAAATCGCTGCCGCAGAATCCCACCATCCGCACCCTCAGCAATACATTCCCGGGCGTGAGCACTGGATCCGGAACCGTCTCGATCGTCGACTTCCCCGGTTTCTTAAGTACAAGTGCCTTCATTTGTGAACGAAAGCTGTTTGAAGCGATGAATCAGCGTTGCGAGGCGCGTAAACTCTTCTGTGTTCCGTTCTTCGACCGCATTGAAATGCGAAGCCGCTTCTCCGCGTCGGGACTCCAGTACCCGCATTCCAATTCCAGAAACACCGATGTATATGGAATGCGCATGTTGGTCTTGATTAGCAGCACGCGAAACTTCTCACCTACCCGATCCAGAGTTGAGATGATCTCTTCGTGCGGCAGAGTACGGACTTGATGGCCCTTCAGCAGAGCGCCTAATTTCTGCCGGTACGAACTGATCCCAGGCGCATCGTCATCGCCAATGAAGTTCAATTCCTTGTCCGTATAAATGTTCGGCTCAATGTGCTTGCAACCACCAAGAATGGCAAAAGTCTCTTCCAGAACTGTAACTTGTTCCTCATCGACCACTATGGTTTCAATCGCCCGTCTCGATTGCGCGGGATAGGCCGAGTCCGCTATGACAAGCCAGTTGCGGTGACCGTACAGTTGGAGCCGATCTTTGAGGAATTCCTTCCAGTTGGCTTTCATCTTATTGTCAATTCTTCATCAGAGCAGATCGCAACCTTGCCGCATTTCCCTGATGCCATAAGAGAGTACGCATTCGCCGCATCCTCAAGGCAGAAGCGGTGCGTGATGATGTCGGCGGGATGAAGGTTCCAGCGTACGAGACGTTCCACCAACTCTTCCATCAACCACGTTGATGTGACCCATGATCCATAGATCGTCTTCTGATCGTGGATTATGTCAGGCGATGGCTGGAACTCGACGCTACCACCTTCACCGACGAATGCGATCTTCCCCCATTTGCGTGTGGCCCGGATCGCGGCAGCACGCGCGTTAGTGTTCGCGGAACAATCAATCGCCCGCTCGACTCCGAAGCCGCCTGTTAATTCTCTGACCTGATGCACGTTGTCGGCTCCTGCATGCAAAACAAAATCACACAGTTTGAGAGAACTAGCCAGCTGCAGACGCTCGAGAACAACATCAATTCCGATTATTTGGTGGACACCTAGCTTACGGGACAATGCCGCCGCTGCGAGTCCTACAGGCCCGAGTCCGGTGATCAATACGGAGTGGTTGCCGTTCAGCTGAATCTTTTCGATTGCTTCGTATACGGTCCCGAAGCCGCACGCGACCTGCGCCCCATCTGCGTACGAAAGCTCACCCGGCAATGCAATGAGATCCTTCTCTTCTGCAATCATGTAGTCGGCCATTCCCCCATCTCGTTGCCAACCGTATGCGCGCCGATACTTCTCATTCGTGCAGGAAATCATGTAACCACGGCGACAGTCGTTACAAACGCCGCAGCCCGAGATGTGATACACGATCACGCGGTCGGCGACTTCAAAGCGCCGGCAACCCGGTCCCACGTCGACGATTTCGCCGCTTGGCTCATGGCCGGCGATAACTCCCTGGTAACCTTCGGGTCCCTTGCCGAGATGCTCGTGATAAATGCACCGAATATCGGAACCGCAGATTGTGGAGGCCTTAACCCTGATCAGAACTTCGCCATGGGTCGGGCGAGGCATGGGAACCGAGCGAAGTTCGACTCTGTCGTTTCCAGGAAGAAACGCGGCTCGCATAGTTTGTCCCATAGAATTCATTCCGGATTTCAACCGCGCTGCTCAAGCTGGCGCTATCTCACCGGTTAGATCCCAGAGATCTTCCCAGGACTGAGCTTCTTTCCAAAGAAACACCTGGCCCTTAATCAATCGGCAATCGCGGTCGATGGCGCTGATCGCTAGCATCTCATCGGCACTTAGAGGCTCATTCACGACGGATTCGAGATTACTGAGATAATGGCTCCGGTTTGTGGAAAATGGAATGGGAACCTGCCCGCGCTGGACTGCCCATTTCAAACAGACGGCAGCCGGATGCACTTTCAGCCGTTTCGCTATTTTGAGGATCACCGAATCCTGGGTTGGTGCCGTGTCATCAGGGGTACGATCTCTCTCAGGCCGGCCTGGCGAACCGACCGGGCAATACCCTACCGGAATCACTCCATTGGAAGTGACGAAATCGAACAGCTGCGGCTGCTGAAAATGAGGGTGCAGTTCCATCTCATTCGCCGCCGGCTTGATTCGAGCATCCCGCAGAAGAAGCTTCAACTTGGGGATTGTCATATTGGAGGTTCCAATATGGCGAACCAGGCCTAGATCGACCAGTTCCTCCATTTTGCGCCAAGTCTTCATGAACTCGGCGTGAATGTAGGGTTTCGCGTCTTTGCTGCGGGAACTCACGTCACAGCCGGGCGGGTGGAAGTTGGGAAAGGGCCAATGAATCAGGTAGAGGTCGAGATAGTGCAGTCTCAAATCCGCAAGCGATCGCTGACAAGAGGGGACTACGTCTGTTTCGCAATGCTTATCATTCCACAGCTTCGAAGTAATCCATAATTGCTCGCGTCCGATGCCTCGGAGAATGTGCTGCAACGCGAAACCAATCTCGCGTTCGTTTCCATAAACGGACGCGCAATCAAAATGCCGATATCCCACTGCCGCGGCGCCTTCGACAGCGCCTGCCACCTCGGCAGCCGAAACGTGGTCTGAACCGAAGGTTCCTAACCCAATCGCAGGCATCCGTGCCCCTGTGTACAGGATCCTCCGAGGCACCAAGCCAGGATCGACGTCCCCGTGAATCAGCGGCCCCGTACTCCGTGTTCCCATTTTGAATTCCAATCGTTTCTTGAAGAACCGCTTCCTTTTACCAGGGATCAGAAGCTCTATACTCGCAGCACGATAAGCGGTAAAGTTACCGATGTCAACTGTAAGAAGCGGACCGGGCCCTGACCGCCGGCCGCAAATCTCGCGAATCCAAGTTATATATACTGTTGTGCGATCTATGAGCACACGAATGAAGGACATTGCCAGGGATCTTGGGGTGTCCGTAATCACTATCTCCAAGGTCCTGCGCAACCATCCAGATGTAGGAGACGAAACTCGCGAGCGAGTTCTGGCTCGGGTGAAAGAGCTCGACTATCGGCCGAATCTGGCCGCCCGCAGCCTAGTGACCGGCCGCACCTACCTTGTCGGACTGGTTGTTCCGGATCTGCTTCACCCGTTCTTCGCAGAGATCGCCAAATCCCTCTCGGAGACGTTGAGAGGCAGTGGGTACTATCTGATCGTTTCGTCTTCTGAGGAAGATCCGGAAGTTGAGGAACAAGAAATTAATCAGTTGCTAGCCCGGCGTCTCGACACTCTGATCATCGCTTCGTGCCGCTCCACCGTAGATCTCTTCTTCCGTATTGAAAAGCAAAAGACCCCCTATGTTCTTATCGACCGCAGCTTGCCTGGGCTTGCCGCGAATTTCGTTGGAGTGGACGATGAAGCTGTCGGAAGACTTGCCACAAAGCATCTAATTGACATCGGATGCAAACGGATCGCTCACATTCGTGGGCCGGAGACCAGCACTGGCATTCGCCGCGTTGAAGGGTACAAGAAGGCACTCGCACAAGCAGGCCTCAGGGCTATCGACGATTACCTGATTTCAGAACGCAAGGGCGATGTCGAAACCAAACAGCGGGGCGCCGATGCCATGCAACAACTCTTGAGCCTAAAGCCTCGGCCCGACGGCGTCTTCTGTTTCAACGACCCGTTGGCGATGGGCGCAATGAATTACGCGCTGGATCAAGGAATTCGTATTCCCGAAGACATCGCAGTCATTGGCTGCGGAAACCTTCACTATGATGATTCACTCCGCGTGCCACTCTCAAGCATCGATCAGCACAGCCGACAGATCGGCGAAGAGGCTGCGCGCATCGCTCTCGGGATCCTGAACTCAAAGATCCCGCCCAAGGCTGAAACCGTGGTACTTCAACCGCAGCTGATCCAGCGTCGATCTACAGAGAGGCGTGGAGCGAAACGTGTCCCCGGGCACACCAGGTCTCGTTCCTGACCCACTGCTGGCACGATTAGCTTCAAGTCCCACTTATAGTTGGCATTCTGTCTACTATTCGATACAGTTATCGATACACAATTTTGGGTGGGACTGCGGAGTGTGCCAGCCGGACTGATATCCGGGTAGCGGTTAACGATAACTGCGTATGCTCACAAATCGAAGACGCTTCATCAAAACTAGCGGCAGCATGGCGATTGGCGCACTTGTGCCTTTTCATCTCGTCGCCGATCTGAAAAACCTTCAGCCATTTCAATGGATAACCGGGAATCTGGTTTTTTCGTTCGACGTACAGGCCGGAAAACTGCGCCAAAAGCGGCTTCTCCCGTCCGGTAGCTTAATTCAGCAAGACAATTCCTCTGGCGTAGAAGTCGCCCTGCAATGCAGCGGGGAGAATTCTCCGGATCAAGGTATGAAATCGGGCATGGGCCAGCCCGGCGCCCGATTGTTGTTCGCTGGCTATCGCGAGGAGTCTACGGACGCCGGCAAGCGGCTGATCTGCACGCAAACAGACTCACTCTTGAACTTGCAAGTGGATTCTATTTATGAGGGATTCGACGGCGTTCCCGTCGTCCGGCGGCGTTCACGAGTTACGAATAACAATCGTGCAGCAATCGGTATCGAATTCTTGAGTTCGGCCATGCTCCATGGACTCGCCGCCCCACAAGAATATGATCGCGAACTCCGCATCCATGTTGCGATGAATAGCTGGATGGCAGAGGGACAATGGCACACGCTTCGTCCTTCCGAGATGGGCTTCGTAGAAAACGAACGAACGAGCTGGTCCGAGGCGAGGGCCGGAAGCATTGGGAGTTGGTCGACAGAACGATACCTGCCCATGGGGATAGTCGAAAACTTGAAACTAGGCCTAGCCTGGTTCTGGCAGATCGAACACAACGGATCGTGGTACTGGGAAATCTCCAATGCTTCGGCGCGCGACAACTATGCCGACGATGTATACGCGTATCTCGGCGGTCCCGATGACCTGCACTCCACAGCCTGGAAGCGTTTGGAGCCTGGGAAAACCTATGAAAGTGTCCCTGTGGCGGTCGGCTGCGTACGCGGCGGGTTCGACCAAGCAGTTGAGGCGCTGACCCGGTACCGGCGCGTTGCCTGCGTAAGAGCAACCAAGAACGACTCGCGATGTCCAGTAATTTTCAACGACTACATGAATTGCCTTTGGGGTGATCCTACAGAACAAAAGGAATTGCCTCTGATAGCTGCTGCCGCAAAAGCCGGCTGCGAATACTTTGTAATCGACGCCGGGTGGTATGCAGAAATTAAAGAGGATTGGAGCCCCACTATAGGGTTGTGGCAACCAACTTCCAGTCGATGGCCGCATGGACTGAAATTCGTACTCGATCAGATCAGACGCAGTGGAATGATCCCCGGACTATGGCTCGAGCCGGAAGTTGCCGGAGCAAAATCACTTCTGGCCCAGAAGCCAGACAGCTGGTTTTTCATGCGGCACGGCAAGAGGGTGCTTAAGAATTCGAGATATCTGCTGGATTTCCGCAACCCAGAGGTGTGGGCTTATTTGGATGAGGTGATTGCGCGACTTGCAAACGACTACGGCGTTGGCTATATCAAGATGGACTACAACGTCGATTCGCTGCAAGGCACAGAGCTCAACGCAGATAGTTTTGGCCAGGGCTTGCTTGAGCACAACCGTGCCCATCTCGCCTGGCTCGAGAGCATTCTGAAGCGCTACCCCGAATTGGTGATTGAGAACTGTGGCAGCGGAGGCGGGCGTATGGATTACGCCATGCTAAGTCTCCTGCAGGTACAGTCGATGACGGATCAGGAGAATTATCGAAAACTCCCAGCGATCCTGGTTGGCGCGTCGGCAGCCGTTTTGCCGGAGCAGTTGGCAATCTGGTCTTACCCCTTACAGAATGCTGATGCCGATCAGGCCAGCTTCAATATGGTTACAGCCATGTTGTGCCGCATCCACCAGAGTGGGCGACTGGACTCGCTTTCAATGGAAGCAGGAAAACAAGTAGCCGAGGGCATCAGGATCTATAAAGAAGTTCTTCGCAAACACATTCCCGAAGCAGTTCCCTTTTATCCGCTTGGAATGTCTGATGTCACTAATTCCAATGGTTCAGTTGCTCTCGGCATGTGCTCTCTGACGCAAACCCTGCTGGGAGTCTGGCGACTCGATGGCCCGGCAACCGCGAGAATACCGTGGACGTTGGCTGAGCCTAAACTTCTGTACCCGAGAGATCTTGGAATCAAAATCGCGGCCTCGGAGGGAACATTGCAGATTGAATTTCCTCGAAGCCGCATGGCCTGCTTGCTTACTGCTTGATGCGGCAAGTGGTGCTTCGATCACATCTTGCAAAATTCGTCAAACATCGCTCAATAGTCATTGGGCACAGATAGCAGTGGAGGAGAGTTGAAATGAAACACCTTGGGACCGCAATCATGTTGGCTGCAAGCCTTTGCTGCGCGCAAGCACCGGAAGAATTTCAGCCTTCTTCGACGAAACGTTTGGGGAGCAGAGTATCCGCGCGTTGACGCTAGCGGAAGAGTGCAAATCCGCCTAAAAGCCCCGGACGCTACGAAGGTGAAGCTGAACTTCTGGAGCGGGCCCAAAATCGAAATGGAAAAGCAGCCCGGCGGTTTCTGGACCGTGACAACGCCTCCGCTTGTTCCGGGCTTGCACTATTACACCTTGATTATTGACGGCGCCGAAGTCAGCGACCTCAACACGCATTCGTTTTTCGGCGGGACCAAGGAGGCGAGTGCGGTTGAGGTGCCGGAACCGGGTTCTGCGTATTATTCGATTCAAGATGTGCCTCACGGCCAGGTCCGGGAAGTTTGGTATCACTCGAAGATCACGGGCACTTGGCGGCACGCGCTCGTTTATCTACCACCGACTTACGATACCCAGACTACCGAGCGCTTTCCTGTGCTGTATCTCCAGCATGGCGCCGGCGAAGACGAAACGGGATGGATTCGCCAAGGGAATGCCAACTTCATTCTCGACAATCTGATCGCGGCTCGCAATTGCAGGCCCATGATTGTGGTCATGGCGTATGGATACGCACGGCGCGCAGGCCAACCTCCTCCGGATCTAACCGGAAAACCCTTTGGCTCTCCGGAAATGCTGAAAGCCATGCAGGACATGGCAGCCGCATTTGAAGACGATGTAACCCAAGTTCTGATCCCGTATGTTGATTCGACTTTCAGGACACTTTCTGATCGGGATCACCGTGCCATGGCGGGGCTTTCGATGGGAGGAATGCAGACCTTCCAAATTACCCTCAATCATCTTGATCTCTTCTCCTACATTGGCGGATTCAGCGGAGCTGGAGGAATGCTTGTGCTCGGCGACCGGAAACTCGATCCCAAGACGGATTACAACGGCGTATTCGCTGATTCCGCCGCATTCGCGAAGAAGGTGCATTTGTTGTGGCTGGGCGTCGGAACGCAGGAGCCGGAACGAATGCGTGCGGGCCTGCTACGGCTCCATACCTCGTTTCAAGACGCAAATATTCAGCATGTCTTCTATGAGTCACCAGGAACAGACCATGAATGGCAGACGTGGCGACGTGATCTGAAAGACTTCGCTCCTCAACTTTTTCAGTCCGGGGGAGCGAAATGAACTATCGCAGAACAATCGTCTCGTCAGCATTTGCTGCTTGTATCGCTTTCCTGAGTTTCACCGCTTTCGCACAGGAAACGTCTGACTTGCCTTACACGAATCCCAAGCTTCCGCCGGAACGACGCGCGGCGGACTTGGTACATCGCTTGAGGCTCGAGGAGAAAGCCTCGCAACTGGTGAATCAGGCACGTGCGATCCCCCGATTGAAGGTCCCGGCTTACGACTGGTGGAGCGAGGCTCTGCACGGCGTTGCAGTTGATGGCACGACGGAGTTTCCCGAACCTGTAGGCCTCGCAGCGACCTTCGATATACCGCGTATTCACGAGATGGCCACTACCATTGGTATTGAAGCGCGCATCGTTCATGCTCAGGCGGTACGCAAAGGAACCTTCCCGATTTTTCATGGTCTCGATTTCTGGGCGCCCAACGTAAACATCTTTCGCGATCCACGGTGGGGACGCGGTCAGGAGACCTACGGCGAAGATCCATTTCTCAGCGCGCGAATGGCGGTCGCCTTTGTCACGGGAATGCAAGGCGATGATCCTCGCTACTACCGGACCATCTCGACGCCCAAGCATTTCGCCGTGCACAGTGGACCTGAGCCTACGCGCCACTTCGCAGACGTGGACGTAAGCAAGCACGACCAGCTCGACACTTACTTGCCCGCTTTTCGTGCCGCCGTGGTTGAGGGACACGCGGGGTCCGTCATGTGCGCATATAACGCGATTAACGGGGAACCCGCCTGCGCTAGCCAGTTTCTCCTGCAGCAAACGCTTCGTGGAGCATGGCAATTCCATGGCTACGTAGTTTCCGATTGTGACGCGGTTCGAAACATTTTCCGGGATCACCACTACCGCCCGACTCAGCCGCAAGCCTCGGCGATCTCGCTTTTGCGCGGGATGGACAATGAGTGCATCGACTTCGCTAAAGTGCCGGACGATCACGACTACCGCCCTTACATCGACGCGGTCCAACAAGGATATTTGCCCGAGAGTTCTGTCGATACCGCGTTGGTCCGCCTGTTCACGGCTCGCATTCGCCTTGGCTTGTTCGATCCGCCGGACGTGGCTCCATACAGCAAGATTGACGAGAAGGCGCTCGATGACGCAGAGCATCGGGCTCTCGCTCACCGCATGGCGAACGAGTCGATGGTGTTGTTGAAGAACGATGGAGTGCTGCCGCTCAAATCTGCCATGCGCATCGCAGTGGTCGGGCCGCTTGCCGATCAAACTGCTGTTCTGCTCGGGAACTACAATGGCACCCCGACGCACACAGTAAGCGTACTGGAAGGAATGAAAGCGGAGTTTCCGAATGCCAAAATTACATACATTCCTGGAACTCAGTTTCTTTCCAATCGTGGCGATCCGGTGCCTGCATCGGTCCTGACCACTCCTGACGGTAAGCCGGGCCTCAAAGCAGATTACGGCTCCCGAACAGGGTTCGACTCCAAACCTACTCCACTCGCGTCGCGAGTTGAATCGGGCGTGAACCTGAAAGATGGAAACCTGCCCGAAGAAGCAAAGACAACCAAGACGCTGTCCGTGCAATGGAACGGATTCTTGAATCCGATTGCCACCGGCGATTACCTGCTCGGCATCAAGGCCGATGGCTTCGCAAGAGTGTCGGCGGATGACAAGCTCGTTACACAAGGATGGGGCAATAACACCCACCTCGGCCAGATTCATCTGGAGAAAGGCCATCCAGTCAAACTCGATGTCAGCTACAGCCGCTTTGAAGAAGGCAATCATGATGCGCAGCTGATCTGGGCACCGGTAAATACCGTGCCCGATCCTGCTGCCGTTGCCGCTGCTCAGAACGCAGATGTAATCGTCGCGGTGGTCGGAATCACAAGCCGCCTTGAAGGCGAGGAGATGCCGGTTGATCAGCCGGGATTCTCTGGGGGAGACCGCACCAGCCTGGACTTGCCCAAACCAGAGGAAGACCTGGTTCAGGCTGTGGCTGCGACTGGTAAGCCACTTGTCATTGTGCTGATGAACGGAAGTGCGTTGGGAGTGAACTGGGAAAAGGCGCACGCCAGTGCCATTCTCGAAAGTTGGTATTCAGGAGAGGAAGGCGGAGCGGCAATCGCTGAGACCCTGAGTGGAAAGAACAATCCAGCAGGACGCCTCCCCGTCACATTCTATAAAGATGTCCATCAGTTGCCCCATTTTGAAAACTACTCAATGAAAGGCCGCACCTACCGCTATTTCGATGGCGAGCCGCTGTGGCCCTTCGGGTATGGCCTGAGTTACACCACCTTCGGCTACGGCGATCTCGTTCTGCCGAACTCCCCACTCAATGCGGGAGACTCGCTCGACGCTGCCGTCACCGTCACAAATACCGGCAAAACTGCTGGCGACGAGGTCGTGCAGTTTTACCTGAAGTTTCCAGATGTACCGGGTGCGCCAATGCGTGCGCTTCGGGGCTTCCAACGCATCTACTTAGAACCAGGGGCAAAACAAAAGGTCGACTTTCATCTGAATCCGCGAGACCTGAGCATGGTGACCGAACTCGGGGACATTATCGTAGCGCAAGGCAAATATACAGTTTCGATTGGCGGCGGCCAGCCGGACACGGGAGTTCCTTCGATCAGCGGCACCTTTGAAGTCAATGGGCAGATTATTTTGCCGGAGTAACAAGACTGCGGGTTTGGTTGGAAACATCCGATGAGACCCTTGGAGGCAGCGAAATGTACTGGCGATTTCTGCGGGCGTTCTTCTGTCACGCCTTTGTCTTGTCTGTCTACGCTTGTGCTGAAGTAGATAATTCCTGCGTCAGCATGCGCGAATTCAAAGCGCCGAATGTCGAAATTACAAACGTTGCCAAGATTCCGGCTGGCACCACTGAAGAAAAGCCCTGGGGCCAGGGTCGGACTGCGCCGCTCCCGGGTTATTGCCGGGTTGAAGGAGTCATGAATCGCCGAACTGGAGTTGGCGGCGAAGAGTTTGGCACTACATTCGCCCTGGCAATGCCTGACAACTGGAATGGCGATCTGCTGATGCAAGGAGGAGCTGGCAGCAATGGTATCGTCATGGCGCCGCTCGGACTGAATGCCGCTGGAGACACGCCCGCTCTTATCCGCGGATTCGCCGTTCTCAGCAATGACAGTGGTCACAAGAGCCACCATCCGGGCTTTGATTTTGATTTCGTCAAAGATCAGCGGGCCTACCTGGATTTTGCCTATCTTGCCAACGCCGAAGTGGCCGTGCTGGCGAAACAACTCATCGCGCAGTATTACCGAAAAGAAGCAGCTTTCTCATATTTCTCCGGGTGCTCGACCGGCGGGCGTGAAGGGATGATTCTCTCCCAGCGCTATCCCACTGTTTTCGACGGAATTATCTCCGGCGATCCAGCCATGCGCACGGTCCTTTCGAATCTGGCAATTGGGAAGTGGGTCCCAGTAGCATTCAATCAAATCGCACCCAAGGATGCCGATGGAAAGCCAATTATCACTCAAGCCATTACCGACGATGATCGCAAGTTGATCGCGGATGCTCTTCTGAAGCAGTGCGACGCCAAGGACGGGGCAGCCGACGGCATCATTTCCGATCCCCTCAATTGTGATTTCGATCCCGAAGTGTTGGCGTGTAGGCAGGGGAAGGATCAATCATGTCTTTCTCCGGCGAAAGTCGCCGCAATCAAGAAAGCCATGGGAGGCCCAAAGACTTCCGAAGGAGTTCAAGTGTATCCCGGTTTCCTCTACGATACGGGCATCACCGCCAGCGGTCCTATACGCGGCATCCTCTCGCCGGGCCCAGACATCTTTGGACCGGCGACGACAGCGATGGACGTCGATGTTGAGAAGGAAGCGCTCGCGGCCGCGCAGCCGCTCACTGACTCAATGTCCACAAATCTGACCGCCTTTTCTGCACATCGCGGAAAGCTGATTTTCTACCATGGCGACAGCGATCCCTGGTTTTCTCCCCTCGACACGTTCGCATACTACAAGGACATGGCATCTGCGAACGGTGGTCTCGATACCGTGTCTAAGTGGAGCCAGTTCTACTTCGTTCCGGGAATGGGGCATTGTGGCGGCGGCCCAGGACTGGATCAATTCGATTTCCTAGGTGCGATGGTTAACTGGGTCGAGAAAGGAATCGAACCTACATCGGTGACCGCGACCGGAAGAGCCTTTCCCGGCCGCAGTCGCCCACTGTGTCCTTATCCCAAGCATGCGAATTACAAGGAACAGGGCGAAACTGAAGATGCGAGTAATTTCGAGTGCCGCTGATCCCTGCACAACCCCGCGACCGAGCAAGTTGTGCAGCGAGCGGACCGTGAAACTGGGTGCCCAGACGCATGTCATATCATGTGGGAGCGAAGGAGCAGGTTATCAATCCCAATCTATGTTCACGCGAATCATCGTCCGTCTCCTCCTGGCCCTGATCTCAGCCCAAGGCTTGTCGGCCACCGATTTTACGATGAAGGTGACCGACAAGAACTATCTGGATACTCAAGGTTTCAGTGTTTTTCTCTACGACAGCACGTACCATCCCGTTTTTGTAGACCAAAAGAATACGGCCATGGAGATGATTCTCCACGGCCAGCGCATCGCCACCAACGGAGACGTGCGACTGATGCCAACGCCGGAACAGTGGGACTTGGTGGCAACCCTCAAAGGGCGACATGCCGACAAGGCAAATAGCCGGCTCACGGCCGACCTCGCCTTCCCGACGTTCGACCTCAGTTACACACTGGAAGTGGCAGCGGAGCCAGGCGGCGTGGAGGTTAGCATCAATCTCGACAAGCCGCTACCGGATAAACTGGCGGGGAGGGCGGGCTTCAACCTGGAGTTCCTGCCGTCGATCTACATGGGCAAAGCTTACCTGGTGGACGGAACCAAAGCCGGTATCTTCCCGCGTACGCCGAACGATCCGATGACGAAGGTTTTGCCCCTGCCCGATGAACCGAAAAAGGCGTACTACTTGGAGGACTGGGATAAGGCTAAGGGATACACTCAGCCGCTGCCGTTCGCCGAGGGCAAGAGCATCACTCTGGGGGTTGACGATTCGCTGGCCCGGGTGAATGTGGTGTCGGATACGGCCAACCTCATGCTTTTCGATGGACGCGACCGCGCTCAGAACGGCTGGTTCGTGTTACGTTCGCTGATCCCTACAGGCAAGACCACCGGCGTCATAGTCTGGCACATCAGGCCTGACGTGATTCCGAACTGGACGCGGCCGCCCGTGATCGCGCACAGCCAGGTCGGTTATGCGCCAAGCTTCTCGAAGGTGGCTGTGCTCGAACTCGATCCGCTGTACAACGCTCCGAAGACAGCCAGACTGCTGCGTCTGATGGAAGACGGGTCGTACAAGCAGGTGTTTGAGGGCCCGATCACGCCTTCAACACCGTGGCTACGCTACGCCTATTCAAAGTTCGACTTCACCTCCGTGAAGGACCCCGGTCTTTATGTAATCGAGTACGCGAACCAGCGCACGGCGCCCTTCCCCATCTCCAAAGACGCTTACGCCAACATCTGGCAGGACAGCCTGGATCATCACATTGCTGCGCAGATGGACCACGTTTCCGTTCGCGAAGGCTATCGCATGTGGCACGGAGCTTCGCACCTGGATGATGGCCGCATGGCGCCCGTCGTAGGGGAGCAATTCGATGGCTGGAATCAGGCCACAGCAAAGGACGGAAAGTACAAAGGCGGAGATCACATCCCTGGAATGAACGTGGGCGGCTGGTACGATGCCGGCGACTTCGACCTCGAGGAGCCTGCGCAGTTGAGTGTGATTCAGAGCCTCGCTCTCGCGTATCGCGAATTCAATCTCAAGTACGACGAGCTTACGGTGGATGAAGTCGCCCGTGAGGTTGAGATGCACCGCCCCGATGGCGTGCCCGATACGGTGCAGCAAGTTAAGCACGGGGCAATGCTCATCCTCGCGCAGTTCCATAACATTGGCCATGCCATCCGCGGAACTCACGAGCCGGATCTGCGCCAGTACACACAGGTGGGCGACGGCGCGTCGAAAACTGATGGCCGCATTTACGACCCGAAGCTCGGCCCGAACGAAACGAAAGGCGACTACTCCGGCAAGCCGGACGATCGCTGGATCTTTACTACGAACAACCCGTATTTTCAGTGGAATGCCATCGCGGCATTGGCTGCTGCGGCGAATACGTTGAAAGGCTGGGACGACGCGTTGGCGAAAGACTGCCTCGACACCGCGATCACAGCATGGAACGACACGAAGGCGAACCCGGCGCAGTATCCGACCGACATTTCAGAGCGAGAGACTCCGGCAGGTGCGCCTGCAGGTGGTGCGCTCGCCGCGGCTCAGGGAGTGGTCGCTGGCGCTCAAACGCGTCGTAACCCAGCGGGCAACTCGGGTACTACCAGTGCACCACCACCTACGCCCTCTGGATCCGCCCGTCGCGCATTTGGCATCGGAATGGACTGGGCTGCGGCTCTGGAATTGACGATCGCCACTCACGGCGCCGAACCATACAAGTCCCGTTTGAAGGAATTATTCCCGCAGATGATCACTCCGCAGCAGATGGACTTCCGCGGTTGGACAGCGGTCCACGCATTGCCCTATCTCGACACGAGCGCGAAAGATCAAATGCGCGAGGCGGTAAAAACATACATGGCGGGTTTGGACAAGCGGTTGGACGAGACCCCGTTCGGCGTGCCCCCGAGCCTCGGCACTTGGGGCGGATCGGGCGCCGTGGTGGACATGGCTATCCGAATGTATTTCCTGCACAAGGCGTTCCCGGATCTCGTGAGCCCCGAATACACACTTCGCGCTGTCAACTACATTCTCGGCACGCACCCCGTATCCAGCACTTCGTATGTAGCTGGCGTCGGTACGGTCTCGAAGACGAAGACGTACAGCAACAATCGCGCCGACAATGCCTACATCCCGGGTGCCGTGATTCCGGGATACATCATCATCAAGCCGGATTTTCCAGAGTGCATCGACGACTTCGGATTCCTGTGGTTCGAGGATGAAGCCGTCGTGGCCGGGTCGGCAAGCTGGGTGGTGGCCGGCAACGCTGCGGACGCAATCATTAAGGAATCGAAGTAGGTCCAGAACTATAAGCGCCGGCATTGGACTGAATAAATCTGCTTCACTCGGAAGGGCCTTGCGTGTATAAGGGGCCATTCGGTTGGTCAAAATGGAAATCCCGCCTAAGTTCCCGAACCCTCCTCGTTGTCAGAGACTTCCGCTCCGGGGCCGCCCATGACATTCCGACCACTCATCCTGGCTTCCCTGTTTCTGCTCGCCGGTTTCCCTTCACGTTCGCTGAACGCACAGGAGCCTGCTCCTGCTGCCCCCGTTCAGGCTCCCGTCATAAAAGTGGAAACGCGCATCGTGCTGGTGGACGTCGTGGCCACCGACAAGCAAGGACAAGCGGTCCCCGGCCTGCGGGAAAACAATTTCCAGATCACCGAGGACGGCACCGCGCAGACCATTTCCTCATTCGAAGAGCACAAAGGCGCGGCAGCCACGGAAATCAAGCTTCCGCCGATGCCTCCCAATGTCTTCACCAACTTCCCCACCACGCGCTACGCCGACTCGGTCAACATCCTGCTGCTCGATCTGCTCAACACCCAGCCGCAGAACCAGGCGTTCGTCCGTCTGCAGGTTGCCAAATATCTGACCGAAGTCCAGCCCGGCACGCGTCTCGCGGTGTTCGCTCTCGGGTCCCAGTTGCGCCTCGTGCGCGGATTTACCACTGACTTTTCTGGACTTTCCGCCGCACTCGACGACAAAAAACTCGGCGTCACGCCTGAAGTTTCTCGAAATTTGCCGACCGAGTCCAACCAGTACAGCGACGCTGAGATCTTGCGGCAAATGCGTAAAAGCCAGGATGCGCCTTCCGCGATCGACGCTGTGGAAGCTTTCCAGCGCGATGAGGCCGCCGATCGCGCCGGCGCGCGTATCGAGGTTACGCTGCAAGCCTTCCAGCAAATTGCCCGCTATCTTTCCGGAGTTCCGGCCCGCAAAAATCTCATCTGGTTCTCAGACAATTTCCCGATCAGCTTTTTTCCCGATACCCGAGGCAAAGTACCCAAAAACCAGGAGTACATCCAGAAGACTTCCGACATGCTCATTGCGGCGCAAATCGCCATCTATCCCGTATCGGCACTTGGTGTCCTCGGCGACCCCACTTTCGATGCCAGCAAACTCGCCGGCTCGCGCCGCGAACTCGAAACCCGCCTGAGAGCCAATCAGATTGCCATGGAAACCATCGCCGAAGAAACCGGCGGCCGCGCCTTCTCCAGCACCAACGCTCTCGACGATGCTCTGAAGGACGCCGTCAACAATGGCTCGCATTACTACACGTTGGCCTATTCGCCCGCGAACAAAAAAAACGACGGAAGATTCCGCCGGATCCAGGTGCGCCTCTCCGATGACGGTTACCAGCTTTCCTATCGTCGCGGCTACTACGCCGACAAGCCGCTGCCCGAGTCGGCCTCTGAAGAAGCAGCCGACGATCCGCTGATGCCGCTGATCGGTTTGGGCATGCCCAACTTCAACCAGATCCTGTACAAGGTGCAGGTCGCTCCCAAGAATCCGCAGCCTTCGCCGAACGCACCGCGCGCCGGAAGCAACACTAAGCTAAAGCCGCCGTTCACGCGCTATGACGTGAACTTCGCGGCGGCGTTGCCGGACATTGCCATGGGCGCGGACTCCGACGGCGTGCGGCACGGCCACATTGAAGTGATGCTCATCGCTTTCGATCACGACGGCAATATCCTCAATATCGTGAAGAAGCGCAGCAAGCTGGCGCTTGAGCCGAAGGTGTACATGGCGACGCAGGCGGTGGGACTGCAGATCCACGAAGAGATTGATGTTCCGGCCGGTGAAGTGTATCTGCGCACGGGAATCCGTGATCTGAATTCCGGGAATTGCGGCACGCTTGGAGCTCCTTTGAACGTGAGTGGCGCGGCGCAGATGACGAGGAAATAAATTCGCAGCTATTTAGTCAGACCGCTACAGAAAAACGCTTCCGATCACCGCATCCCTCCGGTCGCCGCTACAAATCGCACTTTTTGCCGCCAGCATTATGCCTGATGACGCCACAAACGCACGCCGGAGGGTTTGCAGAGGTCGATTGACGTAATATCTCGGTTACACTAAAACCCCCTTGAACCGAGATTCCCAGAATCGGCACTTTGGCGCCCACGAATACCATCGCCATAGCAGAAAACTTAGGCGTTTGTAGCTCGACTGCCGCGGTTGTATACTCAATTTCCAACACCATCAAACCAACGGTTCACCAAACTCTGGCCAACGGCGAATTGGGTACGCCCGCATGCGCGGAGTTTTCGTTTTGCACCTCAGAGCATTGCTAGCCACGATATTTTGCGATTCCTCGTCTCCGTTCGGGCAGCCTGCACGGAGACGAGAAAAGCCTTGGTGTACCTCGCTCGAGAGAGAACTGGCATTCGTATTGCAACCCAGTTTTGATAATCCAAACCGGACTTTGAGGTAATCCCATGCCCCCGATCGAGATTCTGAGCGTAGAAGAAGCCAGTGAGCGCGCGGCTCCCACGACCGTTGCGGCGAAGGACCGCATCCCCAGCCGGCGACGTTTTTACGCCCTGTCACTCAAAGATCATTTCCGGCTGCTCCTGCCGTTTCTGCTCGCCGGCGCAGCAGGTGTGGTCGCGCGGGTGAAGTATCCCTACTGGTGGCCTGCCAACGAGCTGGTCTATTTTCTGGCGGACGCCTTGATCGTCGCCATGATTTTGGGGATCGCTTTCGACGTCTTCTCCGCCAAGCTGCTGGTGGAAAGAATCTCTGACGGTCTAGCGCAAACCTTGGTAGGAAGAGGTCTTCCTGCCGAAATGCAAGGCCTGGTACGCGATGTTGTTTCCACAGACCTGGTGCGGGATCACTATGTGAAAAGCTACGCATTTTCGAATCCCGACGACGGACGTGTCCAGGTGAACGTCGAAGTTCGTTACGAGATCAGAAATTACTCGGAGGCGGTGCGCGACTATGCGCCGGAATTGACCGCCGAGACCTTTTTTCAGCCGGAGTTTCGCTTCCTGGAGTACGGAATCGCCGGAAGAAAAACCTACACGTTTTCTGATGAGAACCTCGGCTCCATGGTGGAGGTCGAAGAAGCGCTTGGCGTGACCCGAGTTCCCCGGAGCTCTTTGCCGGCCCTGAGTCTCAAACCGGTCAAGGCCGGAGAGAAAGCCGCATGCCAGGTCACGTGGAGGTACGGCTTAACCGTGCCCGAGCAGTATTGCGACGTAACCGATCTTGAAGAGGCCACACTGGGAGCAACCTTGCATGTGGAGGCCATCCCCGAAGAACTCGAATTCGTCTCGGGATGCGATGCCAGCCTGCACCATGAAGCCGGCAGCCAGTCGTGGTATTTCGAAAGAGCGTTCATTGCGGGCCAACATCTCCGCGCATGGTGGTTTCGCCGCAAACCTTCAACGCGAGTTTCGCGCTCCCGCCCGTGAGAGCCAGCGTGAGGGTCAGTGAGTGTAACCGCGATTGTTCGCCCGTTGCAGCACCCGGCTAGAAACCATATTTTCCGGCATTCAATAAAACGGTGTCCGCAATCCATTCGGCCTGATCTCCGAGATCGACTTCGCCGAGCAACTCGATCATCCGCTCCCTAGTGCGTGAACGTGCGGCAGCGTTCCACCCTGACAGCGACCCCGCCTCGAACAGGCGTTCGTTCGTCGTCATTCCAGCGTATCGTGATTCGCGTTGCATCGTACTTGATCCGACCCAATGAGTGTAACGGGGATGTTACGGGCAGGCTAGAATTGATGTCATTGCCAGTGCGACAACTACCATCCGCAGCACGTTCTCGAAGTCGTCCGGCTGAGCGATCTTCTTGGATGAACCAGTGAAACTTTCTCGCCCGTTTGGTGTATGGGTCGTAACTATTTACATTGGCATTTCCGTTGTTTTCAATCTTATTGCCATTGTGAGCACCGATCTTGGAATGATTCCTCTCGACAAGAGTACGCAAGCCTACGTAAGACTGACCTTCCTGGACCAGGGAATGATCGCAATTCTGCTGTTTCTTGGCATCGCCAAGGGGATAGCTCTCTTCAGGCTCAAGAAGTATGCTTTTGGCTTGTTTTTACTAGCTTTCATAATCAATGGCGCATTCCTTATTTTTCGTGGGCATGCGATGAGAACCGCGCTCCCGCTTGGTGGAGAGACCACCCTGTTTACCAGCCCAGTGATCGGTTTCGTGATTTTGCTGTACGTTTGGATGTTGTACTTAAAGGAAATTCTGAAACCCCCATCGCGGGGTCTATGAGTGCCGTTAGGATTTTTCGCCAACCGAGAACCTAGGGAGCAGGGCAATAAGTTTAAAGAAATCGTAGGGGTTCACACCTAATTAACGACACTTCATCCCTCCTCGGCGGTGCTTGGACTCATCGGGCAGGAAAGAGTAAGCGCGACCGCTTAAGAAATGGTATGAAAATGGAGATGCTTTCAAATGGCAGGCAATGAAAGTTAACTACGTAATCGTTCTTCTAGCAATTAGCCTGTTTCCTTCGTCGCCGGTTCTAGGCGAGCAACCGACAAACAATAAGCCTACTTTCATTCGATCCGTGAACCTGGTGGATGTGATAGGGGGCCGCGTAATGCCGGAGATGGACGTTCTGGTGGCCGATGGCCGCATCCAACAGATTGGGCACAAGCTACCTCGTCCGAAAGGCGCCCGCGTGGTTGATGGAACCAAGCGGTTCTTGGTTCCAGGATTGTGGGACATGCATGTCCACACCGCGGGATTGAGTGCGAATCCGGGGTGGTCGCGAGATACGCTGCTTCCGCTGCTGGTTGCCAATGGCGTGACCGGGATCCGGGACATGGGTGGCAGCTTGGCAGCCCTGCAAACATGGAAACGACAAATCTCGCAGGGTGAACTCGTCGGGCCCCAGATCGTCAGAGCTGGCCCGATGTTAGATGGAGATTCCGACGATCCAAGTGTCATTGCGGTAAAGACTCCAGACCAGGGTCGCCACACGGTTGACCAGCTTGCGGCTCAGCACGTGGACTTCATCAAGGTCTTGTCGGGCTTGGATCGAGATTCTTATTTTGCAGCAGTCGCCGAGAGTAAAGCGCAGCACTTGCCGATCGTGGGACACGTGCCTACGGTGGTTGGGACCGCCGAGGCATCTCAGGCGGGGCAGAAGAGTATTGAACACATCTTGTACGGGGGGATTGCCATTGCCTGCTCGAGCCACGAAGAAGAACTTCGTGGAGAAATGGCGAAGGCCATGCAATCCGGAAGCATTTGGCAAGTTGCGAAAGTCGAAGACGCGGCCGACCAAAGCTTTAGTGAAGAAAAGGCGCAGAAGTTGTGGGCAACCTTCCGCCAAAATAAAACCTGGGTCGTACCGACTCTGGTTTCCACGTTCGTGACCAGCCATTTGGATGAACTCTCAGCCAGCGATCCCAACGCGGAGTATTTGCCCAAATCCGTGAGGGATGAGTGGACTCCCGAAAAGTTGAAGGGGGCCATGCAACCAGGCAAACTGACTTGGTGGAAACGAGAAATATCGGAACAAACCGAAATGGTGCGCCGAATGCACCAGGCGGGAGTGGCAATTCTGCCGGGAACTGATTCGCTCGACACCCATAATTTGCCGGGGTTCGCATTGGCCGAAGAACTGGAGTTGTTGGTTCAGGCGGGATTCACCCCGATGGAGGCGCTGCAATCAGCGACGATCCGACCGGCGGAATTCCTCGGGCTAAGCGATGCAGGAAACATCGTGGTAGGGAACGCAGCGGATCTTCTGTTGCTTGACGCCGACCCGACTGCTGGCATCGAAAACATCAAAAAAATTCAATCCGTGTTTGTGAAGGGACGATACTTCAGTCGAAGCGATCTCGACCATATGCTGGACGCAATCAGAGTTCGCAACTGTGGTGCCGGTTGCTCGGCTAAACGAAATCACTGACCCAAATTCCGCTGCGGTGCAAGGCTGGAAAGCTTGCGAGAAAATTTCTGCAGAGCCAGGGTCTCCCGGCCTTCTTCGATCAAATAAAACTTGTCTGCTTCGATGTCGTGAAAGACCTGCTCTTGACTGCTGGGCCAGGTAATCTCGACGGTCTGCACTAGCGCCGCTTTGCCAAGCCCGAAGTTGGCGCGCAAGTCGCTCTGCGAGAGATAGCTTCCACCTCCTGCGATCTCGCGTATCTGCGACAGTCCGCCCGCCACGATGTGGATTCGTGCACCCATCGCATCGCGATTGCTTTTGGCTCCTATCAGGCGGAAATTCACGAAGTGATTGCCATTCCCTCCACTATTGTGCAGCAGCAACGGCGGGTCTCCGTTATTGGCAACAACAACGTCCACAAAACCGTCGTTGTCCAGGTCTACGAAGGCGACTCCCCGGCCGACGTATGGCGTCTTGAAACCATCTCCCGCCAGCTTGGTTGTCTCGACGAATTTGCCCCTTCCGTCGTTGTGAAAGAGCGTATTGACCTGCTTGAAGTAAGTACCGGCCTGAACATTTTCGACCTCCGGATACACGTGGCCATTGGCGATAAAGAGGTCGAGCCAGCCGTCATTGTCGTAGTCGAAGAAACCTCCGCCGAAACTGAGCACGTTGAAGGTGGGACCGGCGATGTGCACCTGATGACTGACATCCCAAAACCCGCCCTTGCCGTCGTTGTGGAAGATGTGGTCAGAAGAT
>Ga0210396_10001334_pt1 | contig 27257 bp, 44 predicted proteins | sample IncBWH17OmetaG_FD_155466 | JGI IMG/M metagenome (GOLD analysis project Ga0210396, IMG submission 155466) | Forest soil microbial communities from Barre Woods Harvard Forest LTER site, Petersham, Massachusetts, United States - Inc-BW-H-17-O ... | reverse complement strand
GCTGCGTTGGTCGCCTGCGCCGGGGGCAGCGAGTTCAGCGTGGTGCCCGTCGTCGGCGTCGTGCCCGGGCTCGGCGCGCCGGACGGCGTCGAAGCGGCGGCGCCCGGCGAACCGACAGTCCACCAGGGCGGAATCCCACCGGCGTTCGCCGGATCGCTGAGCCACGGATCGTTAGGCACCGAGCGCTCCAACGATGGGGGCGTTGATCCGCCGGGTCGGTGCGCGCGCCAGCGCGCCTCGGCCGACGCCGATCGGCTGCGTCGGCGGGGTGGCGTTCGGCGACAGCTTGCCCGGCGTTCCGCGGCCGAGCATGCCGATCGCCTTGGCGACGCCGGGCGAAGAGGGCGGCGTCGAAAGCGCGTCGAGGGTCGGCATATGGACGGCGAGATGACCCTTGGTGGTCATCGGCCGGACCGCGTGCGGCGCGATCTTCATCACGTCCTCGGCCATCGGGCCCACGACCTTGGGGTACGTCTTTGGGTCACCCTTGTATCGATAGGAGTAGATGCCGACGCCCGCCGGATGCTTGCCGACCTTCTTGATGTCGGTCTTAAGCCTGCGATCGGAGCCGCCGAGGAAGCTCGTAAGCCCCGACATCGCGCTGTTCGCGCCGCCGCTGAACAGCGAGCCGAGCATCTGCATGCCCGAGGTCGCGGCGCCGAACGGATTCGATTGGGTCTGGGTGGTGTCGGTGCTCGACGCCGACGAGCCCGAGGTCGCGGTGTTGTAAGGCGTCATGCCGAGCGAGGATTCCATGATCCCGAGCTGGCTCTGCGGGTAGGAGAACGCCTGCTGGAACTTGGCCATCTGGGCGTTGATGTCGTTTTGCTGCTGTTGCTGCTGCTGACCCCCAGCCGCGCTCAGCATGCCGAAATTGGCGAGGTTGTTCTGCATCTGCTGGCTGCCGAGGTTGCCAAGCCCCTGCGCCGCCTGATTGACCAGCCCTTCCTGACTGAGCCCGGCCGCTTGATTCTGCGCCGCCGCGGTGTTCTGCGCCGCGACGTCGGACTGAGCCGCCGTCTGGGCCTGCCCGAAGTTGGCTTGATTGAGCCCGGCCGCCATCTGGCCGATATTCAGGGCGCCTTGAGCCTGAGCGACGCCTTGTTGGATCCCCTGGCGCGAGCCGCCATAGGCGTTGGCCGAAGCGGCTTGGTCCTGAACCTGATTTTGCTGCAGCGCGTTCGACTGCTGCATTAACGGAATGGTGCTGTTGATAACCGACTGAGTGTAGGGATTCATATACGGGCTTAAATTGGTATTTGACAGCTGGGCCGGGTTGATCTGCCCCGGAGCCTGGGCCATCGTGTTGAGGTAGCCCGCCTGCGCGGCGTTCTGCGCGGGCTGGCCGACCGAGCCGCTGTTGGCCGCCATGTTCCACGCCTGCTGGGTTTGAGGCGCGACATCAGCGACCATTTGTCCTTGATATTGCTGTAAAGGCTGCGAAGCCACTTGTTGAGCGAGGCCATAATTGGCCTGACCGGCGTTTTGGACCCACTGCGGGATCTGGTTGACCGATTCCGAGGAGCTGTTGGTGTTTGAGGTGGTGTCTGTCGAGCCGCTCATCTACAGCTCCCGCTGATAGAGATACGCCGTGGTCTTGATCTTCCAGCCGTGCGTCCTCGCATCACGCAGCCACCCACGCCGACCATAGGCTTGCACCAGATCGACGTCATTACGTTCCGCGTATTGTAGAACTCGATCATGCAGCGTCCGGCAGGCTTCAAGGTCGCCGAGCGCCACCAGGATCTCCAGCAGCCGCTTTTTCGGGAAATCCGCGATCTTGGTCAGCGCCCAGGAATCGCCCTCGGCGAAGCTCTGAAAACGCCCCTCGGGAATCGCCGCGAGGATGTCGTCGAGCCCATAGATGCCGCCCATCCGGTCGAGCGCGCGGGCGAGATGACGCTCATAGACATGGGTCATGGCGGCCGGGTCCCGATCTGCCCGGTGCCGAGCGCCACCTGGGTGATGACGAAGTTGCCAGCTTGGTTGACCTGCAGCATCCAGACTGTCGGCTGCGCCCCAGCTGGGGGGTTGTAGGCTTGGAACAGCACGCCATCGAGCGCGACATTGGCGTTCATCTTGGCGGCGAAGCCGCGACGGCACCACAGCGAGAACTGATTGAGATAATTGCTCAGCGAGACGCCGAGCGAAGGATCGCTGGGGACCGGCGGCGGCGGCTGTGGCTGTGGCGGGGTCGGAACAGACGACATCAGCGATCTCCTCTCGGCGCCGAATCGACGAGGTGCTGGCCGACCGTCACCGGATTAACCGCGGGCCCGGCGAGCGCGATTCTGAGCCGCATGTCGCGCCCGGTGGTGCGCAGGTCGACGTAGCCGTTCGGACGGACCGGCTGCGGCGCGGTCTGCAGCTCGATCACCGGAGTCGCATTGCCGTTGGCGTCCGGCATCACCGACCGGCTGGTCTTGTAGAACAAGCTGTAAAGCAGGTTGAGGACGTCGCCGCTGACGTCGGGCTGGAGCTGCTTCAGCGTGGTCAGCTTGGCTCCGGAATTGAGGTTAAGGTCGAAGGTCTCGGCCCACGGCAGCGGCACGTTGGCGGGATAGACATTGCTCGCCTCGTGCTCGTAAGCGAGCGTCCCGTCCGCCATGATGGTGTTGACGGTATAGGCGGCGCGGATGCCCGCCGAGCGGGACATCTGCCCCATCGACCACCATCCCTCTTTATAGTTGTAGATTATGCATCGGGTGTTGTAGCCCTCACCCGAGGCGTTGGTGGCTGGGCCCTGCGGGAAGAACCACCAGAACTCATTGAAATCGGCGACATGCACCGCGCAGGCCTGCTCGCGCACGTTGAGGAGGTCGATGTCGTCATCGACCCATGGCCGCACCTTGCACGGGATCGGCGCCACCCACGCGCCGTTGTACGAGAACAGTCCCTGCTTGGAGAACCAGAGCGTCATGATCGTGGTCGAGACGACGCTGCACGGCGACCAGGGCGTGTCGTTCTTCGAGATCTCCACGTAATTGTAGATGTAGGGGAGACCGGAAAAGGTGCTGATGTAGGCGCTGACGCCGGTCCAAAAGAGCACGCCGAGCGGCGTCGCCTTAGCGGTGACGATCGGCGATGCGGGCTCGATGTCGAGAAAGCCCGCTTGGCTGGTGACGTTGCCATAGTCCCAGGCCTGAAAATTTTCCTGGTCGCACCATGCGAACCTTCTGAACGACCCGCCTCCCACAGTGCCGTCGCCCTCGGTCCCAAACATCATCACAAAACGTTCTTGTGTAACAACGAATAAGCGACCTTGCGGCACCGGGCCGCGGCCCGCATTGGGCTCCACCAGAGTGGCGATGTTGCCGAACCCGAGCAGGTCGTTGGCTGAGCCCGGATTGAGCGCGTTGGCGGTCAAAGTCAGCGTGGGACTGTCGCTCGGATAGGTTTCGACTGTCCCTACCGGACGCCCGGTCGTCTGGTTGTAGACCGCCATGCCCGGCACGACGGAGCCAGGATTGAGGGCGAGCATCTGAATCGTGTTTTGATTGGTGCCCCACGGCGTATAGGCCTCGACGCTCGCCACCAGACCGGGCGAACCCTGGGTCGGATCCCACTGCAGCAGGCGCCCATCCGGCGAGGTCATCGCCAGCAGGATCTGACCGAAGTTGTCGAGGCTCCAAGCGCTCGGCATCTCGTTCATCGCCTGAATGGTGGAGACGTCGCGCGGCGTGCCGTAAGTGCCGTCCGAATAGTTGCCCTCGCCGTAACCGCCCTGGCCGAACGACGCAGGCGGGGTCAGCGGAGGAACCGGCGAAATGTCGTAGAGCTGGCCGCCGACGTCGACATAGAGGTTGGCTTCGCACAAATAAGCGATGTAATGCACGCTGCTGAGATCGTACCAGTCGTGGATCACCTTGCAGCGGGTGGCGAAGGCATAATTGTACTGCGCCTGCCCGCCGATCGGCGTCAATTGTCCCTCGACCCAGCGCATCAAATTGACTTCCGCCCAGTTGGACGAGCGCATCTGCTTGGTCGGCAGCGCGACCACCCCGGGCGGGATCTCAAGCGGTTTGAACTGGGTGCTCATTGATATCTGATAATGAAAGCGATGGAGATGTAGGGCGGCATATTGTTGTGAGCGCCGCCGCCGCCGGTATTATAGTTGGATATGCTGGTCGCAGCATACTCAGTGTTCGGGATGCCGGTCACGTTGGCCTGGATCTGGATGCCAGTCGCCGCGCCGCTGATGTAAACGCCATTGGCGCTCGCGCCGTCGCTGTTGCCAGCGGAAACGTTGCCCGGCGCATTGGTGACGCCATACGAAGCGCCCGAGCCCACGAACCGCATCAGGTTCGTGCCATGCACGTGCGCATCCTGCGAAGCGCCATGCACGTGGGTCGGATCGCTGACGCCGTGGGCGTGGGTGTAGGCGGCGACGCCGTGGATATGCTGGGGGTCGTAAACAGCGTGGGTATGCACCGGCATCTCGGCCGCGCTGAGAAGATGAGTCGTTTCGCCGCCGGTCGCACCGATGTTGCCGCTCGGAACTGTAGCTCCAATCGGAAACTTCCCCTGCAGATTCGGCACCGCGCTCGACGTACCTGCGACCGCGGCCGTGCCCGCGTTAAACGCATTGTTGAGCAGCGGCGCGAGCAGTGGAATGGCGCTGTTCTGATAAACCGTGCCGTCGCAGAGGAGCCAGTTGGTCGGCGGCGTCGCGCCGACGAACATCGTCACCGAGCCGATCGGCGCTGCATTCCCCGCAGCCGCGGTCTCGTTAGCGAACACCTGGGCATCGATCAGATTGACGGTTGCGTTGAGCGTCGCGCCCCAGGTGGTCGGATCGCCTCCGACTTGTGGCAGAACCCAACCGTAGTTTGGCGTTAAGCTTTCAGCCAAGGGGAGCCTCCGGGCGCACGTAGGCGGCTGGCTCGTTGCCTTGTTCGAGCCACCACAGATATTCCTGGTAGTCGACGTTGTCCTCGTCGAACGGGATGAACGCGCCATCCTCGTCACGAACGATGGTATTTGGATCAGCTGTGAGTGTATAAGCCATGATCAAATCTCCGCCGTTAATGTTACGACTGCAGTAGCATAAGCATAACCAAGAGCAGTCGCTGTTGCATACGCCAAAAAATTATTCGTAGCCAAATTTGATACAGTATAAGCAGAGGAATTTGTGTATGATTGACCAGAAACTGCCGCGGTTGGAGAGGCACGCATAACTTGTGGATAGGTCTCTGCTCCATAAAAAAACGCGCCAGCTCCCTGCCAACAATTAAATGTATGAGAAAAACTCTGATAATACCTCTGACAATCAGCCAAAGTCTTCGCCATCGACTGCCGATTGAAGGGCGTAGCAATGTTGCCGACTTCCAGTTTGACCCCACTAATAGTGAAGATCAGGCCGATCGTCGCCACCAGACTGACGGCCCCGGTCACTCCGACGAGATTGCCCGACGCCCACGCGCCCGCCGCTCCGCGAAAATTCGCACCAGAACCGAGGTCGAAAATCACGTGGAGCGCGCCGCCCGGGCCGCTCATCACCCAAGTCCCGGTGATGTCGCCCGGAATATTAACAACAATCCTCGTTGCCACTCCCCCGGTCGGAATATTGAAAGTGAACGGATATGAGCGCGTTCCAGCATAGTTACGAATTGATCCGCTGAACGTTCCGGTTTGATTTGACAGCACCCAGAATGACAAAGTCACAGGCCGCGCGTTCGTCGTTCCCCAAGCAAAGTCACCGATCATATCAGCTTCAATTGGCTGATAAAGGGCGAAATAATCGGCTGCAACTAGAGTGCGAGCTTGAAAAACCTGAAATCCCAAATTATAAGGAAATCCTGCAGCAACAAATTGCGCCGTATTTGACCCTCCATTATAATTTCGCCCCCAATTCAATATATTGCCAGCAACATTGGTTCCATAAAACCAACGATCAACCGTATAGACGCCTATCCCTGTTCCGGCCGCGCCGTTGTTTCTTTGATCGATCCGCATGTCGCCGTTGATGATGCGGTTGTCACCAAGCGGAACAACCGTTGGCGTCCAGGCGCTGCTCTGACGGCTATAGAGCTGGCCATCGGTCGGAGCTTCGCCGATGCCGCCCGCGTGGGCGTCGACATACTGCTTGGTCGCCGCCGCCAGCGGAATGACCGGGTCGTACGGAAGAAACAGCGTGCCGGTCATCGTGCCGCCAGCCAGCGGCAGATAACCGGCCAAGGCCGAGGCCGCGGCGCGGCTGGTGTCGGTGGGGTGAACGTGATCGCCGCGCGAGAAAGTCGTCGCGACGCCCGGCGCCGCAGTCCCGTCCATCGCGGGCGGGGTCGAGGAGGCGAGCGGAATGCTCGTCGCCCAATCGGTGATGTCACTGTGGGTCAGATGGACCCACGCCGCGCTCTTGCGCGCGTAGGAAGTGCCGTCGATCGGCGCGTCGTCGATCCCGCCGCCGCCCCCGCCGCTTCCCGGGTTGGCCCAGTACAGGATCCCGGAGCCATTGGTCGAAAGGACTTGCCCGGCCGCGCCGCCGTAGATCGCCAGATGGGTCAAATCAGCAAGGGCGAGCAGCCCGTTGACCGCGAGACCTCCCGCGATGGTGACGCCCGAACCGTTGAAGGTCGTCGAACCATCGGCGCGCGCGATGGTCAGCCACGTCCCGAGAAGCGGGCCGGTCGTAGAATAAGCCTGGAGACTGAAATTCGCCCCGACGTTGTTCAATCCCTCGGTGGTTCCGTCACCCAGATTCAGCACCCAACGCATGACGTTGGAGGCCGAGCACAGAATAGCGCGAGGATTGTTGAGAGGGGCGTTCAGCACCAAGCTGTTCGGCCCCTGCACCGTCATCACCTGATTGACGGTCAGGCTGCCGGTGATGGTGCCGCCAGCCAACGGAAGGTAGGCCGCCGCCGTCCAGGCGCCGTTCTGGCGCACGTAGTTGCTGCTGTCGGGCGCATCGACCTGAATCGCGTCGAGCTGCCAAATCGAATTGAACCGGCCGAATCGCTGGCCGGTGTTAGGCGCTTCCGGAATATAAGTTTGCGGCAGGCGCTCCCAGGTCGCCATATACCGACCATAGACGTAATTATCCTCCGGCGCTTCAGGGATGCCGCCGCTGTGGTTATCGACGTAATCCTTGGTCGCCGCCTCGTTGGGCAAGGTCGGATCGCCCAAGAGATAAACCGGATTGTTGAAGGTGAGGCTGCCGTCCGTGTTCGAGACTTCGAGCGGCGTCGACACCAGCTCGCCGCCTGCCCATTGCTGCAGCGCGACGTTGTCGGAGCCGTCGTTGAGCGCCAGCGACCAGATCAACGAGCCATTGGCGGCGTAGCTGATGCTGGCGCCCTCGGCACAGTTGAGGATGATGTTGCCGACCACCGAGAGGGTGCAGCCGCTCGACAGGCACCCGGCCTCCGGATTCCATTGATCGGCCAGGGGCAGCTCGGGCGCGATCGGCGGCGCGGGCGCAGGAGGAGGCCCCGGGGTCCAGCCGTTCGACGGCGCAGGCCCTGGGGTCCAGGAGTCGGTCACGGCACCGTCGCCGTCATCGAGATTTTCTGGTTGGTTGCGGTAGCGCCCGTGCCAGTGCTCAGCATAAAGTAATTGATCAACGCATTGGCCGGAACATCATAAGTATCAACTGTGTCCTGCTCAACTGTCAAAGTCGGACAAGCCACTGAGCCGATAGGAATTGTCACGGTTGGAGCTTGGCTAGCACCATTGCTGCGCAGTGTGAACGATTTCGAATATTGAGGACCTGGACCTGGGCACACAGCAGCAAGAAGATTGCCAAGCGTCATATTGGCTGGCGCAACATTTTGGTAGGTAGACTCAGTTACTGCTGTGCCAACGCTACTAGATATCGCAATATAATAGTTTTGGGCTAAAGTGCCAATCCCATTAAGCGTATTGAACAACACCGCTTGATGGAGCACAGTTGGCTGCCATCGCAGCGAATAGCTCATGGTGACGTTGCCGGTCGCCGCTCCAGCCGCGCATCCGACAGCATTAGTCGGACAAACCTCAAGAGAAATGGTGTCGTTCGCCGAAACGCTCAAAGAATGGGTTAAATCAGTGCATTGCAACGCCGTATTTGGAGCAGAGCAAGTCGTCGTAATGCTGGTGGCAACGCCGTTCTTGTAAACAGTAAACTGAACGCTCGCAGTTGCTGGAAGAGCGTAAGGGATCGAAACGTATAAATGATCCAAAATGCCATCGGCAGGCATAATCGCTGACGCAAGCGCTTCAGCTGCCGCTAATGTTGAAGTGACATTATTCGCCGCCAGTGTGCTTGGACCAAGAAAACTAATCGCTGTCTGGGCGATGAAATTATTGGTAGCGTTACCGATCAAACTTTCCTGGCCATTGAGACTGGTAAACAATGCTGAAAGGCTCAAACTCCCAGTTGTCGTTGGGGTACCGTTGGGCAAAGCTTGGTAGCCAATCAAATCCCCAGCATATGCATCAACTGTATCTGTTGTGTCAGAACATCTCGTCGTCGTGCCAAGATTAGTACCGCCTTGACCAATGCTGCATCGCAGCGGTGTCGATACCCCAGCTACATTGAAAATAAAAGTCCAATATCCAGTCGCAATGACATTTTGCGAAACCGCTGTAATATTGGAAATAGTCCCTGGAATTGGAGTCGGGGACGCCCTTAACGCCATCGAGTTCCAATTGGAACCAAACGGATTTTGACCAGTACTCGTCGTATTGTTGGGCGTGCTGGTATTGACCATCAGCGGCGTCACCATATTGGTGCTGCCTGCATTGGTCGCCGCGGCGCAGAGCCGCCCCTGAGTATCCTGGGTCAGCTGCTGAAGACCAGGGCCCGCCTGCTCCAGCTCCCGCCCAGGCGTGCATGTCGGCACCACCAGCGCCTTCGATAGGCTCTGAGCGTGCGCGGCCGAGGTCGACAGCAGAAGGGCGAGGAGAAGCCGCTTCACTTCCGCGGTTCCTCTTGTTCTTGCTGCTGGCGCTGCGGCGCGCCCTTCTCCACCACCGTCGCGGTGGTGGTCGCGCACAGATAGCCCGAGGTGTTCATGGTCAGGTTCTGCAGCGTGCCGATCGAGGCGCTATAGTTCGCAGAGCCGCAGGCGGCGACCACCCGCGCCTGACCCCACGCGGGCGTCGCGCCCAAAACGAGCAAAAAAGCCAATTTCCACATGATCCTCACCCGAAAGTTGACGTCCTGATGCGCGTCCGCTTGAGGCGCGAGCCGCTCGCCTTCGATAGCCGATAGTTATCGTTCAATTTGCCGATCATCTGATCGACCTGGGCGCCAATCAGCAGCGCTACCTGCTCCTCGCCCTGAGCATGCAGATCCGCATTCATCAGCGCGGCCATGAGATAAAGCCGCGGATATTTGGTGTAGATCCAAGAACTGCCGGTGGTCGCCATCACTGGCACCTCCTGGAAGTACCAAATCTGATAGGGAACCCCCTCGACGTCGTCCGGCGGACCGCCGAAGGTGATCATCCGACCTTCGAGCGTATAAAAGCCGTAAGTCAATTTGTCAGGCTGATGGAAGAATTGATCGCGCGCCTTATAGCGAATCGGCATCCAGCCGTTCGGGGTGTTGCCGTTGGCGACCGCGACGAACTCCATCTCCAGCCAATCGTCCGGCAATTCAGCGCAGCGCAGGGTGACGACGTTCGACGCCTGGGTGATCATCCTATCTACCCGAAGCTCAGCGTTAAATTTTTGCTCAGCCATGGCGACGAACTGAGCGAGGAGCGTCGGGCTCCAGTCAGCGCGATTGGCCCATTCGGCGATCGCCGCGCAAAGAGTGTCGTAATCGCTCATCGAAGCACCCCGAGCAGCCAGAGAATCACGAGAATGACGAGCAGCGTGCCGATCACTCCGACGCCGCCGGTCCCGTAGCCATAACCGTACTGCCAGGGCGCGCCGAAGCGCGGGCCTCCAACGCCGCCAAACAGCACCAGGACGAGCACGATGATCAGAACGATGCCGAGCGGGCTCATTTTGGGGGCTCCCTGGGCCGACCGAGCCAATAGGCGATGACCGCGCCGAACGCCGCCACCAGCCCTCCCGCCACCGCGGCCGTGATCTCATCGTTCGGAATGGTGAAAAACAGGCTGAACACGACGGCGCTGATGAAGGCCAACACCACCAGGAGCGAAATCGTCAGAACGCCGCCGCTCGGATCGAACCGCGCCGCCATGAACACCAAAATCGCCACCGCGATCACCTCGCCGCAAACCGTCATCGCGACCGGATAATCGCTGAGCTTCGGGGTCGGAGGGGGGATGACGAGATCGGCGAGGGTCATGTCTTCCTCAGCGCCGCCTTGAACTTACGATAATACCCAGCGATCAAGTCGGCCCGATCGAGCCCATTGACAATCTTCCGAGCGTTAACCGGATCTTCGGTAGTGCCATTGAAATACTTTGATAGTCCAACTCCGGTGAACCATCCGTATACCATCCCATCGTAAGACACCAACGCTGAAACTTCACTCCCAAGCATCTTGTGCGGTTCTTTGTGGATAGTATGAGTAACATCGTATCTCTCCTTCAAATACTTTTCAGCGTTCTTATAGTTGGCCTCCCAGGTGAGTTGGACATGGCCACGTCCGTAGTACTTCTGATTGTAGGGTCCGGTCGGCTGGCCATAGGAGTGGCCCGCGCCCTTGCCGTACTCCTCGATCGGCTGCATCCGCTCGGCGGTCTCATGAAAGAAAGTGGCGAGGCAATAGGCCAGCCAGTTGGTGCCGTCGCGCGGATTGCCCACCTCGAAGTGGCGCTCCCAAGTCTCCAGGAGATAGTTCATCCCGTCGACCTGATCCTGGGTCAGCGTGCCGCGAAACAGGCTGGCTCGAACCCCGTCAAAGAACACCTTCCGATCGTAGGGCATCAGACTTGTCCTCGCCAAACCCGCCAGGGCGTCGCCTCTGGACCGTTGAGCCACTTCTTGAAGGCGTCTTCGTCGTAGTAAATCCCGCGGTGGATCAGGTCCTCGACGATGAATAGCGGCAGGGTCGCAACCTTCTTGTTGTAGCCGTGCCGCATGGTCTCGCGATCGCGCTTGATCCCTTCGAGAATCGGCTCGATGTCCGACGTCGTCTGGATCGTAAATCGATTGGGATCGTCCGGATCATAGATGACCGTCCGGGCGACCCCGTCTTGCGCGTAATAGCGCCGCTTACGCTCGCCCACTTACGCGGTGATGCCGTTAAACAAGATGTGAGCGAGGCTGTTGCGCATTTCGACGCCCCACTCGACGATGATCATCCTAGTCTCAGCGTCGCCGGTCCGCGCCATCAAATATTGCCTGAAAGCTCGGAAGAAGCTGACCGCGACATAGTCCGGATCGAGCAAAAGCCCAACGTCAGGAGGCGTCCAGCGCGACGGGATGCATTTGACGCGCCCGAAGTCGGTCGCCAGCACATCGACCGTGCTGACCACCTCCGTCTTCCCGACAAGCACTTGCGTAGTCGATCGACCAATAAAAGTCGAAACTGTACGCTTAGGCCCGGGGGGCACAACCCAGAGTGTCGGTGAAGCACCATTGGTATACGCTAATTGCATAGCGTCTCCCAACATCTGTTCTGTCAACTGCACCGGCGTTGCTGGCGTCGGGAACAACCCGGTCTGGGTCGTCGGCAACCCAGTGACGACGGTCCCGGGCGCCACCGCGCCCGCCGCTACGCCAAGCTTGGTCACCGCGCGCGCCAGCCAATGCGAGATCGCCTCAGTCGAGCGAGCGGTAGGGGTAGTATTGTTGCCGTCATTACGCGCCTGACGACCGCACATCGCAGTTTCCATGTCCGATTTGAGCACCTTTGAGGCCATAGCCATTTGGTGCGCCATCTCGGAACCTTTACCAGCCGCATCTGATTCTTCTTGCGAACCGGAAACGGTGGCGTTGCGCTGTGAGATCTGGGTACAGTTATTGAGACGAATAGTCGGCTGCGCTGGCGCGTTGACGAGCGAAAAGCCTTCCAGCTGGGCGTTGGCGTTCGGATCGAGCGCGCCGGTGCCCGGCACGGTCGTCGGAGCCACGAGCGGCAGAAATTCCGTCTGCCAATCGTAGATCCTATTTTTCACATTCCTACGCCGTGATGCACTCATCACCGGCGTATCGAACGGATCTATGTTGTAGATAGCATTGGACAGATCTTCTCTGTTGCCCACCGCCGCATAGGTGGTGAAGGCATTGGTTACGACGGGCATGGGTCTCCCCGGGGGTTAGAGCAATCTCCGAAACACTTCTGTGGTCGCATCAAGCGATCCACTGCTCGCCTGTCGGCGAAGTGCGTCGTCGAGGCCCTTCCGGGTTGCATTCCCACTGAGGGGGGTAGCCGCGCCTGGAGTTAGCGTCCGACCTTTGCCGGGGATCACAGCCCTTGGTCTGGTGGCTGCGGTCATCCGATCATACTTGCTCGCCTTGCGCAGGACGGTAAGCATCCTGGGGTCATAGACCGTGGCGACTTCGTATTCCGTAAAACCAGCCGCTGCGGCGGTCCGCCGCATCGACTTCAACTCCTTCTGCAGAGTCGCCTCGTCAGGGATTTTGTTGTCCATGACGAATTTCGAAAAGCCATCGACAGCGTAGCGTTCGACGCGCCGGGCTTCCTCTTGAGCGTTGAAGGCCTCGTACTGAGCCCGCTGCTGCCGCGATTGGGCGAGCTTGCTGTAGAGAGCCGCGAAAATCTTCTGATGGTTGTGCGCCGCCCCTGGATCGCGGGCGAATTCCTGATCCCAGTTGGGCTCGGCGGGGATCATCGCCTGCATGTCCTGCTCGTAGTCCTGCCGGGCCTTGATCAGGTGCTGCCAATTCTGCCGAAGGCGCTGCGCCTCGGCGTCGACCCCGGTCTTTTCCTGATTGATTTGCTGCAGACGCTTGTGGAAGGTCTCCTGGCGGATATAGCCGCGCAGCGCCTCGACCAGCGAAACATGCTGGGTCTCGCCCTCGACGGTTACCTCGTATTTTTCACCGTCGTCTTCGGCTGGCGCTTCATCGACGGGCTCGTCGTCGAGCAGCTCGTCGCCTTGCTCTGTCTCGGTCGGCTCGTGTCGGTCGTCGGCGGGGGTCCGGCGTAGGTTCTGGACGTCCTGAGCTGCTCGCCGCCCTTGCCTCTCGTCAAGCCTGCCATCTGCAACCTCCTGTTCGATCTCGCGCAACCGCTCGTTATCGCCGCCGTCGCTGGTGTCGCCGGTCAGCGGGTCGCCTTCGAGCGACCGGGTGGCGAACATCGGTTGAGGCTTGTCTTCAGTGGCGACGAATCTCCCCGCCTGATCACGCGGCGCGATCTGAGGCGACAGCTCCTTGGCGAAAGCATCTCTCGCTTGTTCGAGACCCTCAGGCACTCTTCATCGCCATCTTCTGCGCGTTGACGTAGGATTGCAGTTGCAGCGGAATGTCTTCCAAAGCCTTGAGCTTTGCAACCAGCATATCCTGCTTGCGCGCCGTCTCCTCGTTCATCAGCTCGCCGAACCACTGCTTGCGAAGATCGATGATCGCCTTCATGAAGATCCGATCGTCGAGCAAAGCCTGCGCGGCGGCAGCGTCGGCCTTGCGCAATTCCGGCGAGATGCGCGCCATCTCGGTCATGCGGCGGGCCTCGGCCTCATCTTCACCACCCGCTGCTGATTGGCCAGCGTCGCCGCAGTGGTCAGCTCGTCATGATCCCGATCGAGCGCGTTCTCTCGGGATTCGTGCTCGTTGTCGTCGACCCCGGCGAGCGCTCCAACCACCGTCTTGGCGTGCTGCACCGCATGGCCGGTCATCGCCTGATGGTGCTGGGCCGCCATCTGGGTCATCGCCTGGACGTGGCCCGAGTGAACCTGGGCCATTTTCTGCATGTGCTGGCTGGCGAGCTGCGCCGCCTTGAGCTGCGCGTCGTTCTGCGCCTGCTGATGCTGCTGCCGCTGGGCGTCGGCGTCGTTCTGAGCCCCCGCCATGTTGATCTGGTTCTCGACGTCATTCTGATCGCTGTCGGACTGATCCTTCATCAACTGGCTGCCAAGCGCGCCGAGCTTGGTAATGTGGTCGACGTCGACCTTGCGGCCCTCGATCATCAGCTTATTCTGATCGTAGAAGGTGCGCTCGGCGAGATCCTGCTGCTTGAACTGATGTTCGAGCTGCATCTTCTGCCGATCAATGTCCTGCTGGCCGACCGCTTTGGCGGTCTCGGAGCGAACCTTCTCCAGCATCGCCTGAGCCTGCATCGCCGCCGGGTCAGGCTGCTTCGGCGCATTCATGATCGCCGCCATCTGCTGCGGCGTCGGCGTCTTGAAGTAGCGGCCGACGTTCTTCACATTCGCCAAGGCGAGCATGTCGGTGATGGTGTTCAAGAGTTCAGGAATGCCGCAGACCGGATTGTTCATCCCGTAGGTGGTGACGATCAGCTGCTGGTCCTGCTTGATCTGGTTGAGCGCCAGCATCCGCACCAGATCCGAACCCTTGCCGAGGTTAGCGTTGACCTCAACCGCCATCGAGGCGTCGAAGGTGCCGGTGTCGTAAGGCACGAACTTGCCGCGAATCTTCAGCGTCCGCTGCTGATTCGGGTTCTCGCAGCACTCGTTGTAGAGCCCGGAGAACAAATCGCGGAAGCCGGTCTCGCACAAGATCCGCGCCATCATCTCGATGCGCTCTTGCGCGCCGTTGATGATCGCCTCGACGCCGAGCTGGGTGGAGCTTTGCAAGGCCTTCGGGTCGAGCCCGCGCGCCGCGTCGGTGAGACCAGTGCGTTTGGCGAGCGTCGCGTCGAGCGCCTGCACCACCGGCAGCGCCTGCTGGCCAACGAACGGCAGATTGGTGAACATCACCGAATCTTTGGGATTGCCGCGGGTGCGGATGACGGCGCCGAGATCGTCGTTGAGCGCATCGTCGACGGTGACGGTCAGCTCGTTGATCACGGTCTTGGGGTTGATCGATTCGGCAAGCGAATCGAGCACCCCGCGCATCATGTTGGTCTTGATCCTCTGGATGTCTTCAACGTAGTCGGCCAGCGAGTCGCCGACGATGGTGTGAGAGATGGGATCCGGGGAGAAGAGGGCGAATTTGATCCGGTTGGCCTCTTCGTCAACCACGATTTCATGGACTTCGCCCATCGTGCAAATGTGGCGCAGTTCCGGCACCCCGTCGCCGTCTTTGTCGATCCGGATGTACCATTCGCCATAGAGCACTCCGTCACCGACCCGGGTCGACATATACCTGCCAGGGTTGCGGAGCTGGCTCTCCATGGTGAACTCTTGGATCTGCTGCGACTGGATGTACTGCATGCAGAGTTCGCGGTCGTAGCCCATGGCGATCATCTGATCGACCGGCACCACCCGCTCATGGCCGACGATGCGGCTCTCTCGAAACGTGCGGGCGTAACGATCGAGCCGCATCTCCTCCGGAGGGACGCCAGAGATCTTGATCACCGGCTTCTTGACCTCGAACTCGAAGGTCACGTGCTTGTAAAACACCGGCGGGGTTGGCGGCAGGCTCGGCAGCTGGGGAGGCGGCGCGCCAGCCATCGGACCAGGAGGAGGTCCCGCTGGCGCGCCTGATGCTGGGGGTGGTCCCCCCGGCGTTAGCGGCGGCCCCGCGCCCTGCGCCGGTTGCGCAGGCGATCCAGCCATCGGTCCTGACGGCGAACCCGGAGGCGCACCAGGGGGTCCAACGGAAGGTCCGGGCGGTAAATTACCCGGTGAAGGCGGCGATAGAGATGGCGGTGGACCCATAGGGGGCGGGATTGGTGGCGGCGCAGCCATGGGTGCGCGTTGTGGCTTGCCAACATCGATGATCCTCGCGGTCGGATCCTCGGCCAGCACCATCTGAATCTGGTCGCGGGTAATATTGAGGAAAGTCTTGCGCTTCTTTTCCTTGTGGTCGTCCGTCCACCATTTGATAAAACCAGTTTTTACAGTGAGGGCGTCTTTAAAAGCGCCGTATAGAATAAGAAAACCCGGATTGTCGTTCCAGAAAGTATAGTTGACGTAATCGGTCGCCTGCTCGGCCTCGTCGACCTCTTCTTGACTCCTGGGGACAAGGCTGACCGGATTCTCGGTCGCGCCAAATAGACGCACGAGGCTCGGAAGCGTCAGCATCACCGCATCGCGGACGTCGGTCGAGACGTAAGTCGATCGATTGACGCTCTCGCTGTCGTAACCGAGGATCTCTTCGTAGGTCGCAGTCGGATCCTCGACGATCATCGTGTCGGAATAAGGCGAACCGTTGGGATTGAGAGAGGGTTTGAGGCCATAGTAATACAACTGGCTCTCGTTGCGATCTCTTGCTAATACGCTTCCTTCATAATCACGACTATCATTGATCATCGCTTGGATGAATTGCTCATAGCTTTGCGGATCTAAAGGGTCATAGGCTGAGGTGTTCGCGTTGCTCGAGTCTTTAAAGCTCGCGGCGAATATTCTTTCTAGGGCCATCTAACCTGACCTTCTCTTTGAGTAATCTTCGTCGCTACAAGAAAGACAAACTCCGCTACTTACATAACGTTTGTCTATATGTCCACGGCGGCAGGGTTGGCCGGTAAAATAAAACCTCAAACCCAGAACTGATGCCTCGTATCTTTCACCTCTCTGGCTCTCACTTCGCTGTTCTGAAGAAAAATTGGCGTTCATTCGCGCAGCTCTGCCTACAAGAACCTCCTTTGGAATATCCAACGTATTTTCAGACGGCGTCGCCCAGCGCAAATGACCTCCATTCACACAGAGATTGCCAATACAACCATTCGGCGTGTTGTGCGCGGCATGGTGTTCAAGCGTCGGAGGAGGCCCATTGACCTCCTCACACACCAAACGCGCTACCCCTTTGGTCGTTTTGCCAACCCTGACTTGAGGCTGAAGATATCGAGCCTCCCCGCGACAGCTTCCAGTCCAGATCAAGCACCCGGTGTTGGGCTCCGGAACGAATTTATCCTCGTGCGCATCGAGGAACATTAGCGCGGCCGCGGCGTCGCGCTCGGCTTGCCACACGGACGGCCGCCGGTCGGCCGCATCGGCATCGACGTCGTCTGATGGGACGGCTTCCAGTCGGGCGGCTTCGGCTTGACCCCTTGCGGACCTTGCCGGGCGAGCCGCGGCGTCAGCGGACCAGAGAGTTTCATCGGTTGAGGACCTTCAGTTCGTGGACGCAGGCCTTGGCGAAGCTGGCGACCGCTTGCCACGATTCGGCGGGCTGGTGGGTTCGGGTGAGGCGGCCGATCGAGAAGATGGCGATCCGCTCGATCGCGATCATCAGCTCCAACGGCTCGTTCATCTCGGCCAAGAGGTCTAGATTTCGGGTGGGAGCAGGCTCACCCTGAAATGCCGACATTCCCGGGCGTTGTGCGGCACCGCCGGGGTCCGCGTATGGGTCAATTGTCGCGCCTTCCGGCAATAGGCCGGGCGCAGCATCGTCCCGATCCGGTGGCGTCCCAGGCTGTTCCCCCAAAACTGACACTCCCTGCAGGTGTGAGTTCCATTGGGGAGGGCAAAGTGAGCTTGGCCCGGGTGCGTGTCAAGGATGTGTTCGGGGGTTCCGGCGAGATGCGCGGAGCCGACCATCAGACGAGGCCCCGGAGCCGACGCCGGAGGCGCTGACCAGCAAGACCGCTGGAGAGGGAGCCCCCGGCGATGAGGGGAAGCCCGACGCAGCCGGTGCGGAAGGCGTCGGCTGCGTCTTCGGCCTCATCAGGCACTGCTGCGCCCGACTTTCCTCGACGGTACGACCGAAGACGCGCCAAACCCTTACGACAAGCGGTCTCGTCGAACCAGCTTATTCCAAGGATCCCCCGGGAGGCCGAGACGCCGTCCTCGGTCGAATGGTTGGGCACGGTGATGATCGGCTCGCTGAGCAGGCTGGTGAGTTCATGGCGGCGGCTCTTGCCGGTGGAGAGTTCGCGCACCTCGACGTCGTGCGGCAAGAGGTGGGCGCGGTAGGAATAGCCGTGGGTCTGGGCCTTCAGGGCGAGCAGCTCGGCGTAATAGGAGAGGTTCTTGCCGCGGCCCTCGATGTAGTCGATCCAGTGAATTTCTCTTCCAGCCACCTGGAAGCTCCAGATCACCTGGAGATGGCGCATGCCGAGATCCCAGGACGTGATCACGCCCGTAGAGAGGTCCGGGCTGACCTTGCACACCCGGTTCTGGGCCTGGAGGATGTTCAGCTGCTCGACGTAATACGCGCCTTCGACCGGGGCGTCGAACGAGTTCAGCATCTCGCGGGCGAACTCATCCGGAGACATATCCTGGCGCATCTCCTCGACCTCGTCGGGAGAGAGCGCGTCGGATCCGGTGTCGGTGATCTTGATGTCGAAGATGTCCCAGCCGGGATCGCCTTCGCTGCGGACCATCAGCTGATGGAAGTGATCATCGCCCGCGGAGGTGCCCGACACAATCGCAAATCCGCGGTAGTCGGCAAGGCAAGGTCGAACCACCGAGGTGAAGGCCCGCGGGGCAAGTAAGGGATATTCATCGAGGACCGCTCCATCCAGGTAGATCCCTCGCATCCGTTCGTAAGCCAGGGCCCCGCCATAGAGACGGATGGTGGCGCCTCTGGGGAAGCGGACGGTAAGCTCGCCTTCGAGGTAGGAAATGCCCGGGACATTGGCGGTGAACTCCTTCAGATAAGCCCAGCAGAGGTCCTTGGTCTGGTCGAACGAGGGGCCGATATAGGCGTAGCGCGGAGGAGGAGTGACGCGGGGGTTGCCGAGCGCGGCGCGGATCAGCTGGTTGACCAGGGCGACGGTTTTTCCGGCCCGTCTGTGCGCAACAACAAATTTCCAGCGCTTCGGGCTGTCATGCACGGGGGTGAAGTGACGCCGGGGCTTGTAAGGCAGGATGATGGTCTCGTCAGGCGCGATCACGGAGCTTCTGCCAGCCGATGACGGCGAAGAACAGCACGGCGACGATGGCGGGAGCCGCCAAGCAGCCCGCAGCGAACCAGACGGGATCAAGCATCGTCGTTCGGATCAGGGTCCTGGTCAGTCCGCCAGCGGTAGGTGATGGTGCGGTCAGTCAGGGTAAGGGTGGTGGACTGGGTAGGTTGGGCGGGAGCGGGAGAGAACGGATGGCCGATCGCGGCGCGGCTGGCGAGAATGTTCTTCGCCCCCCATTCCTGCCTGCGGGCGTCGGGGGCGTCCAGCGCTTCGATATATTTTCCGGCGGATCGATCAACCGCAAGCCCATATTGCTCGGTCTGGATGCGCTGCAGGCGCGGGCTCTGCTGGATCAGGCGGCGCAGGCGCATGTCGGCAACCTTGAGCAAGGCGGCTGCCTGCTGCAGGACGCCCTTCGCGAGATAGAGAGCGGTTGCTGCCTCATCCGCGTCGATGGGCAGGGTCGGTGGACGCTCATCCCACGGATAGAATGGCAGCGGTAGGTATTCATCGGCGTCAGACGGGGTGTTGGCGTCCACCAGGGTGAGATGTGGATGGTCTGACATTTTATGTACTTTAATTTTCCACGTGCATCGACGGTCTACCACCCCGGAGCCGGACCCCTCAAGGGCGGGCGCCCTGGGGGGCCTCGACGACGATCTCAATAGGCATTTCACACAAGGGAACTGTCCCCCACTCCATTGCTCATGCTGTATCACAGCATGAGCAAGATGTATGAAGCGCGCTTCGTTCCTGCGCCAAGCGCCTGATAGGCTATCAGGCGTTCCATCGTGCTAACCCATTGATATCATTAATGTGAAGCGCCAGGTCAAGCGCGCGGGGTAACGCATGGGTTACAGCATCACAGCATTTCTGAAAACCATGTCAACTAACCAAAAAACTCATATTTCTCTAGCGCTCGCCCCTTGATAAGGACGATGAGATAGACTAAATTAGCGCCCATGGGCGATTCGGCCCATTGGAGATGACCCAAATGAAACCACAAGTTAATGGCGCAATTCTCTGGCAAGGCGCGAGCTTGATCGATGGCGCGCCCATCGTGGTGATTGCGACCGGAATCGCTGGCAAGTCAAAAAACGCCAAAACCGGCGATATGGTCCAGACTTGGATTATGCGGTCGGACATCGCGCCCCATCTCGCGGTCAAGTCTGGCCAAGACGTTTCGGTCTGTGGTGATTGCAACCTCAGACCATCGCACTACAAAGCCCGCGGCAAAAAACGCCCCTGCTACGTCAAGACGTTTCAGGCGCCTAATTGGGTGTACCGCAGTTTCCATCGGGGCATTTACCCGATGGTAAGCCCGGACGAGGGGCGCCGCTTGCTCGCCGGAAAGAAACTGCGTCTCGGCTCTTATGGCAATCCTTCGGCTGCGCCGCTCGCCATGTGGCGTGAGGTTTCAGCCGATTGTTCGGGCCATACGGGCTATGTCCACAATTGGAAGACTGCCGACCATGCATGGTCTGAGCTTGTCATGGCGAGCGTTGAAACGGTTCTCGAAGGCGTTCAAGCCCGCAAGCTTGGTTATCGCCTTTTCCGTGTTCGCGACACCAACGACGCTCTTCAACCTCGCGAGATCTCATGCCCCGCGTCAAAAGAGGCGGGCTTCAAAACAACCTGCAGCGCATGTGTGGCGTGCGGCGGGAATTCAGCAAAAGCCCGTGTTGACATTGCCATCATGGCTCATTGAAACTTACATCTTCAATGCCCTAAGAATTGGGTGCACTTAGAGAAGGTGCACCTCACAAACCCTGACCTTTGATGCGCACTGTCCTCTTATAATGCACTGCAGCATTTTGTTGCTGCGGTGCATTTTAGCCATTTCTTACACGCGCGTAAGTGAAGCAATCTTCTCTAAGTGCACCCATAAGTTAGGGCATAGACAATTCAAAAAGCATGAGTTAACCTCATATCCTTCAATGAGGGAAACACCATGTCTAAAGCGACTGATAACCTTGAGGCCATGATTGCTGATCTTCCGAAAGCGCGCGGGCCCCGGATGCCCCTTTCAGACTTGTGCGCTGCTTACTACGCTTTGAACAGGTGCTTTCCCCGTGTCCTGATCGCCAAGGCCTTTGGCCTCTCGGAGGCCACTGTCAGCCTGCTCGCCAATTGCCGCACCGCAGGCTCACGCAACTATCAGCGGGTGGCGCGCGAATTCGGCCGCCTCGGCGAGCAAGCCTTCGGCGACCATTATTACACAACCGATGTGGACGACAAGATCATGCGCCTGCGCGCCGATCTCCCCGCGCCCGGCGACGTCCGATCGCTCAGCGTCGACGTCCGCGCCGACAAATACGCAGGCGCCGTCGTCGATCTCGTCCGCCAAGACGGCATGCCGGTGCAATGCCTGATCGAATGGCGGACCGCAGGCCAGGACCTGCACCCGGGCTATGACACGCCATTGCCCGCCCGCTGGGCGTTCCGCGAAATCAGCTGCGGCCATGAACCGACTCCCGCCGATCGGCCGGAAGCGCGCTGGACCTATGAGCGCTACCGCACCTCGTCCGAAGCCCGGAAAGCGATTTTTTATAACTATGGAGTCGATGAACCCTCTTGATAAGGACTCCGACATGGACTAAATAGGTGACCAGCGGACACGGTCCGCCAAACCGGAGATGACCCGAAATGAAAACGCAGGAACAAGACACCGCGGAGGCCCTGATCGAGGACCGCGGCCTCACCAACGCCCGCGACTGGGCCGAGCATTGCGCGATCCGCGACGCTTCAGGCTTCTGGCGCAAGGTGCTGGACATCATCGACGCGGAGGCGCGCCGATGAACCGCTACTTCAAAGCCACGGACGGCCGTTTCACCGTCTACCGATCGAGCGCCACCCGCGTCTATGCGTCCGCATGGTTTGCGGTCACCGACGCGGGCGTGCGCAACATCGGCTTTAGCGCCAAGCCTCATTCCGCTCGCGGAACCGAGCACGGCGCCCCGGCCGTCGAGATCTCGAAGGCCGAATATCAGGCCCTCGTCGCCCGCAAGGCCGAACGCATCGCCGCCTATATCGCCGCGCGCGCCGCGGCCGGGAACCCGGTCTATCGGGGCTATGACGGCGCCAGCCCCGGCGACAGCTGGGTCTTCAACGAGGCGCTGGCGTGACCCCGCTCAACGACGTCGCCCGCTTCGCGCAGGCGGGCAACGCCACCTTCACGCTCCGGTCCAAAAAGACCGGGGCGCGCTTCACCTACCGGGTGCGCCAGTCGGAGGACGATCAAAGCTTTTTCTTCGTCCAGCTGCTCACCGGGCCGGACAACACCGCGGACTACGCCTACCTCGGCTGCATCCGCCGCGGTGTCTACTTCCACGGCAAAAAGAGCCGCATCACCCGCGACGCCCCCTCCAACAAGGCGTTCGAATGGTTCTGGCGCATGCTCGCCGCAAGCGAGTTGCCGCTCGACCAAGTCGAAGTCTTCCACTGCGGACGCTGCGGACGCTGCGGACGTCCTCTTACCGTGCCCGAGTCGGTCGCATCCGGCTTTGGCCCAGAGTGTGCGGGCAAGCTCTGATGGTTCGTCGAGGCCAGGGAAAAGGACCGCTAAACCATGAGTGGAACCGGCTTTCGAGCACGGTTCCACATCAGGGCCGCGATCGCGCTGCGCGCCGCAAGGCGCTCGGCAAATGTGAACAGTGTGGCCAGCCTGCGCTCGATCGACACCATCGAGACGGCGATCCGCTGAACAATGAACCTGACAACATCGAGGGCCTTTGCCGTCGATGCCACATGATCGCTGATGGACGTTTGGAACGGTTCCGAGCGCAGGCGATCGAACGGATAGGGAAACTCTGATGTCTGAAGGTAATTCCACTGCATTCACGATGATCGTCGCCCTGGCGATCATTGCGTTCGTGCTGATCATGGCGGTGACGTGATGGACTTCGATTTCACCACTGACGGCTCGATCGGCCTGCTTACCCCGCTCACTCCCGCGGCGCATGACTGGGCCGACGAGCACCTGCCCGAGGACCGTATGCTCTGGGGCAAACACTCGATCGTGGTCGAGCCCCGCTATATCGGGGCGATCCTCGAAGGCATCGCCGACGACGGCCTGACGGTGCGCGGATGATCGTCTGGACTCTGGTCCATCCCGACATGCGGCCCGAGCACCTCGGGTTCCTGCCCTCGTTCTTGAGCGAGAAGGACCCGAGGCCTGCGCGCGAGCAGATCGCCTCGAATTACGCCCACGGCGGCGGCTGGAATCCGATGAAGGGCTTCCGCTACACTCCGCGGCCGATGAAGGATCCGCGGCTGTGGATGCTCGGCGTGCTGAAATATCCCGGCGATCCGCCGCTCGTCCCGCGCGCCATGGCCTTGCTGCGCAAGGAACGGCTGATCCTCTACGACCATGATTTTCTGATGATCCTGCAGGACGATGACAGCTACGAGGTGTCCCGTGTCGATTGAAACTGAGATTGCGTTCTCCATCAACTCGCTGGCCAACAGCTACGAATATTACTTTGGCAAAAGGAAGAAAGAGGTGTCGTTCAAGCCTGAAGTCAAAACCTCGTCGATCGACAACTGGGCGGGCAACGCCTGCCGTTTCGCCACCCGCAAAGAGGCCGAAGAATACGTCTTTGACCTTTCGATGCGCTGGACCAGCGTGAGGGAATTCCGGGTGGTCGAGAGCGACGACCCGGTCAGCTGTGTCTGGGAGTTGGCTGGCGTGCGGTTCCTCCGATGAGCGATCCAGACCTTATCGAGGCGCTGCGCGAGCAAGTCTCGGCGCAGAAAGAGCTGATCGCAGCGCAGGTCGACCTGATCAAGCAGCTGCGCCAGAACCTCGTCGAGGCGGACGACCGCAATGGCCGCATGCGCCGCACGATCGAGCAAATGAAAGGAAGAGGCTATGTCGAATGATTGGGCGCGCCGGTTCGGCAAGGCTCGCGCTGCGAAAGACCGAGCGATCCTCAAAGAGGCCGAGAACTGGAATCCGGACACGGCGCCGGTGCATCAGATCGACGAGCCGATGCGTCAGCGCATCATCGAGGCTACCGAGCGCGAGCGCATCGCCCGCGCCTTCGGCCGACCGAAGGACGTCTGGCAATGAGAACCGAAGAACAGCGCGACAAGGACCGCAAGCTCACCCCGACCCACGAAACCCGCATCGCGCAGGAGCTATGGCGCACGATCGACGACGCGGTCGATCGCATCGTCGCGGCGATCGAGGCCGCGGCGGAAAGGATCAGCGATGCCCGAAAGCGCTGATTGGCTGGCCGAGAGGGCCCGGCACGAGCGGTTCCTCGCCACCGACTTGGGCAAGCTCTACGCCGCCTATTCGAAGGCCATCATCGACTATTGGCGACACGACGCCGACGAGTCGGTGTCGGTCGTCAAGCTCAAGGAACTCGATCGCGTCTACCGCGAGAAACAACGCGAATTCGTCATCAAGCTGATGGATGTGGCCGGGCTATGAATCTGCACCCATGGGACGACGTGCTCGCCAACGCCGAGCGCAAGATCAACCAAGGTTGGGATGTCTACCAGCAATGGAACTGTGAGCATTGCGGCGCAAAACAGACCATGCCGGACAAGAATATCTTTTTCATTCGCGGCAAGTGTGAAGAGTGCGGCAAGGAAACCAACATCAAAGATAATGGCATGAACTTCATGGCCACGGGCAGTCACCCATCGGCCATCGAACAATTACTGAAGGATGTAAAACCATGACCAAAGAAGCTCAAATGGACGCCTTGGCCGAGGATTCAGCCGAGGAGATCGAGCGCTGCGAGCAGCTCAAAGCACTCGGCGTGCGCCCCGAGGACATCCAGATTCACCCCGATCTGGCAGGCTCGTGGTATGGCTGGAGCGCCACGGTCGGCGATTATGACCTGGGCGATCGGGTCGGCACCGGCAAGACGCCCGAGGCCGCGATCGACGACCTGATCGATCAACTCTGATGCCCAAGCTCATCTGCGTCCGCTGCCAGCGGTTCTTCAAACCGAAGAAAAACGGTGTGCATGTGCTCGAACAGATGCCAGCGGTATATGGCGCGCGCCCTGGCGCTGAGCACGCCGAAGACTGGAAGCCCTATAAGGTCTGGATGGCGGACAAGCTCGCTTGCGAAGGTTGCGGCGCGGAGATCATCGTCAGCTATGGGTACCACTCACTGGCCGAGCACTATCAGCCCAGTTTCGAGGCCGAGCGCGCGCTCGCCACCTACACTGTCAACGATTGTTGACCATAAGGACTGTGAACCTTATATCGGAACGACCATGACCATCGCTCTCGACCATAGCCTCATCCAGCGCGTCAAGCGCGCGCCGCGAGGCCCTGAACTGACCTATTCGCAGCGCTTGGCGCTGAACGTCCTGTGGCGCCGCAAGGTGCGGATGGACCTGCTCGTCAAGCTGTTCAAAAAGTGCAAGAACACCATTTACCACAACTGCCTGACAGGCGACGCCGCCTCTTATCCGACTACCCCGGAAAGCAACACTGCGCGCCTCGTCAACGCCGAAATCGACCGGATCGGGCTCGACGAGGCCGAGCGGCTCTATGTCTCGGACGAGATCAAGCAGGCGATCAACGAGGACAACGCCCGCATCGCGGTCGAGCAGGAGCGCAAGCATCAGGCGCAGCTGGCGCGTCGGCGCGCGCGGCACGCGGCGAAGCGTCGATGACGTGGATGCACCCATGGACCTTCGTCTTCATCCTGATCATCGTATTCTGCATTGGTTTCAGCAGCGGCGTGAGGTGGTGCAACCATCAACTGAGAGGGATTCGTGACGAGATGAGGAAGGTCGCGGACCAGCTGGAGCGGAAATGATCGACGTTCACTATTTCCTCAAGCCCAAGCGCCGCTACCAGGGGCGGGTGCGCTATCCCAGGCCGAAGGGCGAGCAGTTCGGCGGTCACGCGGCCGACGAAAAGCGCGCCGCGGGCATTCGCGCCGCTTGGGACGATCCGCTGCGGCGGGCGCTGATGTCGAGGAGGAAGACTGATGGGCTTCAGGGATAACACCGAGTTCGACAAATGCCTGTGCTGCGGCCAGACGATCAAAAAGCGCGGTGATCCGATGACGCCCCAGCGGGCGGTGCGCGCCTATGCGTTCCTGTCCGGGCTCGGCTACACCAAAGAGGAGCTGCTGACCAAGCATCGCGCCCAGCTTGAATATCAGACCCCCGGTTTCATCGAGTGCTTAGAGGTGTTGCCATGAAAGTCGAACGCATCGAGCCTGCCCAGAAGGTCCGCGCGCCGCGCGAAGTCACCATCGTCCAGCTGAAGGCCGAGATCCGCAAGCTCAAACGCGAGCTGAAGACGGCGCGCGCTGCGACTACCGACATGCTTCGGCAGATGGTTAAGCAGAACGACGCCATGGAATATATCATGGACAATTTCGCCCCCAGCTGCCTGCGCGACGACTGTACCTGCACTCCGACCCGCGCTGATTTTCTGAGGGCGATCGCACGCGACTGATTCGCCTCTTCCAGTCCGATCGCGGCATCTGGCGCTACGAGGTCAACCGCGGCGGCAAGATCTATTGGTCGAGCCTGCATACCCGCGACGAGGCGCGCGCGCGCGTCCTGTACGCCCGCCTTCAAACCGCCATCGAGGTTCTGGATGAGTCCCGCCGAAGCAGGAGCGATCGAATTCGAGGAGCCTGACTGGCCCGGACGTTTTCTCGATTACGTCCAAAGTTTCCCCAAGGCCAAAGGCGCGCAGCGCTACGCCTATCCCGAGCTGCGGCTCAACCTCGCCCAGGAATTCGCGTTCGAAGAGACGCTGCGCGACTGGCGGCGCTTTCACGGCACGCGCTTCACGATCGACGGCAAGCGCAAGGTGCAGCCGACCGACGCCGTGCCCGCGATCCTCGCCCTGGCGGCGCTCGGGATCATGCCGCCTCGTTCAATTAACCAGAATATTCCACGTGGCGGTCCTTGTTTTCAAGAACAGCACAACGACCACATCTGGCTCACGGTCAAAGGCGAGGCGTGGGCGATTCGTTCGATCGAGGACAAAGTTATGCACCTCTGGAGAGGCTGGGAACCGGACCTCGAACACATGAGCATTGACCTCTCGCGAACCCGGTGGTCCTCCTACTGCGACGCGGCCGTAGCCTTCATCCAGGCGGCCTATCCAGGATGACTCATGTCATGGGACCTCGTCGATCTCCAACGACGCTTGACCGTCTGGTTTATCACCAAGAGACACCTCAACGCGCCCGCCATTTGGTTACGGCCGCAGAGCCGTAGTCCGGACGCCAAGGACGCAATCGCTGATACCACCTCGCTCAACACCGATCCGAATCAGTGGCCAGTGCAGGGCGAGGAGCGCAATCTCGGCGTTCGCCTCGTCGACGGTCACGTTGAGCTGCAGATCAAGGCGCCCGACGAGACCTTCCACAAGCAACTGTTCGCCGCGTTCGAGCACCTCCACGTCGACGCGCGCGCGGCCTACGGGCTCAGGCTCGCGCCGGTGAGCGGGGTCCTCATCAAGGTCGAGGAGCCGATCGACAAAT
>Ga0210396_10001333_pt1 | contig 27257 bp, 28 predicted proteins | sample IncBWH17OmetaG_FD_155466 | JGI IMG/M metagenome (GOLD analysis project Ga0210396, IMG submission 155466) | Forest soil microbial communities from Barre Woods Harvard Forest LTER site, Petersham, Massachusetts, United States - Inc-BW-H-17-O ... | reverse complement strand
CAGTTTGTGCGGGCGTTACCCGCCTTCACCTGTCCCAGTCCAGCGAGCACCTCGCGGCCTGGTCTGTAGTGCCAGGAGGCTGATGCCCGAAGCTGCCCGGGAGCGGCCTGCAATTCCGCCCGCGGGCGCCGCCCTCGCTCCCTGCGCCGGTGTGCCTCCGGCGCGGGTCCTTCACTGAGCGAGATATACAAAGAATTGTAACTGAAATAGTGACGAGCGTCAAGCATCGCGTCACATAAAAAGGGACGGGCGCTCGATGTCCGCTATGCTTTCAAAAGCAGACTTTCATCTGGATGAGTGGCTCGTCCGTTAAGCAGACATCCCGTTGGCGGGCTGCGTCGCGCTGGGCCGCGCGCATCCCCAATCTCTCTTATTTCGTGTTTATAAAAATGTGTCGGCTTCGCTCTCGAATTCATATGCGGCAACGGCCAACTTAGAAAGAATGGAATCTGGCAAGCGCGGCGAAAAGCTGCGCCTCCGCTTAACGCCACTCTCGTGAGGAATTCGGGTCTCGAAAAATAAGAAAAGGAAAGACACCGATGAACGTAAGCTTTGTTGGACGTGCAACGCTGATGCAAATGCGTGGCGAGCGAGCTTTTCGCTCTGCTGTCACGAGGGCCGTCAAGGCAGCGAGCCCCGTGATAAAGGAAGTTTGCGAGGTGGCAATCGCGCTGGCCGGCTCACTAGCGGTTATGATAGCGCTCGTGGCGCTGGATGTGTGGATTTGGCTACCGCGCTTTTAACAGTAGCGCGGACTGCGCATCCCTCAAACGCTTCCCGCGACTTCGGGTCAGCCCAGGTGCTGAACTTCCCGAAACTCACCTTTCTTCAACGCAACTGCGCTAAGGTACAAATCGCTTTCGGCGCGAATGAAGTTTTCGACTGTGACAGGCGCGGCATCTCCCGCTTGAGGAGCCTGGGCCTGAGCTGGGGTGATCGCGCCGAGCGTTGCAGTTGCCACGCAAATAATCAGCTTGGCGTTTTTCATGGCGTCGTCCCCAATTGTGCTCGCGGAAGAAAGCGAATGCCGGAAACAGGGCACGTCAATGTCCGCTTTTTGCCCCGAAAGCTGCGGCGACATTCGGACGACCGGCTCGACCGCTAAGATCCGTGGCGGGTCATCATTTCGGATCGGCTTAAGGTTCGACCAAAAGTTGCCTTAACGCCGCAATCGTCACAATAAATCTCCGTACCGGGACCGATCATGAAGCCATGCGATATGCTTTTGATTGTCGTTTCCAGATATCCGCCTTCATCCTCTTCCCACGTTACAGAGCCGTTTAATGCGCACTGCGGGCATGTCACAGGTGTAACGAATCGCTCACGCTTCACCTTTGCGGTCTCCTGCCCAATACTCGTGCGAATGCTCACGGCGGTTCGGCCTTATCGTTGCTCTTTGTTGGTCTGAATCTGCTCTCAACCGCATATGAATTCGAGGTGGAACGGGGTGCCTTCTCATAAAGCCCGCATAGAAGCGGCAAACGAAACGCGTCGCGCCACGATATTTGGGACCGTCCGTTAGCCTGTCGCAGTTTGAATTTCGCGACAACCCGCTCTCGCCGGCACCAAATAAGCCGTCTCTCTTCAAAAATAGTTCGTCTGATCAATATTTGCCCGATGGGTGGCCATCTCCTGACCAATTACAGCCGTTAAACGGCCAGATTGGCAGGCCGTAAGTGAGGCCCCGATCAAACCCAAGGGATGACACCCCATGGTCGACCTCGGCAAATACGAGCCAATCGCGACCGCACCTAGGGACGGAACACTTGTGTGGGTCTTCAGCGAACTCATTGGTGAAGTCCTTGCCCGGCATATCGGCGTCGGCGCGTGGCGAGGGTGCGGCCGACTAATTTTGCCAACACACTGGCGATCCGCAACGGCGGCAGAGATAGCGACCTTTGAGCGCGAGAACCCACAGAGTGACGAGTTGCAGACAATCGCGTTGCGTCTGAAATCTTGCAGTCTCGTCGCGCGACCGGTAATCGACGCGCCAGCTGGCAATGTCAGCCACGCAACGCCTAAGTCTCGATGGTTGCCCCGGTGGGTTAGCGACAGAGCTGCCGAGACCGCAGGCGGCCTTAACATTATCCGATAACGTGAATCCCCGTGTCAGCTTGTGTGACCGGAAAGGCGCACTCATAAACTGCGTTCACGTCGACGCGACTTTGGTGTGGACACTCGGCACCAAAAATCACATTGCTTTCGCATCGACTTCTGGAGAGCGTCATGGCCGAGGTCTCGCGCTACCTTTCACTGACAGCCACGGTCGTTGTTAGTTTTACGATTACGACCAGTTCGGCAGCAGTACTTGGGTACGCGCTGTTTCGGCTTGGAGCGTGGGCGCTGGTATACTGAGTGTGCGCGTAACCGGATTGCGAATGTCGATTGGGCCAAGTCGGTGTGCTAGCCTTGCCGCCGTGCGCCGCCGTCCACTCCGCTAATGCGCGTTTAGCGATACCAGACGTACCCGCGCGCCGATCAGGAGCCAAAATTACAGTCTGTTCCAAGATCGCGCATCCAGGAGGGGACAGCCCTCCGAGCTACCAACTAGACTTTCAATTCGCCGTTTTTGATCTGCAATCGAGGACTGGGCTCCCGGCTCCCTTGGGAGTCGCTAAAAAAACCAAACCCGAATTGTTAAACGATTCGGCCTTTCTCCCGGCGGCGGGGCCCGCTCCCGTATATCTGTCAATATGCGGACCTTTGATTCGTCCGCCGATGTCTTGCGCGACCGCCATTGAGGAGACGGTTTTACACGCATTTGCCGCGGGCACGTTGAGCAAGATGACGGTGCCGGTGGGAATTGAAGTTGGATCTGTGGCCACCGAGGCGTTCGGCGTGACGGCGATATGATCAACGCCTTCGTAACTGACCCCCCGTTTGTAAAAGACTGTCGATGAATTGTAATGGACGGTGTCCCGATAGGCCTCCTCGGGATGACGGGCGTAGTAAGCGGCGAGAGAGCCATTTATTTTTTTATTCTCGCACTTCAGAACGTCACCGATCATGTTATTGGGTCGACCGTTCGAACCGGCGAAATTCAAAACTACGCTTTCTACGGACCCGTCCTTGTGTTTCAAGTTCACGCTGCCGGCACCTTCCAGCATGAAACTAGAAACATCATATAGACTTCTGAAATAAGCGATCTTCCGACTCTTCGCATCCAAGGCGCCCTGAGCGATCTGCTCGCGCGTGGGGAGTGCGGAGAAGGTGCCGTCTTTATTGTCGATGCACCAATGGATCGGAAGTTTGGTGACCACGTCGACGCCGCAGCCCTGCCCAAGTGCCGACTTGGGATTTTCAAAGTACGTCAGACCCTCGGGCGCCGCATAGACCGGGTATCGGTACACATCCGACGGATCAGCGGAAGCGTCGACGGCCGTTGGACTGTAGTACCCGGTAAACCGCGTCGTTCCCGTCTTAAATTTCCCGTCGTTATCCTGGGCGCCGTTGCTCTCGTACCAGTCAAACTCCTGCGCTGCGCGGTTCACGAAGGTGGCGTAGTCCATGTTCGGTAGGGTCGCGATTTTCAGCATCGCCTTATTGGCGTTCAGGCAATAATCCTCGTTTTTCACCATTCGACAGCCGAACTGAAACGTTTGGGCCTTTTCCTCGGCCGATTTTCTTTCGCAACTTGCGATTTGGTTCTTTAAAGCGCTTTTGATTTCCTCCAGATCCCCAGCCAGACACTGAGTGGGAAGAATTTTCGCCGGACTTTGAACAGTATGCGGCGTCGCAGGAAGCGCGGGAGCGATCTTTCGGGCGACGTTCAGTTGAACCAGATCTAAGCAGTGCTGCACGAGGTCTGCCGCCGCCGCTCCGCCCGCAGCATAGGCCACCTCTCCTCGGGACGGGAAGAAGGCTAACCCGAGGACGCTCAGTAGGGCGGCGCCAAAGATTTTTTTCATCAACTCGCTTTATATCATTTGGGCATCGATTTCCGCTTTTACCTTCAAAAGCAGGATCATTGGCGCCGTTCTGTCGGGAAAATAATTTGTTGCCGAATTGCGTTACGACTATGGTGCCAACCTCTTTCGCCCGCACTGCATGCGCCAGGTTCGCGGAGAGGGCTATACCATGCCGAGTCAAAAAACATTGGATGATTTCGTGGCGCTCGTCGTCAGTGGAAAGCACGACGAAGCACTCGAACGCTTCTACACCGAAGACGCCGCGATGCAGGATAACCTGGGCGAGGTCCGCAAGGGCCGCGACAGCCTGGTCGCTCGCGAACGTGCCTTTATGGGCCGCTTCACCGAAATTCGGACCACCTGTGTGAAACCAGTCTTCGTGTCCGGGGATTTTGTGGTCATCCACTGGATCTTCGAATTTGTGCGTGCCGAAGGCAGCGTCATGCGGATCGAGGAACTGGCCCATCAGCGATGGCAGGGTGAAAAAATCGCCGAAGAACGGTTCTATTTTGACCCAAGCCAAATGAAGTAGCCGCGCTTCTCAAACCTTTTCGGCTGCAATTTGCGGTGACCGCTTTACTTCAGGACGCGTGGCGCGTCCGCGCAGAGCCGGAAGGAGACACTGGTGGATCGGTTGCCCTGCCATCTCCTTACCTTTAAACTTTGCCGGCAGGTTGACATTCCACCACGAGCAGAGGTCGGCGCGGAAACGGTGTGGCCGCAGCCAAGCTTGTCGATGGCTGGTGATGGTCATGAGCGCAGGTCCACAGTTTGAATTGCGGCTCCTGGGTGATTTCAGCCTTCGCTGCCCCAGCCGATCGCACGACGTCATCCCGATCTCGTCAAAAAAGGCGCGGGCCCTTCTGGGCTACGTGGCCATGCAGGAACCGATGCAGGCCGGCCGCGAGCGGCTTGCGACGCTGCTTTGGCCGGACCGGGTTGATCGGCAAGCGCGCCAGAATTTGCGCGCGTGCCTGGCATCGCTTCGTGCCGACCTCCGCAGCGTAGCGGATGAATTGTTGCTCATCGACGGCGAGACAGTCGGGATAAAGAACAATCTCATCGTCGATGCGCATCGGCTACGCAAGTTGTCACGGGCGGAAGCCGCCGCCGGTGATGTGGCCGCTCTCTATCGCGGACAATTTCTTGGCGACTTGGCGATAGAGAGCGAGACATTTCGCGACTGGGCGTCGGCCGAGCGCGCCGCGATCGAAGCCAATGCCGGCGCAATCTTGTCGGCATCGGCAGAGCAGAAGGACCGATCCGGCGACGCGGCGCGGGCCGTTGAATACGCATCATGGCTGACCGCGATCGATCCGCTCCGCGAAGATTGGTTTCGGCTGAGCTTGCGGATAACGGCGCGCCATCTGGGTCGCGACCAGGCGCTCGCACAAGTGAGGAATTTTATTTCGCTTCTCAAAAAGGAGCTCGATGTCGCGCCGGAAGCGGACACTGTCGATCTGATCGAACAGATAAAAGCAGGGCGCAATATGGCGTCGGCGTCTACGTCGGCGTCTGCGTCTGAAGCTCGAATTTCGGCACCGCCAAAACCGCCTGCCGTCGTGCGCCGCGACGGCCGCGCCGCGATGACCTCAGCGATTGGTGCGGCGGGATTTGCGGCGGCCGTCCTAGCGGGTTTATGCGTCGTTTCCGAACCGGCGATCCGAACCGATTTGACGCGCATTATTTTCGCCCGAGTGGAAGTTCCGTCGACGATCCCCCTGCGCGTGTTATCCTTTCAATCCCAAGCGGCCGACACAACCGGTATCGCCAGCGCGCTGACGGAGAACGTTCTAGCGAACGTGTCGCGATTTTCGGGATTGACGGTGTTCGACGGCCGTTCAACGCCAGTTGCCCAAAAGGAATCCGCCAACGGCAACCCGATCCGGTTCTCGGCGTGGGGCTCGGTGCGGCGCGAAGACTTGGCCATTCGCGTCCAGGTCGGCTTGACCGACACCGCCAATCAGACGGTGGTCTGGGCCGGCGACTACGTCGCAGACAGTGAGTCGGTCGGCGGTCTGGACAGCGCGTTGTCAAGGCGTATCGCGCGTGACCTGCAAGTGCAGGCGAGCTATGCGGCAGCACGCGGCTTCGATGATGCAAACATCGCTGTTGCGCCGTTGCATCAATTGATCGCCAAGGCGCTGACCATCCAGTATCGCAGTCCGGCATCGGACGACGACGCTGCGGCCCAAGCGCTGTACCAAGAGGCATTGCGGCGTGATCCCAACTCGGCGCTGGCACTGATCGGGCTTGCCGCCCGACAGGTGATGTCGAGCGCTAATTTGCAGGGCCAGCGAAATTCCACTCTTGAGCAGGCCGAATCATTGCTCGACCGGGCGCTTCAGATCGACCCCAATAGTGAACGGGCATATTATTGGCGCGGCATCATTTATCTCGAACGCGGTCAACGCGATGTGGCGCTCCGGTCGTTCGATCGGGCGCTAGAGCTCAATCCCAGCTTTCTGCCGGCGGAGGCGCACGCTGGTTTTGCCCTTGTTCTATCGCATCGCACCGCGGAGGGCCTTCGCCGTATCGAAAACGCGCTGCGGCAAAGCTCGCACGATCCCAACGAACGCCTGTGGCTGCGATTCGCCGGCATCGCGCAGCTCGAACTCGGCAACGACCAACAAGCGATCGGTTTGCTGCTGGAAGCCGCGTCGCTGGCGACTCCGTCGCCGCCGTTGCGCGCCGCCCTGGCATCCGCCTATGCGTTGACGGGCGAGTGCGCGAAGAGCCGGGAGCAGTTCCGAATGATGAAGGCGACAGCGGATCCGGCAGCCTTGGAACGATTGCTCAAAGCCGCTTCGGAAGACGACGGCCGTCAGAACTCGCGGTATTTGCAGGGCCTACATCTCGCCGCCGCCGGCATATTGTAAGAAAAACGGCCTGACTTCGTCTCGCCGCGCGATCGATCACGGCAGACCGCCCCCTTTTTCACGCTTGGCTCACGCCGTTATCACGCCGGCCATCGTAGCTCCCGGTCGCGCTTTTGCGCTTTCACCAGGAGACGATCATGTCCAAGTTGATTTGGGCGGCGGCACTCGTGTGCATCGTTGCAATGCCGCTTTCTGCTCTGGCGCAAACCTCATGCCAGCAACGTTGCCTGACGAACTGCTCGGGCAAGGGAAATATGTGCGTGAACAACTGCGAGACCCGATGTGCGATTTACGGCTCGGCGCGCCGTTGATCCAGACAAGCGGCGAGCGGGATCACGCCGCAAAATGACGGCGTCGCACTTTACGAGTGGCGTGTCCGCGAAGGGCCATAAGCGGACACGCCGCGCTCGCCACGCGTCGAAGCCTGTGCACGAACGCCACCGTCGCGGTTTGCATGAGCGCTGCGCCGAAGATGGCGTTCCAATTGATATTTCTGAGCTCGAAGCCTTGGGGGAGCAGTTCGGGAGCGGGGCCGTTAACCATTCGTTAACCGAATATAGCAAGATTGTTAACCAATCAGAACCATCGAGTTCGGGGAAGCAAAGTGTCGAGCACCGTTCACCAACGCAACTCGCTCATGTTCCGGCCGCGCAGCTACATGGCGTTCGCCATCGCGCCGCAACCGCCCATCATGGATTGGCTCTCCGAGCTCGACGTCAGTCTGGAACGCTCCGAGAGTTTTTTTGCCGGTCAGCACGTGGCGCTCGATCTATCGGCCGTCAACCTTAGCTCGACTGCGATCGGCCAGCTCGTCGCCAATCTCGAGGAGCGCAACATCCGCATCCTCGGTATCGAAGGGGTTGACCCAGCGAAATGGCAAGCGGGGCTTCCCCCAGTCCTTCGCAGCGGCCGCGGCGTGCGAACCTCAGAGCCGCCGGGGCTTATCGCTCCCGTCACGCCGGCTCCCGCGGCCGCCCCCGTGGCGCTGCAGAATCAGCAGCCAGCATCGCTGATGATCGAGGATCCGGTGCGCTCCGGGCAATCCGTGGTCTTCAACGAGGGTGATGTGACCGTCCTCGGTTCGGTTGGATCAGGCGCCGAAATCATCGCCGGTGGATCGATCCACGTTTATGGCACGCTCCGCGGCCGGGCGCTGGCGGGTGCCACCGGCAATACCCGCGCGCGCATATTTTGTCATCGCGTCGAGGCTGAACTTCTTGCGATCGACTCCCAATACAAAACGGCCGACGACATCGAGGACCGCCTGCGCCGTGGACCCGCTCAGGCTTGGCTTGAGGGCGGCAAGTTGCAAGTTTCGGCGATGAACTAGAACAACGAAAGGTAGTAATATGTCGCAAGTTCTGGTCGTAACGTCAGGCAAAGGCGGAGTTGGCAAGACCACGTCTACCGCTGCCCTGGGTGCCGCTTTAGCCCATGACGGCGCAAAAGTTGTCGTCATTGATTTCGATGTTGGGCTGCGCAATCTCGACCTGGTGCTGGGGGCCGAAAGACGCGTGGTCTTTGATCTGATCAATGTCATCAATGGCGTGGCAAGGCTTTCGCAAGCGCTCATTCGCGACAAGCGCCTGGACAACCTGCACCTGCTTCCAGCATCGCAGACCCGTGACAAGGACGCGCTGACCGAAGAGGGGGTGGCAAAAGTCATCGAGGAGCTGCGGACTAAATTCGACTGGATCATCTGCGACAGTCCAGCTGGGATCGAGCGCGGTGCGACGCTCGCGATGCGCTATGCTGATGCCGCAATCATCGTGACCAATCCGGAAGTATCATCGGTACGCGATTCTGACCGCATCATCGGGCTACTCGATTCCAAGACGGCCAAGGCGGAACGCGGCGAGCGCATCGACAAGCATGTGCTGATCACACGCTACCATTCGTCGCGCGCGGCGCGTGGCGAGACGCTGTCGATCGACGACGTGCTCGAAATCTTGTCGACTCCACTGTTAGGCATTATTCCCGAAAGCGAAGAGGTGCTGCGCGCTTCCAATGTCGGATCGCCGGTGACGCTCAACAACCCGCTGAGCGCCCCGGCCCGCGCCTACTTCGATGCCGCGCGCCGCCTCAAGGGTGAGCAGGTTCCCATGCTTGTTCCCGCCGAAATCAGAAGCATTTTCGACAAGCTATTTGCACGGAAGGCAGCATGAGCTTGCTCCATTTCTTTCGGCAACGCTCCGCGCCCATAGCGCGCGAACGCTTGCAAATCTTGCTTGCGCACGAGCGCATCGCATGCCGCCATCAAGATTTGCTGGGCATTCTGCGCGAAGAGATTCTTGCGGTAATCGCCCGGCACGTCTCGTTCGAGCCGGACAAGGTGCAGATCAAGATGGATCGCGGCAAATCCGTGTCAACGCTCGCGGTTGACATCGAGATTCCAAACCTTGACCGACTGTCCGACGCGGTCGCGGGCATGGTCGGCTGACGTTAGACGCCGGAGGCGGCGTATGGGAAGGGACGGATCGGAGGTTCGATGCGCACTATTGCATTGCTGACACAAAAGGGCGGAGCGGGACGGACCACCCTCGCAGCGTCCCTCGCCGTGGCCGCCGCGCATGCGGGTGAAACGGTGATCGCACTTGACCTCGATCCTCAGGCATCGCTGTCGCGTTGGGGCAAGCGCAGAGCGGCCGCGAATGCCCCGAACAAGGTTGTGATCGAACCGCTCGAACGGGAACGCCTATCGCGGCTTCACGCAATTATCGAGGGGCTCGCTGGCGTTGGGTTTACGATCGCGATCTTTGACACCGCCGCCGCCGACGGCGCCGCCGACCACTTCGTGGCGGAAGCCGCAGACCTTTGCCTTCTGCCGACGCGTCCAACGTGCTTGGATGTAGACGCAACCGCGGCGACTTTTCGCGCCGTTTATTTGGCAAAGCGTAAAGCTGCGTTCGTCCTCAACCAATGCCCACCGAACTACCGCAGTTTGCGAACGAGCCAATCCGCAAAGGGTTTAACGCATCTCGGGGTTCTCGCAGAGCCGACGCTATGCGCGCGCATGGATTTTCAGGATGCGATTGAAGCGGGTCTCGGTGTCACCGAGTACGCTCGCGGAGGCCGGGCCGCACAGGAAATCGAGGCGCTTTGGAGCTGGATTCGCGCCCAGTTTGAACCGACACAGAGTGAAGCGCCCATTGATATTCCATCACGCCGACAGGCGGCCGCTTAACGCGCGCCAGGCGAGCGCGACGTCTCTGCTTTCCCCGGAAAGCGGGCATTGATTGGCGCGGTTGGCATGTCCGCTTGGGGCCGGCGATGTTGCTCGGAATGCTGGGCGCCCTTGCCCAGTTCTTGGTCTAGTTCTTGGTCTAGTTCTTGGTCTAGTTCTTGGTCTAGTTCTTGGTCTAGTTCTTGGCGCCGCGATTCCATTCTAGGAACTGAGCGTAGAGCCCTTCGACATCTTCGTTGGACATGCCGCCTCCACGGCTCGCCATGAAGTCCTTGAAAGCTGCAAGCGAGTATGGGCTTGCCGTCGCCTCGGATTGTGGCGATTTGGTCAGCGCCAATTCGTGCGAAGTCGGCGCGGCTCCTTGTTGCAAAGGTTGGTTGACGACACCCAAGTACCAGCACTTGCGCTGTTGCACCTGATCTGTTCGATAGTACCAGTGGCTATTCTGCGGCGCGGGAGAGTTTGGAGCAGTCAGACAATCGGCCGCGTGAGCAGCGTTGCCTAGCACGCTCCAGCTGGCGATCAGAAGAGCAGCCACGCGAATTCGCCGCCGACGTTGTGCTGACATTATGATTCTCGCCTCCTCATCATCGTCAGATAAATGTCGCTGCGAAATTCGATTGTAATGCGATGCAAGTTCGGCAATCCGGCGTTAATTGCCCGCATTAATTGCGATCAGATTGCGGCTTTGTTCATCAAAGCGGACGTCGTGCCGCGCAATGTCGCGGACATGCCACAAGTCCATCTGTAAAAAATCGAGGCCGCCGAGATCGCTTTTGTCGACAGAGACCGTCGAAAAAGATCAGTCGTTTATTGGCGGAGGTGGTGGCAGCTTACGAGGCGACGCGGGTGCAGTGGGCCCTGGACTATGATGGGCGCCGGACTCTGACGGCGGACCAGAATTCTCGCTTGATCCAGTCGCCGATATTTCCGTGCGCGGAACATCTGCTGCGGCTTTGAGCGGCGCAACTTCCGGGGGTCGCGGCCGTGGTAGTGGTGCAGAGAGTGCACTTCGAGAGTGAGCGACGTGCGGAATTGGCATCGGTGGTATCGGTCGTTTTTCGCGTTGCGCAACAGGTATCTTGTGGGATGCTCCAGCGCCGAAGGAATGCGCAACTTGCGCCTGACCTGATGTGGCTGCCAACAGCATGAAGCAAACAGACGACATTGCGGGCCAGTATGCATTTACGCTCATAAGATCCTCTCGACCGCGCCCAAAAGCGGCGCCTCGCCCCAGCATCTGAATCAACGATTTTGATAACCTATCGGGCGACATGGCGGCGCTTCGATGTGAAGAATTGGCCAATATCAAGATGTTCTTACGAAGCGCGGTGTGGTTCCACCAGACATGCCGGGCGGCCAATCTCTCGTGGCGTCCGGTTACATTGGACCAAACGGGCGAGCACGCTTTTATCCAAGTCGCATTTGGATCATTAGGAGACGCGACGGGCTAAAATGCCGACGTCTGCTATGACCCCAAAATCGGAAATAGCCAAAGCGACCAACAACGTCGCGAGACGCCTACTGCGCAATGGGGGATAGCGGCGCGTTTTTCGCGACGCGCGAGCCAAGCGACGATCTCCTCGTCCACGCAATGCGCCGTCGCAAACACGAACTGACCGCTCGGCTGCACAAATGCGCGGGAGCAGCCAATTATTTATTGTCGCAATAGGCGGTCACTCTGCCGACCCTGCAGTATCCGGTACAGCAGTCGGAATCTTTCGTGCATTGGCCCCACACAGGGTAACAGGCCATCCTGAGCTTATGAGGTCCTGCCGTCGCGCCTGAAGGCGAAGCGATCGCATCACCCGGCGAATAAGAAACGGGTTGCGCCGCGATGACGCCGTCCGCCAACAAGGGGCGCGCATTTTGGGCCAAGAGACACAAAAGGAGCCCGGTGGTGAGAAGTAGAAACTTTGAATACTTCACGGGTTGCCTCCCTTGTTGCTGACGATCAGGCGACATTCGCGCCCGGAAAAGGGTTGCTGTCGCTGTCGAAATCTGTCGGTGACTCATTTGAGTCTAGGCTGGGAGCCGATGACGTCAATGTCCGCTTTGGGTCATGAACTGCCGCCGCACTTCCCACTGGGCTGCCCGCTTTCACCCAAAAGCTGCCGCGACGCTCGCTGGCCGTGGCGTCTGCCAAGGGCCAGCGGCAGAAGTCAGTTACCGCTGCAACCAGTAGAATTGATGGTTCGGGCCGGCGGCCACAATGACCTCGCCAACGACGTTAATTTTTTACAAAAGCTTTATGAATACGATCCCCGCTGCCCTGGATTGACGAAATTCCTCTCGGACGAATATTGCTATGACGGATGTTTCGAAAAACACGGGTAATCGGCCATTTGTCGTACCCATCGGCACTCTTCTGCACTCTCTCTTCGGCCTGCTGCTGGTCCTGTTGATCGGGGTGCTCTTTGTCCCGGTTTATGCGGACCTTCAACAACGGTCACGGAGCGAAATAGTCGCTAAAAATACGGAAGCAGCACGTTCCGTTTTTGCGGCGCTGCAGGTCCTCCGTGTCGAGCGGGGCCCCACAAGAACAACCCTTGGTCAGCCCGCACCGGCTTCAGCGGATTTCACGCGTCTCACCGCCGAGCTGCGGGCAAAATCGCAAACAGCCGTCACTGCGATGCTGCGCGAATGTGCCCTCATAGACTGTGTCGGTTCACGCAAGGAGCTTCTCGCCGATTTCCCGCAGAGCTTCGCTAAATTGCAGAAAATTCGGTCCGAGGTCGACCGCGCCCTGAGCGTTCCCCTAAATGACCGTCCGCCCAATATCGCTCGCGATTTCAATGACGCGGCAACCGATGTCGTTAATCGGCTCGAAGCGATGTTCAGCGTTCTTGACGACACCGTCCGTATGTTTGACGCCGAGACGGGCGAATTGATCGAGATCAAGCAGCTGAGCTGGCTCGCACGAGACGGCATAGGTTTGGAACGCAACTATCTCAGTGAAGGCGTCATTGCAGGTCAACTTTCGCCGGCCGCACAAAAGCGCATCACAGAGCTCCGAACGCAGGCAACTACAACTTGGCCCGTGGTTCGCCAACTCACGGCACGGGCTGGTGCTCCACAAGACATAGTTGACCTCGTGAAAAGCGCCAATGAGGAAGCCTTCGTAAAATACGAAAAGATCCGTGCGAGTGTTTATGACGCGCTGATCAACGGCAGAACCGCGGCCTTTTCCAGCGACGACGTCATCGCGAGCTCAAATGCGGCCTTGGATCGGCTCGCTGACGTCGCCAACGGCGCCCTTGGAGCCGCGCACCGGCATGTTCTCAGGCAGCTCGATCAAGCCGGCAAGAACCTCCTCATTCACCTTGGGCTGCTCCTTGTCGCCATTCTCGCGGGACTCGGCGGAATAGCCATCGTCATTAGACGCGTAACGCGTCCCGTCGCCGCAATTACCGAAGTGATGAGGCGGCTCGCTGACGGTGATGCCACCGTAGCCATCCCTGGCACGGCGCGCGGCGATGAGCTCGGTGAGATGGCGACTGCCGTCGAGATATTCAAAGACAACGCAATTGAACGACAGCGGCTTGCGGCGGAACGCCTGACGGCGGACCAGGAGGCCGCTCGGCAGCGCAAAACTGAGATTATGCATATCGCCGATCGCTTCGAAACGGTTATCGCCAACATCGTGACAGCGCTTGCGGCTTCGGCCGACGAGCTTGAGGTATGTGCGAGCACGCTCACACACACAACAAAGGATACCCAAGAACTCGCGAAAAATGTTGCCGTCGCGTCCGACGAAGCATCAAAAAATGCAGTCTCCATATCTACGTCAACCGAACAAATGACGTCGTCATCGGGCGAAATCAGCCTTCAGGCAAGCCAAGCCACAGCAACCGCTCATGAGGCTGTCGCGCAGGCCGAGAAGACTATTGCCGGTTTCACGCACCTGCTAAAAGAGGCGGAGCAGATTGGTGCGGTCGTAGAGCTGATAACCAATATAGCAGACCAGACCAATTTACTTGCGCTCAACGCGAGCATTGAGGCCGCCAGAGCCGGCGCTGCGGGCCGCGGCTTCGCGGTTGTCGCGTCAGAAGTAAAATCCCTGGCCAAACAAACCGCCCAGGCGACCGAGCGGGTCGGACGACAAGTGACGGAGATGCAGCGCCACGCCCGAGAGTCAGCTGTCGCGATAGAGGAGATCAGGCGGACGATTGGTCTCTTCTCTAAAGGGTCGCTGTCGATTCAAGACGCAGTACAAGAGCAAGACGCGGCAACACGGGAAATTGCGCATTACGCAAGCGACTCTGGAAAAAGAGCGACCGATGTCGCAAGAAATCTAGCAGGCCTCAGCCACAAGACGCTTGAGGCGGGGTCCGCGTCGGCGCAGGTTTTATCGGCCACACAAGCCCTGTCACGCGAAAGTAATGCTTTAAAGATTCAAGTCGAAAAGTTCCTGGCCGAAATTCAAGAGGCCAGCGAACGCCGCCTCAGCTACAAGTCGATCGGTTGAGCGCCCGCGAACGAGAGAAGCGCCTTCGGTTAGCGCGGAGGCAAACGCTCAAATGTCTGCAAGCCTTCGGGAACAATATGGAAGGGCTGTTTGTCGACGGTATAGATCGCCATTTGCGGCGCGCCAAACAGACCAGGATCATCAAGCGTGCCGACCTTTAGGATAATCAACGGCAGACCCGGTCGGCGCGCCGTGAGATGGGTGCCGCATTCGCCGCAAAATTCGCGCGTCACCGGGCTTTCAAGATCGGAACGCGAGAATTTGCGCGGTTCGCCGCTCGTGTAACGAAAGCCTTCCGGCGCCACGAGCATGAACATGTTCGGCGCGCCGCCGCTGATATACTGGCATTCGCGGCAATGGCACTGCGCCTTGAGGCGAGGTTCGCCGTCTGCCACGTAGCGAATTTTACGGCAATAGCATCCGCCTTCGAACTTCACGGCCAAGACCTCCGCAGATGGCGGATTCAGCACTTCGTAGAAGAACAGCTACCTCACTTTGAAGGCGCGCCGGACGAACTCGGATTTATCGAGAACGCTTGGATCGCCGTCCTATTCGAAGGCGCGGTTGTCGACGATGTTCTCGAAGGTGGCGCCGGGCACGGTCATGTTCCACTTCACCGTCCAGTTATAGGTGTCGTCGAACCGCTCGCGCGTGTAGGGCTGAGGCGCCGCGTGGAGGAGCCGCCAGGACTGCAGCTCGTGGGGCTGCAACAATCCGCCCGTTTCTTGGGTGAGATAGTGGGCATAGGGCGTCGGATCCCTTTCCAGCTCTTTGACCGCCCGCGCCTGGGCTCGGAACATCGCAGCGAGCGTCTTGCCATCGAGTTCGTCGCTCGCCGCTTCGCTGCGGGTCGAATGGGATTCGATCAGGATGCGCAGTCCCAGTTTTTGTGCGTAGCTGATCCACGGCTCCATGAGGCTCACCGCGGCGACTTCACCTCTGCGCAATGCTTCGATGCGCTTCGGCATCGATCCGGCGTTCGTCGTCTTGACGTGCTCGGGCGCGAGAAAGCCTTCCATCATCTTCAGCGTGGTGAAATGCGAACCGTTATTCGGCGTCACGGCGATCTCCTGGTCCTTCAATTGCTCGGGCTCGTAGGCTTTTGAATCCTTGTCGACGACGATGGCGAAAGACGACATCGAGGCGCCCAGCGCGACGATCTTGCGCCCGCGCAAGCCGACCGTCTCGGCTTCGACTGCGCGTTTCATGATGCCCCATTCGCACATGCGGTATTGGTCGATGCCGCCGTCATTGTAAACGGAGTCGAGCGGACGGTCGAAGATGGAATCGAACTTTACGGCGTGAGAGGTCGTGACCTGGGCCATTCCCGGCGTCGTCACGAAGTCGATGTCGAGACCTTCGTCTTTGAAGAAGCCCTTGTCGCGCGCGACCAGCACCGGCAAGTCGTGCACCGCATTCATGACAGCGAGCTGAGGTTTCTTCATATTTGGAATAGCCATAACGCGTCCTCCCGTTGTTGCCGCAAGGTTTTGCGCCTGCTCTTAGAAACGGATGATCCCTTCCGCCCGATTTCCTGTCAACTTGAGTCTCGTGCCGGACATGCTTTTTACCCGTTCCGGAGCTAGATTATCGGGGCCGCATGGAACGCGAGAAAATTATCAAATCGGCGTTGAATCATCACTCAAATCGCGCGGAATTGCCTTGAGCAGGAGCAACGACATGAGCAAACCTAGACCGATCGAATATGCCGATGGCTCCGGCGAGGTGAGGGCCGTCTATGACGACATCAAAACGACGCGGAACGTGCCTGACGTCAACAATTTCTGGAAATATCTCGCCAACGATCCGACAACGCTCAAGCGCACTTGGGAGAGCGTCAAGCAGGTGATGGCCCCCGGAGCGCTTGATCCTCTCGTCAAGGAGATGATCTATCTCGCGGTCTCCGTCACCAATGGCTGCGGCTACTGTACCGCTAGTCACGGTGCCGCGGCGGCTAAAGCGGGCATGACGCCGCAGCAGTTCGCAGAACTGATGGCAGTGGTCGGCATGGCCAACGAGACCAACCGCCTCGCCAACGGCTATCGCGTCCCGATCGATCCGGCTTTCGAAAGCTAGAGGGAGGTTGAGACGAGGCGGGAATATCACCGTTCCCGCAATTCTTTACGCCTTTGCAGCGGGCTGGCGGTCGGCATTGGGCGTGATTTCGTCTATGCGCTCGACAAGATGCGCACGCGAAGGTCCGGGGTCGAACCGATCGGCGAAATATTGCGTTTCGTGGGCCACCAGTCCGTCACGGAATTCCATGATGCTCACCGTGTAAGATGGTGCGCCGTCATAGCTGAGTATGAATTCAGTGACCCAGAGATCGCCGCTGCCGATAATTCGCTGGACCGTAAACCGCTTCTTGTTTGGCTGGACAGTGCGACTTTCTTGAATGTTGTGCCGGGTGCGGATCCGCTCGCCCGATTGCGGATAATCAAGCACCGCATCCTCGCGATAGATTTCATGTTCGACCTCGAAATCGTTCGCGTCGGAAGCAGCCCAATGGCGATCCAGCGCCGCCCGCACGGTTTGTTCGTCCATCTCAATCTCCCACCTGCGTTTCCGACTATCATTTCGGAACCATTGGAAACGTGGGGCGCTATGGCCGGTCGCGCCAGTCCTGTGTCGCCTCACGATGCGGCAATTGTGGTTTGGTTTAAGGATAGGCCTGGGGGGAACGCGCGACAATGTGCGGATTTGGTCGGTCAGTGGCGCGAAAGATTTCTCGCCTCGATTTGGACAAGTGGCCTATTCGAATGCCGTGGCCTCTTGTTCCTCAATCACGCGCCCGCGGCATTGCCCCGACCACATCGACCAGGCAGGCAACGTCCTGCGCGCCGCGGCCTTCGGCCTTGGCTTTGTCGTAGATTTCGATGGCGCGATCGAGCAGCGGCGTTGCGACATTCAATTCCGCGGCCATCGACCGGATCGGCTCGAAATAATGCGACAGCAGTTCGACACTGCCCTGCGGTGGCGCGAATCTGCCTTCGGCCATCCAAGGTGCGCGGATGACGAATTGGCGCGACGAGCCGGCGCCGCTGGCGACGGCATCGATCATTTGCCCCATATCCATGCCGGTCTTGCGCGCCAGCGCCATGGCTTCGGCGGCCGCCGCGATATGGAGCGTCACCAATAAATTGGCGATGAGCTTGACCTTGATGGACGATCCGAAGGCGCCGAAATAGGTGCAGACATTGGTGAAGCTCTTCACCACATCGGCGGCGGCCCTGCAAGCCTCGGCGTCGCCGGCGATGAACACGGAAGATTTCCGCTCCGCCACCATGCCGGGCGTGCCCGAGATTTCGCCATCGATGAAGATCGCGCCCTTTTCGGCGAGCGCGACGCGCTGTCGCTCCTTGACTGCGAACGCATAGGTGCCGAGCTCGAGCACGATCTGGCCGGGCCGCACGCCGTGGATGAGGCCGTGCGGGCCGGTCACGACATCGTCGAGAGCTTCCGGCGAGGGCAGGCAGGAAATGATGAAATCGCAGTCCGCGGCGACCTCGGCCGGCGACGCCTTGGCGATGCCGCCAAAGCTCTCGAAATCCGTCATTGCGCTGCGGCGGTAGCCCACGACTCGGGTGCCGCCGGCGAGCAACAGTTTTGCGATCGGCATCGCCATCTTGCCGAGACCGATCACGCCCACGCTGTTGATCGTCATGTCAGTCGATCCGGTATGAGTTGTCGGAAAAATCGAGACTGATCCCGATGCGGCCCTCCATGAGAGTCCATTCGCGGATCTCGTAACTGCGCGCGCCGGCAATGACGAAGGGATCGCTATTGGCGAAGACCTTTGCCTCGTCGAGCGACACCGCGCGCAGGATGGTCATGCCGTCGCCGATCTGCGCGCCATTGCCCGGCGCGAAGGGCCCCGAGGCAAACAGCGCGCCGCGCTTTTCCAGGCCAATCATGAATTGCAGATGCTTGGCGAGATTCTGCCTGATCAGGTCCGGCTTGCCGAAGCTTTTCCAGATCACGGCGTAAAGACGCTTCTTCAGCATCTTCGCCATCAGCTCTTCGGCTGTTGCAGAGGATTGCGGCTTTGCTTCGGACGCCATGCTGGCCTCGCGCGAGTAGGCTAATCGAGGAAGCCGGGCGGCGGCGGCGCGCCCCAATAGTTCGCGGCGCTCGGGCCCGGCGTCCACACTTTCGGCCGCTGCGGCTTGTCGCGGTGCCAGGGCCGCGGCTCGAAATAGCCGAGGTCCTCGTCGAGTATCGTGTCGAGCTGGGTGAACAATTCGGTGATCTGATTGTCGGGGTTGCGGTGATAGGTGAAAATGTTGTGGCCGATGCCGTGGCGGCCCGGGCCCCATTCCAGGCGAATGTCATGGCGCGAGAGGAAATCGCAGGCCGTCTCCACATGCGCCCAGTCCTTCAGCTCGAAGGCGATGTGATGCAGTTTGTCGGACTTGGCCTGGACGAAATTCACGGTGTGATGGTCCGGCCCGCAGCGCATGAAGACGAAGAAGTCGCCCATCCAATCGGAAATGCGGAAGCCGAGCGCCTTGGTATAGAACTCGACCATCTTCTTGATGTCGGTGACGGTGAAGGCGACGTGGCCGAGCTTGTTGGGCACGATGCCGGTATTCTTGAAGTCCTGCCGCGCCGCTTCGTATTGCGTGAAGACGTCGATGCCGGTGCCTTTGGGATCGTTGAAAGACAAGCATTCGCGCACCGACGGGAAGGGGCTGTTGCGCCGCTCTGACGCCACGCCAAGGTCGGACAGCTGGCGCGCGAGTTCGCCGAGATCGTCGTTCGGGCCGATCTGGAATGACAGCCGGCGGCAGGCAGCCGCGCTGCCATGCTTGATCAGCACCGAATGATGGTCGAGCGTCGATGCGAGATAAACGGCCTCGCTGTCGCGTTCGACGAGGGTGAGCCCGAGAATGTCGGTGTGATAGGCGATCTGACGCTCGACATCCGGGGTCTCGAATGTCGCATGCGCAAGCCTGCGCGCATGAATCATGGTGGCCGTCCTTGTGCTATCCGCCCAATTTTGAGCATGCTTATTTTTGAGCACGTTATGATTTTATAGGATATGCTGTCAATCGGGCATCCCCCGTGGCACGAGCGCACGGCTAACGGATATGGCAAGCGAACCCTTACCTCGAACTGACGGCCCATTTTCCGTACGACCGACGTCGCCGGCCCGCGGCGCGGGCCTGCGCGAACGCGGCAAAAGCGAGAAAGAGCGGCGCATCAAGGAAGCCGCCAAGGCAGTATTCAGCGAGGTCGGCTATGACGCGGCGACCACGCGCGAAATCGCGCGCCGCGCCCATGTCTCGATCGGCACCGTGTTCGTCTATGCGCGCGACAAGCGGGACTTGTTGTTTCTCGTGCTCAACGATGAACTTGATCCGGTTGCCGAACTGGCGCACCGCGATTTGCCCGGAGCCAAGCCCGTGCTCGACCGGCTGTGCGCCCTGGCGCGGCCCTGGTACGTCTATTTCGCCGCCAATCTGACGCTCGGCCGTTACGCTTTTCGTGAGATGACGTTCTACGAGCCGCATTCGATCGATTTCGGCGAGCAATGCGCACGTTATCGCGCACGCATGCGCCGCATCGAGAGCTGGCACAGTGAAATCATCGCGGAGGCCAAAAAGCGCGGCGAGCTCAAATTCAAAGGCAACGCCGCTGTCGCCGGAAACCTGATCTACAAAATCTATCTCGGCGAGATCCGAAGCTGGATCCACGAAGCCAAGCCCGATGTCGGGCAGGGCGTCCGTAGCCTGCGCACGAAATTTGCGATCGTGCTTGACGGGCTGCGCAATTAGGCAACGTCATTGCTGCAGAAAAATAAAGGGCGCGGATTGCTCCGCGCCCTTTACGACTTGCCGTATCGAAAACGTTAGTCGTTCATCTGGGACGACTTAGAAGCCGCCCATGCCGCCCATGCCGCCGCCGCCCGGCATTGCCGGCATGGCAGGCTGCTCCTTCGGCAGTTCGGCGACCATGGCCTCGGTCGTGACCAGAAGCCCGGCGACGGAGGCTGCGTCCTGCAGCGCCGCGCGCACGACCTTCGCCGGATCGACGATGCCCTTGTCGAGCATGTCGACATATTCCTCGTTCTGCGCGTCGAAGCCGAAGGTCTCCGACTTGTTCTCGAGGATCTTGTTGACGACGATCGAGCCCTCGACACCGGCATTCTCGGCGATCTGGCGCACCGGCGCTTCGATGGCCTTGAGCACGATATTGATGCCGGTCTGGACGTCCGGATTGCTGTTGGACAGCTTGCCGACCGCCTTCTTGGCGCGCAGCAGCGCAACGCCGCCGCCCGGCACGATGCCTTCTTCAACCGCGGCGCGGGTGGCGTTGAGCGCGTCTTCGACGCGATCCTTCTTCTCCTTCACTTCGACTTCGGTCGCGCCGCCGACGCGGATCACAGCGACCCCGCCCGCGAGCTTGGCGAGACGCTCTTGCAGCTTCTCGCGGTCGTAGTCGGAGGTGGTCTCTTCGATCTGCGCTTTGATCTGATTGACGCGGGCCTCGATGTCCTTCTTCTTGCCGGCGCCGTCGACGATCGTGGTCTTTTCCTTCTCGATCACGACCTTCTTGGCGCGGCCGAGCATCGCCGGCGTCACGGTTTCGAGCTTGATGCCGAGGTCTTCGGCAATGAGCTGGCCGCCGCTGAGAATGGCGATGTCTTCCAGCATCGCCTTGCGGCGATCGCCGAAGCCCGGCGCCTTCACGGCCGCGACCTTGAGGCCGCCGCGGAGCTTATTGACGACGAGCGTGGCCAGCGCCTCGCCCTCGATGTCCTCAGCGATGATCAGGAGCGGCTTGCCCGACTGCACCACCGCCTCGAGCACCGGCAGCATGGCTTGCAGCTGCGACAGCTTCTTTTCGTGCAGGAGGATATAGACATCCTCGAGCTCGGCGATCATCTTTTCGGCATTGGTGATGAAATAGGGCGACAGATAGCCGCGGTCGAACTGCATGCCTTCGACGATCTCGACTTCGGTGTCGAGCGCCTTGGCTTCCTCGACCGTGATGACGCCTTCGTTGCCGACCTTCTGCATCGCGTTGGCGATCATCTTGCCGACGGCCGAATCGCCGTTCGAGGAGATGGTGCCAACCTGGGCGACTTCCGACGATGAGCCCACTTTCTTGGCGCGCTTCTTGATATCTTCGATCACGGCGGCGACCGCGAGGTCGATGCCGCGCTTGAGATCCATCGGGTTCATGCCGGCGGCAACCGCCTTGGCGCCTTCCTTGACGATGGCGGCCGCAAGCACGGTCGCCGTCGTAGTGCCGTCACCGGCGACGTCATTGGTCTTCGAGGCGACCTCGCGGACCATCTGCGCGCCCATATTCTCGAACTTGTCTTCGAGTTCGATCTCCTTGGCGACGGTGACGCCGTCCTTGGTGATGCGCGGAGCGCCGAAGCTCTTGTCGATGATGACGTTACGGCCCTTCGGGCCGAGCGTTACTTTCACCGCATTGGCCAGCGTCTCGACGCCGCGCAGCATGCGGTCGCGAGCGTCGCCGGAAAATTTTACGTCTTTCGCAGCCATGTCATTACTCTCCTGGGGATTCTGTTTTTTGCGCCGTCATCCTGATGTGCCAGCGAAGCAGGCCTCGAAGGGTGAGCGGCTGGTGTCGTAGTTTCAGGCGATCACACCCATGATGTCGGACTCCTTCATGATCAGGAGTTCGTCACCGTCAAGCTTCACCTCGGTGCCCGACCACTTGCCGAACAGCACGCGGTCGCCGGCCTTGACGTCGATCGCGATCAGCTTGCCGTTCTCGTCACGGCCGCCGGGGCCCACCGCGACGACTTCGCCCTCTTGCGGCTTCTCTTTGGCGGTATCGGGAATGATGATGCCGCCCTTGGACTTCTCCTCGGCGTCGATGCGCTTGACGACGACGCGGTCATGCAGCGGCCGGAACTTCAGTTTCGCCATGATTACCCTCTTTGCCGCTCCCGACGTTGCGTATGGCGGCTTTGGCGTTGCAGAAAATCTGTTGTTTCGCAGTGGCTTAGCACTCAATAAAGCTGAGTGCTAGGCAAGCGTTGCGGAAATAAGGTGTCAGCTAAGCGGAGTCAAGTCGGCTCGCGGCAGCGCGCTTTCATTTGGCTGAGGTACGAGCGTGGCGCACTGCTCACGGATGCCAGTGGCTTGGCCGCAGCAAACGTCTATTCTAGGCAGGCGAGGCCGATCGTCCGACCGAAGCTTTGAAATGGGGAAATACCGCTGATGCGTGCGCTCAGCCTCGATGAGGCCAATACGATTATCGCTGCGACCTTCGCCGCGGCCAAAAAGCATAAATGCCGTCCGATGACCGCCATCGTCCTCGATGCCGGCGGCCGGGTGAAGGCGTTTCAGAAGCAGGACAATGCCTCGATGCTCCGCTTCGAGGTCTGCTACGGCAAAGCCTATGCCTCGCTGGCGCTCGGGCGGCCGTCAAAGCTCGTGCTGCAGAAGGCGAACGAAAAGCCGTTGTTCATGCAATCGATCGAAAACCTCGCCGATTATCCTTTGTTCCTGGAAGGCGGCGGACAGCTGATCCGCGCCAAGGACGGCGAGGTGATCGCCGCGATCGGCGTCACCGGCGACGCCAACGAGATGGACGATATCTGCGCCATCGCCGGCATCCATGCCGCGGGGCTGCGCGCCGACAGCGATTTCTTCGACGATCCGGAGGCGATGCGGCTCTTGAGCATCCACAAATCGGCGCCGCTCGTTGATCCGCGGTCGAAGGCTGCCGGCAAGCCTGCCGCAAGCAAGGCTGCTGCAAATAAGCCTGCCGCAAGCAAGGCGCAATCTCGCGCGCGGCGGAATGGTTCCGGCCGCCGTAACGGCGGCATAACCGCCAAAAGCGAGCCGTAATCTTTGAGGACTGTTTGAGCCGGTGGTACGGTTTGAAACAAAGTCTAAAGATCGAAAGGCTAGATTTCGCGCCGGATTCGGTTCCGGCGCGGCCTCGCGCCAATATGCGGCCAGGCGCTGTCTCGGTTTGCCCGGTCAAAGCAGGTTTTGGGGGAGACCCTTCATGAGCGCATTGTCCCTGCGTTTGGCGCTGAGTGTCGCGGCTTTGTCGGCGTTCGCGCTCTCGGCCTGCACCACCAATACGGCGCCGCCCCCGGACACTTCGGCGGCGCCGATGGGCCAGCCGGCGATCGCCTCGCAATATCGGCCGGAAGAGGTTGTCGGCCGCTGGGGTTATGGCGCCTTCCACAAGGATGAAGATCTGGCGCGGACCGCGGCGGCCGCGCGCGGCCAATGCGGCCAGCCGGTCGAGATCACCCGCGGCCCCAATGGCGGCGTGATGATGTATCTCGCCGACAGCGCGCAATTACAGGAATTGCAGCTCAAGGGCTCGGCCAGCGGCAAGAACTATATCGGTCCGCCCGGCGACGCCGGCGGCGCGCAGGACCGTGAGATCGTGTCGTTCGACGGCCGCACCATGGTGCTGAAGTGGATGGACCCCGAAGTCGGCGGCCGCTATGGCACCGGCGTCTACGTGCGCTGCGCGCCCGAAGGTGTTGCCCGCGCCGGCGGCAAGCCACGCCCGCCCGCCGCGCCACCACCGCCGCGGCCGCAATAACGCTAGCCTGACCGTGTAAACTAGGTATCGAAGATCGCGTCGATATCGAGCTGCGAGACATGACCGGTGTCATGTTCGAGCCGCGGGCCGTGCAGATATTGCGCGCCGTCGCCTGACGTCAGCGTCGACATGGTCTTGATCTCGTCGAGCACGCTGGTGATGTGATCCTCGATGAATTTCAGCGTCGTCATCACTTTGTCGACGCGCTGGCCGTTGAGATCCTGGAAATTGCAGGCTTCGAAAATGCGGATGACGAGATCCTGGATGTCCTGCGCCAGCCCCTGTTCAATCTTGCCTTTCAGCGCGGCGGAAAGATTATTCGCGTGCTGATCGATCTCTTCGGCGGCGGCGAGGATCTTCTGTGTGGCCTGTTCGGTTCCGTCGGTGACAGCGAGAAGCTCGTTGGCGATGCGGGTCAGCGGCACCGCATCGATGTCGTCGCCATTGCCGGCGTCGCCGCCGGCGAGCCGATCGGCGATGAGATGAAGCTCGCTGGTCAGCCGTCCGGTCGCTGTGCCGGCAAGGCTAGGGCTCATATCCGGCCGTGACGCGGGCGACGCGGGCGCGGCAAAGGCCGAGCGCAGTGCGGCAAGTTCCTGCAAGATCTGCGCCTGCATGGTCTCGGCATGGCGAAGCGAAGCTTCCGCGCCGTCATCGGCAAGCCGGGCGCTCGGCGTCTCTTCGATCCGGAAGACTTTGCGCGGCGCGCCCATCGCTTTACCAACTACGCGTTGCAATCAATCGCTTGCCGTTCGAGCTTAGGATTTGCCGGCTTAATACCGCGTTCACGCGCCGTCGCGGCAGGTGAGGGAAGCAGCCGCCGTCGCGCAACGGTTGATTAACCAAACAGCGGCGGCGTTCACCAAAAATCAACTGTAACTTGATGAACGATGTGCAAATAAATCACTGCGGCAATTTATTAACCTAAAGGTCGAGTTTTCAGCCTGTACTTGTCCCGTGAGCACGCGCGCTGCGGCGCAGCCGAATTCGCCTCAAGCGCGCGATCCGCTCGATGTGTAACTGAGTAACGGGTCAAGCAATGCGGCGTATCTGCATGTCCGCGCTCGCGCTGAGCGCACTGTCCGGCTCGGCTTATGCCGATTCCATTCAGAATATTTTCTCGCCCTATGCGCCCGGCGAGCCGACTTACGCCGGGCAACAGCAGGCGCCGCAGGCCGCGCCCGCACCGGTTCCTGGCCAAGTCCCCGGTCAAGCCATGAACGTCTATGTGCCGCAACGGGGCCTGTTCACCCCAGCCCAGCCGGCGCCGGCAGGCTACGCCCCGCCGCCGCCGCCGCAGTCGAACGGCGGCGGTCTCTTTGGCGCGCTGTTCGGGCATCCGGCGGCGCAGCCGAGCACGTATCAGCCGGCGGCGCCAGACTATCAGACGGATCCGCAAGCCGGCGGGCAGCAAGGTTTCGCGCCGTCAGGCCAAGGCGACATGGCGAACTACCAGATCGATCCGAAATACGATCGCCAGACCGTCGACTATCGCGGCGACGAACAGGCCGGCACCATCGTCATCGATACGCCGAACAAATTTCTCTATCTGGTCGAGGACGGCGGCAAGGCGATGCGCTACGGCATCGGCGTCGGCCGGCCGGGCTTCACCTGGGCCGGCGTCAAGACCATCACCGCCAAGAAGGAATGGCCGGATTGGCGGCCGCCCGCCGACATGCTGCAGCGGCGGCCCGATCTGCCGCGCTACATGCCCGGCGGCGAGGATAATCCGCTCGGCGCGCGCGCGATGTATCTCGGCTCGACGCTCTACCGCATCCACGGCTCCAACGAGCCCTGGACCATCGGCACCAATGTGTCGTCGGGCTGCATCCGCATGCGCAATCAGGACGTCGAAGATCTCTACGACCGCGTGAAGGTCGGCACCAAAGTGGTGGTGATCTAGGGCGTGCACTCGTAAATCGATCGCAACAGGCCGCAGGCGGTCTAGGTTATCTCCCGCGCCGCGCGCGTCAGATCCTGCTTGAGCAGATAGAATGACGCGGCGAGGAACAGCACGTCCTTCATCAGGAAACCGAGTGGCAAGGTCATGATCGGAAATCCACCGGCTTCGTGGGCCCAGCCATCGGGGAGGAAGGGAATAATGCTGGTGGTGCCGATGAAGGTAGCGATCGACCCAAGCGCGCCCAAGATGCCAAGCCTCGGGCTCCAATAGCCAAGGAAAATGAGCGAGCCGAAGATCGTTTCGGTGGTGGCGAGGAAGTAGCCCGCGCCCCGGACGCCGAAGGCTGGGAGCAACCAGAAGACGACGGGGCTATGGCTGATCAAGGGGACGAGCATCTCGACGGTGTACTGGCTCCATTTTTGGATGCTGAAGGCGAAGAACGTAAAAACCATCGCACCGCGAATTAAATAATTGTCGAGACCGCTCCGGAACGGGATGGTCCGCGAGACATAAAGAATAAGCTGGTTTACTTGATTCATGATGTCGTTCCCTCTCATTCCTGTTTCCACCGTCACTGGATGATGAGCTAGTCTGGAAGCGGCTTACCAATTTTGGGCCTTTCAGCTGTGACCATGCGCACTCGCCGGGCTGCTCACCTAAAGAGCCTTATTGCAGCCGTGGAACTGATTGCCCCGTTTGTCGATTAGTTGTTCCATGTCCGAATAACTGCGTTTCGTCGCACAGCGATATTTTGCAGCAGAGTTTCTGAAGGAGCTAGTCATGAGTCACTTTGACGCTTATCGCGACAGCTTTCCCAACGCTCGCCTGACCCGCTCAAAAACCGGTGTGCTGGAAGTGGCGCTTCACACAAATGGCGGCACTCTGGCCTTCAACGGATATACCCACGAACAGTTCGTCGACCTCTTTCACGCCGTCGGTTCCGACCGCGATAATCGCGTTGTCATCCTGACCGGCAGCGGCGACGCCTTTATGGAGACAATCAGTCCTGAAGGTTTCGACTTTTCCACCCCGCAAGGCTACGACAAAATTTATCGCGAGGGCAGAAAAGTCCTCATGAACATTCTCGATATCGAAGTTCCGCTGATCGCCGCAGTGAACGGCCCTGTGCGGCTGCACTCCGAGTACATCTTGCTTGCCGACATTGTGCTGGCGACGCCTTCAACCGTTTTTCAGGACAAACCCCATTTCGAATTAGGCGTCGCGTCCGGTGATGGCGTCCATTTGTTGTGGCAGGAAGCCATCGGCAGCATACGCGGCCGCTACTTTATCATGACCCGCCAGGAGCTCGATGCCCAGACGGCGAAGGACTGGGGCGCGGTCAACGAAATTGTTCCGGCGGACA
>Ga0210396_10001332_pt1 | contig 27262 bp, 31 predicted proteins | sample IncBWH17OmetaG_FD_155466 | JGI IMG/M metagenome (GOLD analysis project Ga0210396, IMG submission 155466) | Forest soil microbial communities from Barre Woods Harvard Forest LTER site, Petersham, Massachusetts, United States - Inc-BW-H-17-O ... | reverse complement strand
TGTAGCGGGTAGGCATGTAGGAAAGGATGGGGATTATGAGTGAATTAGTACGTTGGAAGGAATACCGAGTGCGCCAGGAAATCTATAAAGAGCGCCTCAAGCAAAGTGCGACATCGGCCGATCGGGTCGATTCAAGCGAAGCGAGCGCGGAAGAGCTGAACCGAATATCGGTCGCTTTCTTTGAGCAAATATTCGGCGAGCGACGGCAACGGATGTCATTGGCTTCGAACACCTAACGGCAATCAAGCACGGGCTTTTTCGCGATCTATTCAAAAACTCTACGTGATCGGTGCAGCTTCGCAGCGACGGCTGCGAAGCTGCTCCCGGCAAGTCTGCCAGGGAGACACATCTCTTAAGATTCGCAAAATTCAGTTTGCGAATACGGTCAAAAAGGGAGACCGATTAGTGCGTTCACGACGAACGCTTACAACTGTGCCGGTCCATGGAGGGGTCGAACCGGTTTCTTCTCCTTCTCTGGACTAGCGTTCCCCCAGAGAATGAATCAACTCCGTTGCGCGTACGCAGGAGCTGTCCTCAGCTCAGGTCTAACTCCTGGCGCGGGTGAAAAGGCGTTGCCGCAGGGATCGCCGGTTAAGGCAATCCTTTGCTTCAGGCTACGTCGTTTTCCTCAATCCAAAGCGCAGCGGCTAGAGCCTCCCTCCTATGAAGATGCCAATTGTCATCGCATCCCGTTACTTCCTGCTCACTTTTGTGATAGGAAGCTGGGCGATCACGCCCACCCTACTTGGCGACAACGCCGTTCCACCGTCCGCAATCGTACTCGGTCTGAAAGCGCTACCACCTAACCTGGTTATTTCGGAACCAACCAAGACGCCGTACGTTCCCCCGAAGCCGCCTGCGCCTCTGGGCAAGCCGGTTACGTTGAAGTTCAGCGATTTCACGTCATATGTGTCCTCCGGTACGACTCAGGGTTGGGAACAAGGTTCGACGCCAGAGACGATCATGATTCCGCCCCAGCCCAATAGCAGTACCGGATTGGGCGACAAGGCGGTCGCTCTGGCTAACACATATGATACTGCTTCGTATGAGGCTGATGTTACCGTTGGCTCGTCGCAGGCGGGAGATACGGGTAATGCCGGTTTCATCGTGCATGTAACCAACCCATCAGCCGGCGGCTTTGATACTCTTACCGGTTACTACGTCGGACTCGATGTTAGCGGGAACCAACTCACGATCGGACGCGAAGATAATAGCTGGACCAATTTCATTGAGTACCCGGCGGCCGGCGTCACTCCCGGAAGCACACACCATTTGAAAGTTACTACCCGGGGAAATGCGCTCCTGGTCTACCTCGATAATGCGCAGATTATTAGCATCAACGATGCGACCAACAACTTGAAGCCGGCGTTCCTGGTCGGCGCCTTTGGCCTTCGCCGGTTCGGTCCTAGCATGAGCGCCAGCAACATTACGATCAATACCTATCAAAAGGTAACCTCGCCTATTTACGATTTCTCCAAGATCGTCGGCGCCGTCTACAACCCGTATAGCGCGGATAACGCTATCGATTTCTGGAACAATTACAGTCCCGTGGAGGTCGATCGCGAACTACGATATGCGGAAGCCTACGGGATGAACACGATTACCGTGTATCTCCATTATTTCAGTTGGCTCGCGGATCGAGTTGGTTTGCTAAGCAAGTTTGAGAATCTGCTCGAGATCGCCACCAACCACGGGTTGAAAGTTGCCCCGATCTTTTATGACGACTGTTGGAACTACGATCCGGCCTCCGGTCCCCAGCCCCCGCCAGTTTGGGGCGTACACAACAGCCAGTGGGTGGAGTCTCCGGGTCACCCAGTCGAAGAAAATTATTTCAGCCCGATCTCAAGCTCAGACAGCACGACCTATAAGACCAGCCTGCAAGATTATATTACCGACTTCGCTTCGGTTCATCGGAATGATCCGAGAATACTCTATTGGGAGATTATGAACGAACCGGGGTGCAGCGGTGATGGTTCCATGCAAGAGAGACGGGCCCAACTGATGAACGATGGACGTATGGCCATCTTGGCCGCTGGCGCCACCCAGCCAATCAATTCTCCCCAGGTGCAAGAGGATGAAGGAACCTATTTCTCCGATTTCTACGCGTTCCATCCTTATGGGGGCTATGCCGGCCCAATTAATGGCAGCGATGTTAACGCGCTAAATACTGAAACCCTGGAAAGAGGATTCAACGACGCTTGGGGATACGCCTTTCCCATGACCATGGCGGGTGTGGTCAGTAATTACGGTGGGACGACCGGATTCCTCGTATGGGAGTTAATGATTGGAGATACGAATACCCGGTTTCATTGGGGACAAGTTCCTTCGAATCCGGCGACCGTCGAACCCGCCATTCCTTTTCAAGGTACCATCTATCCGGACGGACACCCTTGGCAGACTGACGAAGTCCAAGCGCTCACTGGCAACGGCTACAACAGTCTGCCTGTACTGAACGTGAGTTATTATAATAACACCACGTTTACCGGGACCCCGGTGAAGACCTCGATTACTCCTGCGCTTAGCTTCGATCTGAATACTTACAAAGGCACAAACTCACCCGACGCATCCGCCGGCGTTCTATCAACCGGTTACGGCATTCGTTGGACGGGCGAAATTGAAGATGTTCAAGCTGCCCTGACTGCTGGTTCTGGCAGCCAGCCCTTCATCTTCTTTCTGACCTCGGATGATGTGGCTCGCGTCTGGATTGGTTCGACCGAAGTCATCAACAAACAGTCGCCAGGGTTAGCGACTCTCGCTGGCCAGTACAAACTAACTCCGAACCAACCTGTCCCGATTACAGTCGAGTACACGCACAGCTCGACCAACCCGGCTAGCATGCATTTATATTGGATGAGTCCAGCTCACAAAGGAGCAATCCAGATTGTTTCCACTCCGAGCCAGTAGCGTTTCGGCCAGAGGGTTTTGAAGGTGCGAAGCGCCTCAAACCCCGAAGTGGTGAAAGGACTTAGCCCGGGGTTTTAACCCCGGGTAACTCCAAACCATGGGCCCGGAAAAAATCTTTCCGATACCGGCTGCCATCCTAAATCCAAACGGCGAGAACACGATCGCGATTGCGGTGTGGGGTGAACAAAATGGCAGCGGCGGTCTGGGCGCCGTAACCCTGTTTCAATACGGCAACTTTAGCGGCGGCGTCCCGGTCAAGATGGTACCGGCACCGCAGGCCATGCATTGAAGTGTTCTCGGAGTCACTAGTGGACATTGTCCCGAGCTGTCCGACGTAGTCAGGAGGTACGAAGGAGGATTGGACGTGAGATACCTATCCCGAAGGGATAATAGGACTCAGCCAGGGGTTTTAACCCCTGGAATGCGTCAACACAAATGACCCGCCCTGAAGGGGCGGAAGAGAGTCTGTTATCGATAATTCGTTTGGTCAATATCGGTCCTCTGGCAACAATCTTCCGCCCCTTCAGGGCGGTCCGCCTTTCTTGTCCGTTCCTGGGGTTAAAACCCCAGGCTCAGTCCTATTATCCCTTCGGGATAAACTCGACGGCTTCCATCGGGACTGAATCCTTCATCAACCCCGCAAACCTACAATTGCGAGTTGCCATTCGTCTTTAACTTCGCTGCATCCCGCAATGGTGAATTTCCAAACATCCGTGAATATTCCCGGCTAAACTGGGATGCGCTCCTATAACCTACTTTAAAAGCTGAACCTTCGGCGGTTTCACCGGTATCGGCCATGAGTCGTCTGGCCTCAAGCAATCGTAAACGCTTCTGATACTGAATCGGACTCATTGCCGTAACCTCTTTGAAATGTTTAAAGAACGCGGACCGGCTCATACGGGCCGCCTTGGCTAAAGCCGGAACATCAACGGCCTGGTTAAGCTCCGATTGAAGCCCATGGATGCATTGGGAGATAATGTGGGTTTTGCTCCCAGAACGAACAAAGCGCCGGATCGCATTTCCATCTGAGCCTTTCAGGAGATGGTAAATCATTTCCCTTACGACTAAAGGTCCAACCACGCGTGCGTCTTCGGGCGTGGGAAACAGCTTTCCCAATCGAACCGCGCCTTCCAGCATCTCGGGCTTGGTTTCTCCAATGAAAATAGCCCGCAACGATTTCTCCGATTCTCCATTGTCGTCCTCGCTCAATTGAGTTGAGATTTCGCTTACGACCATGGGATCCAAGTCGATCAGCATCGCTAGAAACGGCTTCTGGGGTGATGCCGAAGTGACTCTGCTCACGACCGGCAGATCAACCAGAGCAGCGGTGTAATGTTTCTCATCGCAGTGATAAACGTCGCGCTCGAGAACGATTTCCTTACTACCTTGAGCCATGATAGCCAAACAGGCCCGCCAGCGGCGCCTCGAAAAACGCTCTGGGTGAGAGAATTTTAGGCAATAGACGCGAGGAACAGGGGTTGCATTAAATCCCTCAACTGAAGCGAAGAATCTAATAATGTTTAAGAGGCTATCTCGGAGGTTGTTCATGAAGTCTCTGCTCGGGCCGGAGTGTGCGTCTCAGACGCAACGAAAGCATGTTGTGGACGATTAGGCAATAACTTTGGACTTCCGTGGATTTACGGCAGGGCATCGAGACGGCAAAGTGACTGCGTAATCATTAACCTACGAAAGGAATTCTGAGTATGCGTGTTTTTGTTACTGGGGCTACAGGGTTTGTCGGTTCCGCCGTTGTTCAGGAACTAATTAATGCGGGCCATCAGGTGGTCGGCTTGGCGCGCTCCGATGCGGGCGCCAAGTCGCTCATAGCTGCTGGCGCCGAAGTGCACCGAGGCGGCCTTGAAGATCTGGAAAGCTTACGAAGTGGAGCCGCCAAATCGGATGGCGTGATTCACACTGCTTTTATCCATGATTTTTCGACATTCGCCGAAAACTGTGAGGTGGACCGCCGGGCAATCGAGACACTCGGTACCGCGCTCGAAGGCTCCGAGCGGCCTCTGCTCGTTACTTCCGGGGTCGCGGGCTTGGCCACTGGCCCGATCGCGACTGAGGCAGATGTGCCTGTCGTCTCCACCTCGCTTCCACGCGTTTCGGATGCTACGGCCATCTCGCTGGCGGAGCGTGGGGTGCGTGTGTCGACGGTTCGTCTTTCAGCGTCAGTTCATGGCGATGGTGATCACGGCTTTGTTCCGTACCTCATCAATCTTGCCCGCGAGAAGGGCGTATCGGCCTATGTAGGGGAAGGGCGTAACCGCTGGCCGGCGGTGCATCGGCTTGATGCTGCCCGGGTTTACCGGCTTGCGCTCGAGCAAGGAGCCGCCGGGGGGCCGTATCATGCAGTCGCAGACGAAGGTGTCGCGCTCAAAGATATCGCTGAAGTGATCGGCCGTCGCCTGAACGTGCCGGTTGTGAGCGTGAATCCCGAGGAAGCAGCCAAGCACTTTAACTGGATAGCGCACTTCGTAAGGATGGACCTCCCAACCTCCAGTAGCCGAACGCAGAAATTGCTGGGCTGGCAACCGAAGCAGCCCGGGCTGATCGTCGATATCGATCATCCGCGGTATTTCCAAAGCTAAGGAGAAAATCCGCGCTCGGCTGAAATTTCAGACAGCTTGCGTTCTTCTATTAGCGGATTCGGAAAGGTATCGGCGTTTTGTTCGTCGGTACCATCGATACAAGCAAAGTCCTTTTCGATCAGGATCCACAAGCTTGTCTGATTGTCGACCGCCTGTTCACCTTCGATGCTAATTTGGTCGGTAGAAGCCCATCTCCTGACCATGTCTGGCGGAACCTGAACGATGACCGCGCGCGGAGTCAACAGCGCTCCGGTTGTAGAAACCGCGCCGGTTGACTCAAGGATGTAACGAAAAATTTCATCGCTACCGGTTCCCAAAAATATTTCCTCTTCCAATCGACCCGTCTGAGCGAACTGTTCCACTTCGCTGCGCTTCAGCCGGAAACGAATGGAATTAAACTGTAATCGTAATTTCACTATCGAATTAAGTTAAGCGCATTTTACCCGAAGTCATTGTTAGGATAGGCGGATCCATACGCAGGGCTGAAGCGGTGAATGCGAGTCTCGGCAATGGTGGCGCGCAAGTGAACGTAGTGAACTGAGTGGACCCGGTGGACGCAGTGCTCTTTTATTCGCGTCTATTCGTGTCCATTCGCGGTTAGGTTCTCCACCAATCACCTTTCACTTCTCACTTTTCACCTTTCAGCTCTGCCCGGTTAGGTAAGCAATGTTCTCCGCGGTCAACGTGGCTTTGGTCGCTTCGAACGATTCAATGAGATCTGCGCTTTTCTTTGGCCCAATGATCGGGAAGACCGGAAACGATTGCTTGACCAAATAGCCCAATACGATTGCGCCAGTGCTTAGCTCGGTCTCTGATTGGATCGCCTTAACTCGCTGGTAACGCTCCCGGTTTTCCGGACTGTCAAATAGGTTTCTTACCAGATCGGAAGCTTTATCGAGCGTACCGTTTTCCAGTCGCCGGAAATATCCGTTCGCCTGAGGCGTATACGGGAACGCTGCAATGTTGTGATGTGAGTGCCATTGGGTAAAAGAACCGTCGGTATACGCCCAGGTTGGGTCCCCTTTGGAGGCGTCGGCTTTAGCCAGGCTCCACTGATTTTGGACACCGATGATAGGCTGCACTCCGAGTTTCTCTGCCGCCATTCTAGCCGCCTCGGCCCGTTCCTGAGTCCAATTCGACAAGCCGCTGTAGCGGATCTTTCCTGCCTTGCGGAAGGCTTCAAGCATCAAAACGATCTCCTCGACCGGCGTGCTCGGGTCATCGCGATGCAGCCAGTAAATGTCGGCGCAATCAATCCCCAAGCGCTGTAGACTTGAATTGAGATCGGACTCGACGACCGCTTTAGACATGCGGGGCTTGTCCATGCTGGCGAGGCGGGGATGAGCGCCCTTTGTCGAAATGATAAGTTGATCCCGATTCTTGTTTTTTCGTAACCAGTTACCAAGAAAGGTCTCGCTCCGATGCTCGCCGTTGGGGAGCCATGCCGCGTAAATCTCGGCGGTGTCCAACACGTTTCCACCGGCATCAAGATAGGTTTTGATTATGTTTTCCGAGACCGAGTCCTCGACGGCAGAACCAAACTCAGCGGTGCCAAGGCAAAGCTCGGACGCCTTAAGATTGGTGTGCGGGATAGGGCGGGTTTTCATCTTCGGTGAAGAGTACAGAAAATCTACAATACGGAAAGGACGCAAAGGACACGAAGACAGAACCTAAATAACCGGATTCATTGCCTCCGTCTCTGTGTTCTTCCTGGTCTTTCCGTACTGGGACTGTTCCGATAAATGTGGACCACGGCATGATCAGAGTGAGCCGATTGCGCGTTAGACCACTACTCCATTACGTTTTCTGTTATCGCCTCGCTGCTTTGAAAAACGCCTTCAACTCTCGCGCCAATCGCTCGGGTTCCTCTTCCGGGATATAATGACCGCAGGGAAACACTAGGCCGCGAGTGTTTGATGCGATCGGCAGGAGGTCGTTACCGATATTCGGAGTAGAACCTCGTTCGCCGCCGATGGCCAGAACCGGGAACGAAAGTTTCTTGGCGGCCAGCGCTCGATTCTGTTCCATCGATTCAGGAACGGCTTGATAGAATTTGAAACTGGCCGCCATGGCGCCAGGAGCAGAATAGACTCGGGTGTATTCCTTGATATCCTCTTCGCGGAAGACATCCGGCCGCGCCGCTTTGTTTCGGAAGAACCAGGTGATATAGGCTTCTTCGCGCCCGGCGACCAAGGATTCCGCTAGCTCGGGGACCTGCTGAAATAGAAAATGCCACCGGTTCCGCGCCTCTTGTAACCGGATCTCAGGCCCGGAGGCTGATTCCGGGAAATACCGGCATCGATCACCGTAAGTGTCTCAATTTTGGAACGGAAAGTAGCAGCGTAAGTAAAGGCGACCCAGGCGCCGACGTCGTGCCCAACCAGGTGAAAACGGTCGAGACCGAGCTCTGAAAGGAATAGATCCAATCGTTGGGCCACGGTAGTAGTGTCATAGCCATCGATCGGGAGATCGGAATCGCCCTGGCCAGGTAGGTCGGGAGCGATTACGCGATAATTGCTGGCTAGTTGAGGGATCACTTTGCGCCACGCATAAGAGCTCTCCGGGAAGCCCGATAGCAGGATCACAGGGAAACCGGCGCCCTGAAACAAGTAATGGAAACGGACGCCGGCGCTCACCGTATCGGCATGCCGGAACGCTCCGGAAAGGTCAGCAGAAACGAGATTGGTGTTCATAAATTATAACCGATAATACCGGTTGTATTACTGGCGATTTGTTGTCAACCGGTTATACTGGTTTTTATGAGCCAGCCCGCAACCGGCCCAGGCCGGCCCCTTCAATGGAATTTCGCTTGGGCGACCGCAGACCCTGCATCGCTTTAGTCGCGACTTTAGGGGACCGCGGAATGCCGGAGCCACTGGAGCGGATTCCCGATCCGGAAACCCTCGCTCGCTGGTGTGTGGAAGGCAGGTTCTTGCCGGCCTCGCCAAAAATCTCCGTACCCGAATTGGCTTCGGTGCGCCTCCTGAGAGAAGCAATCTACCGGGCAGCTTCAGCCGTACGCCAGTCGCACAAACCTTTGTCGGAAGATGTTGTCACTATCAATGCCTGGGCCGCGCTAGGCACCTTAGTGCCGGAGCTGACGTCCGATGGCCGCTCCGCTGACTGGAAAACCGAGCGAACGCTCTCCCCAGTCCTTGCCACGATTGCTAGAGACGCCATTGACATGCTGACCCGCACCTCTGCCGCGCGGATCAAACTGTGTGCGGATCCGACCTGTCGCGGGCTATTTGTCGATGTATCCCACCCCGGTAAGCGCCGGTGGTGTTCAATGAACTTTTGCGGGAATCGAGCCAAAAGCAGAACCTTCGCGCGCCGGCATCGAACTTAAGATCCGCGAACTACGCAAATTACAAACGCAGGGCACAGCCGCATCCTACCCCCTAAATTCTCACGCAAAGACGCAAAGGCGCAAAGGAAGGCGAACACAAACAAGGTTCCCGTCAGCAAAAAGACGAGCTGGTGGCCCAAACCTCATTGCTTCGAGCTCTGTCTCGCGGCATTCCAAATTTTCTATTGTCTTTCCTTTGCGTCTTTGCGTCTTTGCGTGAGATTTTTCTTCTGTCGGACGTGAAATATGGCGAAGTTCTCCGGTTCATATTCCTGGATTTTTCGCGGCTTTCCGGACCTCGATCCGGACGCGATTCTGAGGCAACAGCCTGCTAACGAGCATTTGGCGACCGAAGAAGAGCGGCAACGGGCTTGGTGGCTTTGGCAGCGACGCCCGCGTGGGATGAATATCTTGCTCTACGGCATACTGCTAGGGGTTGGAGCGATGGCCCACACACCCTTTCTGCTCCTCGGGTCTCCGCTGCTATTTTGCCTTTTCCATTCCGTTTACATCCTTTTTGTTCTCTGGGTAGTGGGCGTCTTTTATTTCAGGGAACGACGGTATCGGCGCTGGAAAAAGGACTACCTTCGGGCTGTCGCCCGGCTAGTGCGGGGTGAAAGTGATCAGTAATCGGTAGGTCAGTATTCAGTTTAGGAGCTAGGAGCTAGAATCTAGGGGCTAGGAGAATCTTTGGTGGGGCGAGGCTCTCCAACGACCGACGGCGCGACCCCCCAAGCAGATGGAGAACTACTGGCGGACAAACAGAGTGGGATAACAAATGTTGCGTAAGGTTGATTGCGTTATGATCCGGGTCGACCGGCTGGAGGTCGCCGCTGCCTACTACCGAGATGTATTTGGGCTTCGTCCAAACTGGAGTGACGACGGCTCAATCGGTTTTAAATTTCCCGAAAGCGATACCGAGATCGTGCTCCACAATGATCCAAATATTCCTTCGTCCGTCGAGGTTTATTACCTCGTTCGTGACGTGATCGATGAGATGAAGACTTATACCGAGAAAGGATGCGAGTTAATCGCAGCCCCTTTGACATCCGAATTGGTAAATGTGCCGTAATAAAAGATCCATTCGGAACACGACTTTGCATTCTCGATATGACAAAAGGCTGTCGTCCCTCAAGTCTCGTTGAGCCGGGGCGATCCTAACTCCGCCACCAGAACGTCGATAAAGTTAGAAATCTTCGGTTCCACCGGGTGTTGCTTTTTCCAAATTGCGAACAAATCAAAATGGCTCTCGGGTTCAGTTAGCAGATAAATATCGCCGGCCGACGTCCAGGTTTCTTCTCTTGCCCGGATGGCCACCTCCGACGCCACAAAAACACCGCGTCCCGCTGCGACCATCCCGATAAGACTCTCAGCGGAATCGGCTAACGCGGTGATATCCGGTTCAAATTCGCCAAGCCGGTTGCAAAGTCCACGCAACCATTGCTCATATCCAAATGCGTGGTCCGGATTGATGGATAAGAATTTCTGGTGACGAAAGTCTTTCAGCTTTGGCGCTGTCCCCTTTGGCAGCCGCCGATTTTTCGGGCAAACGATTACAGCCCGCGACTGCACCAGCAATCGAGTGGCTACGTCTACCTGTTCGTCTTCTTCTAACACATGGCTGTAGTATCCGATACCGAGCATGATCGAACCGTTCAACACCGCCTCGACTTGTGCGCGATTATGCATGTGCAAGAGAGTGATCTCGAGCAAGGGGTACTGCTCACGGAACCGGGCTAAAACGCCGGTCAAAAGCGAGATAGTGGCTGCACCGAAGCTACCGATCACGAGGCGTCCTCTCTCTCCCTTCGCGGCTTCTTGAGCTTGTTCAGCCGCCTGTTGAGCGGCGACCATTACTCGGCGTGCTCCAGTCAGAAAAGCTCGGCCGGCTTCGGTAAGCTCAACCCCTCGCGAATTCCTCCTCAACAGCCGCAGCCCGAGTTCATCTTCCAGATCACTGATCTGTTGGCTTAACGCGGGCTGCGAGACATGAAGCCGGCGTGCTGCCCGACCGAGGCTGGATTCCTCCGCGACCGCAATAAAATAGCGGAAGTGACGTAGCTCCATAGTCCACCTTTTCGCTCATAAGCCCTTCTTATAGCTGTGACAAGAACCAAGTACTACCCGTGTCTGCTATCGCGGGATTGTTCGCGATCCGTCGCTAACCGGTTTCAATTCGTCCATCAGAACGTCGATAAATTTAGAAATTATCGGTTCTGTTGGGGATTGCTTTTTCCAAATTGCGAACAGCTCAAAATGACTCTCCGGTCCAGTTAACAGATGAAAGTCACCCGCCGATCTCCAGGTTCCGATTCTTCCGCGAATATTAATCTCCGAGCCGACATAAACACCGCGTCCCGCTGCTACCATTCCGATGAGACTGTCTGGCGAATCTGCTAAGGCAGCGATCTCTGGTTCAAACCCGGCCAGTCGTTTGCAAAATCCACGCAACCATTGCTCGTATCCAAATGCGGAGTCCGGCTTGATGGCTAAGAATTTCTCATGACGAAAGTCTTTCAGCGTTGGAACTGTTCCCATTGGTAACCGCCGATTTTTCGGGCAGACGATCCCAACACGAGAACGAAGTAGCAATCGAGTGGATACTTGCTTCTGTTCATCTTCTTCTAACAAGTAACTGTAGTAGCCGATACCGAGCATTATCGAACCGTCGAGCACTGCGTCGACTTGGACTCGATTGTTCATGTGCAAGAGAGTGATCTCAACTAGCGGATTGTGCTCACGAAACCGGGCCAAGACGTCGGTCAAAAATGAGATGGTGGATGCACCGAGACTCCCGATCACCAGCCGCCCTCTCTCTCCGGTCGCGGCTTCCTTGGCGCGTTCAGCTGCCTCCTGAGCGGCTAGAAGCACTCGGCGCCCTCCGGTGAGGAAGGCCCGGCCGGCCTCGGTAAGCTCAACGCCTCGCGAACTCCTCTTAAAAAGCTTGAGCCCGAGTTCATCTTCAAGACCACTGATCTGTTGGCTCAATGCCGGCTGCGAGACATGAAGCCGGTGCGCTGCTCGCCCAAGGCTCGATTCCTCGGCGACCGCAATAAAATAGCGCAAGTGACGCAGTTCCATAGATCACTTGTCCGCCCATTTTAAGTTTTCGCTCATAAGCCCTTCTTATGGCTGTGAAAGGAACTACGTACTACTCGCGTTTGTGATCGCGGGCTTGTATTCCTCACGAAAAAGTTATCGACATCACACGGCAGGGGCTCCCTGAGCCAACTGCCGATTCGTAAGCACAACCATCAGGGAGGAGAATTTATGCAGTGGTTCGCTTTTCTTTGGTTCCAGTTGCAGATGACAAAGCATTATCTGGACGAAAAAACTTTTGGATCGGCGCAGTCACCGGGTAACCCGACGAACCTGAAGACCCCAATCGGCGCCGATACGCTCCCGCGCATATCCGTCAAGCCAGTACCACCGATGGCGCCTGCAATGGAACGCCGCGTTAGCGGTTACCGAAGCCAGAATTGGTTTCGGCTAATTGCCTCTCCGTTCGGCAAGTTCGCCAATAACCAGGGTAAAAACCGCCGAGAAGCCGTCAGGCGTCCAAGATAAATTGATATGAATCGAAAACTATTTTTCTGCCTCAAGATAGCGGCCTACACAATGATAGCTGCCTTTGCGCAGCAAACCACAGCCTCCCAGTAGGAACGCTTCACCGAACGCCTCAGTAATACCACGAGCGCCGGTACAGGTTCATTCGGCAAAGGCTGGTGTCGGGCAGACTCTAGAGACGGAAGCGGTTAATGTTGTTCATCCGGAAAAGTCGCAAGCTGCGACTTTGCAAGTTCCGGGGCAGCTATCCGCCTACACCGATGCCCCGATCTACGCCCAGACCAGCGGTTATCTTAAATCGTGGACCTTTAATATTGGAGCAAAAGTAAAGGCCAATGACATTCTAGGGGAGATCGACACCCCGGAGGTTGATCAAGCGCTGGCCCAGGCGAAAGCCCAACTCAAGACAGACCAGTCATCCCTGCAATTGGCAGAGGTGACCTATCGGCGTTATCAGCTGCTTTTTGTTCAAAAGGTGCTGGATGCGCAGACCCGTGACACCTCAGCCGATACCTACGAGGAAGACCAGGCCAAGGTAGCCGCGGACCAAGCGAATATCGATCGGTTGAACGCGCTCGAGGCCTTCAGGCTCCTGCGGGCGCCATTCGACGGGATTGTCACTGCACGAGACGTTGATGTAGGAGCGTATGTAGCCAACGGTTCCGGTAATCAGCTTTTCCGGGTAGCGCGAACTTCACCTCTACGCATTTACGTAAACGTACCGCAGCGCGACGCGCAGTTGGTTAAGATAGGGATGGAGGCAGATCTGACTCTGCCCCAATTTCCCAACCGGACCTTTCGAGCGCAGGTAACTAACACGGCCGAAGCCGTTGATTCTACCTCCCGCTCTCTGCTAACTCAGCTACAGATACCAAACGCATCGGGAGAACTGCTCCCCGGCGCTTACGCCGAAATCACCTTCAAATTCGCGGATGACTCTCGTTTCCTAACTACACCGGAAAATACGCTACTCTTCCGGCGTGAAGGACCGGCGGTTGGCATCGTTCTTCCCGACGGAAAGGTCGAGCTCCGGAATGTCACGATCAATCGTGATTTTGGCAACAAGTTAGAAGTTTCCGAGGGATTGTCCCTCTCGGACCAGGTCATCCTCAATCCTTCGGACAATCTAATCGACGGCGCGAGTGTCAAAATTACTGAGCCAGGCTCTCATCCAGCGACTTCAAGCTGAGAACCAACGGTAGGGAAGAAAGTCAGAGGAGCAAACGATTCAAATGAAGCCACAGATAAATCAGATAGTGACGACTAAAGTCCTGGCTGACCGACCTTGTCCAAGGACCAAAGCCACAGTAGTCATCGTGGTGTCCCTGATTGCTGCGGGAGCCCTATTCGCCGGCACCGCCGCCTTAGGGATTTACTCACGCTCTCAATGGACGGGAGCGGTCCAACAGCGCACCAACCAGGCAGCGCGGCTGCTAGTCGGAGTGATGCGTCCAGAAAAGTCGACCGGTATGATAACCCTCCAGTTACCGGGTCAGACGACGCCCTACACTGACGCAGCGATCCTTGCCCAAACCAGTGGATATCTCAGGAAGTGGTATTTTGATATTGGAGCGAGGGTCAAGGCGGGCGACGTGCTGGCGGAGATCGATACTCCCGAGGTCGACCAAGTAGGTCGTTTACAAGCGCTGGAAGACTTTAAAATCCTTCGCGCTCCCTTCAATGGAATCGTCACGGCGCGAAACACCGACATTGGAGCTTACATTCCAGCGGGCTCGGGAACTCAACTCTTCCGGATGGCAGCGACGTCGCGACTTCGCGTATACGTTACCGTCCCCCAAGCTCTGTCTTCGTTGATTGAGGTTGGTGAACGAGCTGAACTGACGGTAGACCAGTTCCCCGGCCGCAAGTTTCCTGCGCGGGTGATTGGCACGGCCGGAGCGATTAACTCCGACGCCAAGAGGCTGCTAACAGAATTGGAGGTGCCGAACCCGACTGGTGAACTTTCTTCCGGCACCTACGTCGAGATCACACTGGATATCCCGATTGAAGATCGGGGACTTCTAATTCCAGCTGAAACCTTACTGCTTTCGTCTGACCAACCGGCGGTCGCGGTCGTACGTACCGACAACAAGGTTTCAATTCTGCCCGTCACGGTCATCCGCGACCTGGGCACGCGACTGCAAGTTTCCGGCGATATCTTAGACTCCGACCAACTCATAAAAAATCCGTCGCCGGCGTTACTAACGGGGACCCAGGTTACTGTGATGAAACCAGGTCGAGGAGTTCAAGAATGAGGAATCCAAGAACAGGACCTCATACCGGCTTTGTCCCACCACTCCATTACTCCATTACCACCAGGGAAACATAAACCATGTGGATTGTTAACTTAGCACTTCGCCGCCCCTACACATTCATTGTGCTGGCGGTCTTCATTTTGATCGCGGGAGTTCTTTCGATCGTAAGCACGCCCAAGGACATCTTTCCGCCCATCAATATTCCGGTTATCTCGGTAATCTGGACTTATACCGGTATGGCGCCCAAGGATATTTCTGATCATCTGGTCTCGCCTTACGAACGGGTGTTGACTACGACTGTCGACAACATTGACCATATCGAGTCGGAATCACTGTACGGCCTTGGTATCGTAAAAATCTTTCTACAACCAAACGCCAGCGTCCCGCAGGGAATCGCGGAGGTAGCAGCGGTCTCTCAGACCATTCTAAAACAGCTTCCGATTGCGACGACACCGCCGTTGATACTCAGCTACAGCGCGACCAACGTGCCGGTACTCATGGTCGGTTTGAGTGGTTTATCAGAACAACAACTGAATGACTATGGACTGAATTTCATTCGCACGCAGCTGATCACGGTCCCAGGTGCCGCTGTTCCATATCCCTACGGAGGCAAGATGCGGTATTTACAGGTCGACCTTAACTATAAGGCATTACAGGGTTACGGATTGACGCCTTATGATGTGATCAACACCATCAACACGCAAAACCTGATCTTACCCTCCGGTACAGAAAAGATAGGCCAGTTCGAATATCAGGTCGGCATGAATGCCAGCCCTCCGACGCTCGAGGAGTTAAACGCTATGCCAATCAAGACATTGTCAAACGGGACCACCGTTTATATCCGAGATGTCGCTCACGTTTACAACGGAAACATTCCCCAGACCAACATCGTCCGTTTCAACGGCAAGCGGTCTGTGCTGCTGACCATTCAAAAGGCGGGCAATGTATCGACGCTGGATATCGTGCAAGGGATAAAGAACAAGATCCCTGAACTCAAGCAAACGGTGCCGCCGGCTTTGAATTTCTCGATGCTGTTTGATCAGTCGATCTTCGTGACCGGCGCGATTGAGGGTGTCGTTCGTGAAACCGTGATCGCGGCGTGCCTCACTGCAATTATGATTCTCTTGTTTCTAGGAGACTGGAAGAGCACGCTGATCATCGCCATTTCGATTCCTTTGGCCATCCTCGCCTCTCTCGCCGCCCTAAGTGCGCTCGGCCAGACGATTAACATCATGACGCTAGGCGGCCTCGCATTGGCCGTCGGTATTCTGGTGGATGATGCCACTGTTACCATCGAAAACATCGATCGACACCTGGGCCAGGGTACATCGGTGTCGGAAGCCATCCGCGATGGAGCAGGCGAGATCGCTACACCGGCGCTCGTCTCTACGATGTGTATCTGTATTGTTTTCGTTCCCATTTTTTTTCTCGCCGGAGTCGCGAAATACCTCTTCGCGCCGTTGGCTGAGGCGGTTATTTTTGCGATGATCGCTTCTTACATCCTGTCACGTACACTGGTGCCCACGCTTGCCATGTACTGGATGAAAGCCCATGCGGTAGGGACGAGCTCCCGCTCGTCCGGGGCATCCGATCACGGCAACCATGGAGCGGCCTCGCTTGCGAGGCCGACTGCGAGACTGACCGCGATTTTCGGCTTGTTTTCCGGTTTTCACCGATGGTTTAACCGTCAATTTGAGAAGTTCAGAGAGGGTTATCGAGATCTCTTAGGTCTCGGTCTACGGAACGGGGGTAAATTGGTCATATTGGTACTTGGATTTGCGGCAGCGTCCGCGTTTCTGTACCCATTTCTCGGGCAGAATTTCTTTCCGTCGGTTGATACTGGACAGTTCGACATGCACGTCCGGATGAGGGCGGGCACCCGCATTGAAGAAACCGCGCGCACGGTGGATCAGATTGAGCAGATGATGCGCCAAATCATTCCCGCCAATCAGTTAGAAATGATCGTGGATAATATTGGCATCCCTTACAGTGGTATCAATACTTCGTATAATACCACGGGAACCATGAGCGCGGCGGACAGTGACATTCTGGTTTCGCTCAAAGAAAACCATGATCCTACGAATCACTTTGTCGATATGATCCGCACTAGTATGAATCAGCATTTCCCGGATGTTGGCTATTGGTTTCCACCCCGCGGATATTGTTTCGCAAACGCTTAACTTTGGTTTACCTGCTCCGATTAACATTCAAATAGTCGGAGCTGATCTCGCGGCTAATTTTAAATTCGCGAGCACCCTGATGGAACAGATCAAGCATGTTCCGGGTGCGGTTGATTTACGTATACAGGAGCCAACGGATGTCCCTGAGTTCAATGTAAAGATCGACCGTACCCTGGCATCAATCGAGGGAGTCAGCGCGCAAGCGATTACCCAAAGTGTGCTCGGCGCGCTTTCCGGCTCTTCGCAGGTTTCACCCAACTTCTGGGTCGATCCTCGCAACCGAGTTAGTTATCAGATCAACGCTGAAGCGCCTCAATATGATCTGCATTCTCTTGATGACTTGCGTAACCTTCCAATTCTCGGGGGTACGTCGGGACAAGCCCAGATCCTGGCTAATGTCGCCTCAATCATGCGCGCTACCACGACTCCGATTGAGGATCACTATAATATCAGACCGGTCATCAACATTTACGCAGGGGCGGACGGTAAGGACCTGGGATATGTGTCGGACCATGTACAGAAGTTGGTCGATGCATCCAAAAAGGATTTGCCCAGAGGTAGTTTCATCAGTGTGCGCGGTCAGGTGACCACGATGCATGAGTCCTACACGGGTTTGTATGTCGGTTTGGCCTTCTCCATGCTGCTTGCATACTTGTTGATGGTCGTCAATTTCCAGTCCTGGATCCAGCCGTTAATCATTATCACGGCGCTACCTTGCGCGCTTACTGGGATCATCTGGATGCTGTTCGTAACGGGCACAACTTTGAGCGTGCCGGCTCTCATGGGTGCAATCATGTGCATGGGCGTAGCCACGGCCAACAGCGTGCTGGTAGTCACTTTTGCGAACGAGCTGCTCGAGAAGTACAAAGATCCGTATCGGGCGGCGCTTGAGGCTGGCTATGTCCGGATTCGCCCGGTACTGATGACGGCCCTAGCCATGATCATCGGCATGGTGCCAATGGCGCTGGGCCTGGGCGAGGGTGGCGAGCAAAACGCTCCCTTAGGCCGCGCGGTGATCGGTGGTCTGATCTTAGCTACGGCTGCGACGCTCTTCTTCGTTCCCACGATCTTTATGCTGGTTAACAACATCAAACGAGTTGGAACGCAAGACGTTTCTGTCGAGGCCGCTCTTGGGTAGGACAAAAACAAAATTCTAAACTCCCCCAGAACCAGGGGAGATGTGTGGTGGCGGAATTATCCTTACGGTTTTACGACCCTTTCGACTATGACTAAGGCGAGTTTAACTCAGCAACCAGAGCGTCGATAAAGTTAGAAACTATCGTTTCCATGGGCCATTGCTTTTTCCAGATTGCGAACAGCTCAAAATGGCTCTCTGGCTCAGTTAATAGATAAGGATCGCCGGCGGATGTCCAGGCCTCAAGCCTTCCGCGGATTGCGACCTCCGGGCCAACAAAAACACCACGTCCGGCTGCAACCATCCCGATAAGACTGTCCGGCGAATCGGCTAAGGCTGTTATCTCCGGCTCGAATCCGCCGAGCCGGTTGCAAAGTCCACGCAGCCATTGCTCGTATCCAAATGAATAGTCCGGCGAGATGGATAAGAATTTATCGTGACGAAAGTCTTTCAGCTTTGGAACGGTTCCCTTTGGAAAGCGCCGATTTTTCTGGCAAACGATTACAGAAGGCGAACGAATTATTAATCGAGTGGATACCTGCTCCGCTTCGTCGTCTTCCAATGCGTACCGATAGAATCCGATACCGAGCATTATCGAATCGTCTAGCACGGCCTCGACTTGTACCCGGTTGTTCATCTGCGAGAGAGTGACCTCAACCAGCGGATACTGCTCACGAAACCGGGCCAAAACGCCGGTCAAAAATGAGATGGTGGCTGCACCGAGACTGCCGATCACCAGCCGCCCCCTTTCTCCCTTCGCGGCTTCCTGAGCGCGTTCAGCCGCCTCCTTCGCGGCGACAAGCACTCGCCGCCCTGCAATGAGGAAGGCCTGGCCGGCTTCGGTAAGCTCAACTCCTCGCGAATTCCTCGTAAACAGCTTGAGCCCGAGTTCATCCTCCAGATCACTGATCTGTTGGCTCAATGCGGGCTGCGAAACATGAAGTCGGTGTGCAGCCCGCCCCAAGCTCGATTCCTCGGCAACCGCAATAAAATAGCGGAAGTGACGCAACTCCATAGTTCACCTGTCCGCTCATAAGGCCATCTTATGACTGTGACAAGAACTAAGTACTACTCGCCTCCGCGATCACGGGCTTCTGTTTGTTAACACGAAATTACTAATATCACAGAAGCAGTGGTTACCTGAGCCAACTGGCAATTCGGAAGTAGAACATCAGGGAGGAGAATATATGCAGCCGCCCGCTTTTCTTTGGTTCGAGATGGAGATGACAAAACGATATCTGCGCGAAAAGACTTTTGGACCGATACCTTCGCCGGCTGATTCGGCAGGTTCAAATAAGCCAATCGGCGCTAGCCGAGGTATTGGTAACGACATTGTCCAGGACCTGCTGCGCCAGGGTGCCCGCGTCTTCGGAGCGGTGCGGAAACCAGACGGATACTCAGCAACCTTAGCCAAAGCATCTCCGAAACGTCTGGCAAGTTTCGCCGTGAAAGCGCTTTTGGAAGAGGCAGAGTTGACGCCGAAACCGGCCCTTGTAGACGGCCGCGGGTCCGGAGCACAGGCCGGTTTATCACTCAGTTTGATGAGGCGCTCAGCTCACTGTCTAACCCCATTTTTCGAGCTGATGGCGTTGGCCCCGCTCGAACAAATTCCTACCCAAACATTGCGCGAAGAACTGGCTACCATTGGGCGGTGGGCCAAACAGGCTATGCTTGGGTGCACCGGCCAAGTAAACACCCATCGAGGAGCAATATGGTCTCTCGGGTTATTGGCTTCCGCTGCGTCGATGGACGCGGCTTCGCCCGAGGCAATAGTAGAAACCGCGAGACAACTGGCGTGCTTGCCCGACTCGGATGCTCCGAAACAGCAAAGGGATGGGTTGCCGGCAGCGGGACCAGACGAAGTCGCCGGTGCCCGGGGCGAAGCTCAAGCCGGGTTCCCTTCGGTTATTGCGGCTGGGCTGCCCAAGCTTCGTCTATCGCGTCAGGTTGATGAAAGCGAGACACTGGCGCGGCTGAACGCCTTACTCGCCATTATGGCAAGATTGGATGATATTTCGCTGCTCCGCCGAGGCGCTGCAGCCCTCAAGACCGCTCAGGAAGGGGCGACATCCATTCTGGATGCAGGTGGCGTCGCGACGCCCCAGGGTTGGAGATTGCTTCAACAGTTGGAACACGATCTCCTTTTCCTCAAGAGCTCTCCAAGAGGCAGCGCCGATATGTTATCAGCCACTATCTTTCTAGACTATGTCAGCCGAAATGAGGGACTAAAATATAAAGGTAATTTAACTGGGCCAGAACCGAAAAGATCGAGTGGCCAGAGGGGGAGAACAATACTTGTTCTATGGCCTTAATAACACCCCCAGGACCTGGAGGAAAACGTATGATGGCAATTCTAGCTGTTTGGGTAATTGGTTTAAGCTTAATAGGCACCGCTTTGGCGGACGATTTGCCTCGAATCGGATATTCGGAAAAGGTACCCGTCGAAGACTTGGTAGCAAAGGGATACCACTGGATAACGGTTGATGGACCGTACGCCGGCGCCACCGAAGAGGAAGCTCGGAAAATCGCGAGCAATCGCACTGATTTTGTCGAGCTACAGATGGTGGAAGAAGGCCGCGCCTATCATCTTATTCCCGGAATGCTGGTTCGAGTAACCCATGATGATTCGGCCAACGGTATGTCGGAGATTCTATTGGGAGGAATAACCAGACCGTTATGGACCTACAATAAGTTTCTCGCTGATCGTCCGATCCGCGACATCTACGGGATTGTCGAGACACCAGACACTGCCGGTCTGATTGACCCAAGCGACGCCGCCGTCATGGGGGCAGCCTTGAATGAGCGGGCACGAGGGGGAAGGCCGTGAAGAATGCAGCACTTCGAAACGACGGGCTCTTAACGATATGGAACGATCTAACGATGGAACCAGCTTGGAAGTACGAAGAATCACCTCCCTTTTTGTTATCGCGACTGATCAAAGTCGATTTGTTCGAAACAGGTGATTCGGAGCTTTCACGGGCCATTTGGTTTTGGTTTCGCCGGCCCAAGCTGGCGTTCCATGACAGCGCGGCGTTAGTGATTGTAGCGTTATGTGTTGTTATTTCTTTGTCTATCGCGTTGGCAAATTGGCCGGGAACAGCAATGCACAGACGCCTTACCGAGCTGATCATCCTACTGTTCGAAGCGGCCGTCGAGATTTACCTGGTCATACAACGTCTCAGATTTCTCCGTTGGCGACGCGAATATGAGCGAAGCATCGATCGGGTGATTCGTACCATGTATCCCGGAGTTTGAGCGCGGAAAGCGGTAGGGATGAGCTCCTGCTCATCCGCCGCGTTCCGCTCGTTGAAACGCTACACCAGCCACGCTTTCAAGTCTCCTCGCGTAAGCTCGGGAGCTTCGTGTGCGATTTCGGCCGGAGGCGTCGTCGAGAACGCATGAGCTACTTTGAATCGGCCAAAGGTAGATCGATGCGTGAAGACGTAGCTCGCCAGTGGATCAGCCAGGCGCCTGGCAACTGACTGGTCCTCGTCTTTAGTGACTAGAAGCCGCGATTTGTATTCCTCGATGGTGGTTTGCGGGACTAACACTACGACCGATTTCGAACGGCCTGAGGAGGCGGCCGTTGCAGTTATTTGGACGTAAATATCAGCGGAGGGCATGAATCGCTAAAGTAGAGACCTCCAATTTTTCACGATCCCCAGTTTACGCCGATATTAGTTCCCTTTTAGAAAACCTTCGGGTTCTTTGTGTCTTTTTGGTGAACTCTGTCTTTGGCTACTTCGACCTCTTGCGATAGGCCGCAAAAAACATCAACCCTCCGAAAACCAGCATAATCAGGCCCCACCACAAGTTAACATCGATCCCAAGCGATCGGGAATATGCCGCAGTTCCGCTAAACAGCCCATAGAATACCAGCAACAGGCCGAAGATCACAAAGAGAAGACCGATAGGGTAACGAAGATCAATTCCCATGAGCTCAAAAGAAAATGATGTTTAGGATGAGGGTCAGAATCAGCACGCCGATGCCAAGGGGGACGGGGCGAGTGTACCAGGGGCCTCTGGCCGAAGTGTCTTTCTCGGTCAAGCTGTAGACCAAGCCGCGTAGTTCTTCGTCTGGTCGCGGTTGAGTGAATAGGCTAACGATAATTGTCACGAAAAAACAAACGACCCAGGCATAAATGGCGGTCCAGAAATTCTGCGCCATCTGGCTCTCGTAAGTGTGTACAACCACAATCCAGCCGCCTTTGACCCCTGGGACCGCGCCCTCGCTCAGAGTAAGGCCATGATGCAATGCCGCTGCCAGCGTGCCGCTCAGGAGACCGAAAAACGCTCCATGCCCAGTAGCCCGCTTCCAAAACATGCCCAGTAGAAACGTGGCAAAAAGAGGCGCGTTAACAAACGCAAAAACCAATTGGAGCACGTCCATGATATTGTTAAACGCGGCGACGAAGTAGGCGACTGCGACAGAGGCCAAGACCCCGAAAACGGTGGCGAACTGAGCCATCCGCAGATAATGCCGGTCGTCAGCCTCGCGCCGGATGTACGACTGATAGATGTCATACGTCCACACTGTATTGAAAGCAGTTACATTCCCTGCCATACCTGACATGAAACTGGCAAGCAATGCAGTGAGTCCAATTCCTAACATACCGCTAGGAAAGTAACGGAGCAGCATGTTCGGGATGACCATATTATAGTTCAGGACCGGCTGACCTTTGTCATCCTTTACGATTTGGCCGGTCTCCGGGTTCGTTTCCGGCGGGATCAAACTAACCGGGTTGGTGGCCTCGACCGAGGCGGCGGGAGAGGCCCCTTTTCCTCCCTCTGCTCCACCCGCGTTAACCGGATGGGTCAAGGCCAAAGCCAGCAAGCCGGGAAGGATCACCAGAAACGGAAAGAGCATTTTGGGGACAGCCGCGATTAAAGGAACGCGCCGGGCTGAAGCCATCGAATCAGCGGCCATGGCGCGTTGGACCACAAGAAAATCAGTACACCAATAGCCAAACGAGAGCACAAAGCCGAGTCCCATGATCAGGCTGAACCATTCGACTCCCAATGGATTGTCTCGAGGATTGTTTAGGCCTGCCCACGCGTGCAGATAGGCAGGTTGCAACTTCTCCTTCAGACCTTGCCAACCTCCCACGTTAATGAGCCCCAGTGTCACCAGGGGCAAGAACCCGGCCACAATCAGGAAAAACTGTAAAACCTCGTTGTAGATCGCACTGGTCAACCCGCCGAGAAAGATGTAGCCGAGGACGATCACCGCGGAAACGATGATGCTGGCGTGAAACACCCAGGTCTGAGGTAACCCAAGTGCCCGGATGGCTGAATCAAAGATATGCAGCGTCTGAATCAGCAATGCCATCGCGTACATAGAGATCCCGGACGACATTATGGTCATCAGTGCGAAGGTAATCGCATTGAAACCACGGGTCTTTTCGTCGAAGCGCAGGGACAGATAATCGGGCACCGAGCGAGCCTTCGAGCCGTAATAGAACGGCATCATAAAGATTCCCACAAAAACCATGGCTGGTATCGCGCCCAGCCAATAAAAATGACTGGTCGCAATTCCGTACTTCGCGCCGGAAGCGGCCATTCCAATCACCTCTTGAGCGCCTAGGTTAGCAGAAAGAAAAGCGAGCCCTGCTACCCAAGCGGGAATCGAGCGTCCAGAAGCTAGGAAATCGGAACTGCTTCGAATGAAGCGCCGTAGAACGAAACCAATTCCGAGAACAAAGCCGAAATAGATCAAAATGATCAGGTAGTCGATCCACTGAAGCTCAGTTGATTGATTCATGGGGGGAAATCTGAATACAACCGTTGCTTGTCTCGAGCGAAAGAACCATAACCTACTTTGCGGGTTGCGCTAACGTTCGTAGAAAGTCTTTTTTGCGGATGTATCTAATGGCAAGGAGTCAGGAGCTAGAATCTAGGAGCTAGGAGGCAGCTGTGAGCGAATGGGGCGAAACGGCGAATGGGCGGCGGCGAAAGGGCGGCGAAAGGGGAACTGCTTCAGGCGCGTCAAAATAGCCAAGCCTCACAGGAGAGGGATTGAAAAACGTGATCTGCTTCCGGGATTGATTCAGCGGGGTGGGATTCCCAGCTCCGTAGGAGCGAAATCTTTATAGCAACGATAACATAAAAGGCGACCAGCTCCGCTAGGAGCGGCATAGAAGGTCGTTCTTTGATTAGATGTCGCTCCTACGGAGCTGATCGCCTTTCTGGTCTCGCGAGCTATAAAGATGTGACTCCTACGGAGCTGCTTTCGATCCCGCGTCTGCGGGGACCTGGTTGGCCTGGGCCTTTTGCTTTGCGGCCAAAAAGGCTTCGCTGGTACATTGACACACTGCGTACCCTTCGGCCACCGTCATCGCTATGCTTCTGTCGACCGTCATTTCGACAAAACCTCTTCGAGATAAGAGGTGAGCACCCGGCGAAATTCTGCCACTGCCAGAGGTTTGGTTTTGGCTTCGGATTCCAAATAAAGGGTAACCATGGCTTTGACGATCTGGACCGCAACGTTAGCGGCTAGTAGCGATCGTTCCGATGAGAGAGACGGATTTTTAGTCCGAAAAGCATCGGCAATGATCGCCCGCAATGCCTTGCGAGCAGCGGGATCACGGCGAAAGGCAATGGGCACGCCGTGCAGATTCAGGTAGGCGGGCCGCTCCTGCGCGAAGCCGATGATGCAGTCGATAAACAAGCCGGCAAATTGGCTGGTAGAAAGCGTCTCTGCATGGTCCATCAGCGATTTGAGGCGCCAATGCAGTTCTTCTGCGTATCCGCTAAGGAGAGTGGCGGCGACGGACTGCTTATCTGGAAAGTAATTGTAAAGCGCACCGATCGACGACTTACTGCGGTCTGCGATCGCCTGCATGGTGGTGGCCTCGAAACCGATTTCTGAGAACAGTTCTGCGGCTGCCTGTAAGAAACCAGCGAACCTGCGCGCGGAACGCTCCTGTTGGGGAGCCACTCGAACTGCGCTTGACGAAATCGAGGATGCCCTCATATTTCTGATAATAAACCGAGGATACCCTCGAATTCAATTCCTGTTTTTATCTAAATCTGCTTTCTTTATGTCTGATCTTTATCTCGATTCACGAACCACGGCCCTGGTCGCTATCGATCTGCAAAACGCAATTATGGCGATAACTACCGCCCCCTATCCGGTGAACGAAGTCGTGCAAAGAAACCGCCAAATCGCCGACGAGTTACGGGCTCGGGGCGGGCTGGTCGTCTGGGTGCGGGTTGACCTCAAGCAGTTTCTGGAACTTCCAGTGGATCAGCCGCCCTCCTTTGCGGGGAAACAGCTGCCGGCTGAGCTCTCAGAAATCGCGCCCTCAGCCGGTTTTCAAGAGGGTGATCTGCTAGTTACCAAGCCCCATTGGGGCGCCTTCGCCGGCACTGCACTTGGGGAACAACTCTTGGTGCGCAAAATCGATACGGTTCTGCTGACTGGTGTGTCAACAAACGCAGGGGTTGAATCAACACTACGGCAAGGTACCGGACTAGGCCTCGGGTTCGTTGTCGTAGAAGACGCGTGCTCCGGTCAGGATGCCGATGAACATCGCTTTGCCTTCGAGAAAATCTTTCCGCGGCTAGCCCGGGTCCGTACTACAGAGGAGGTCCTAAAAGCCCTTGCCTGAGCAGACACCGGAGCCAGATCGGCTCGATCCGCGAGTATGGAGGATCGTCTCGGTTGCGATCCTGGGATCCCTCCTCGCCCAATTAGATGCGACCGTTGTCAATGTTTCGCTATCCAGCCTGGCCGTGGAGCTGCATAGCAACTTGTCTGTCATCCAATGGGTTACCAGCGGGTATCTTCTGGCCCTGGCTCTGGCATTGCCGTTGAACGCCTGGCTGGTAGAACGCATCGGTGCGAAGAGGCTATATCTGGTCTGTTTTGTTGGGTTCACGCTGGCCTCAGGCTTATGCGCATTGAGCTGGTCCGCAGGCTCCTTGATTGGGTTCCGCGTTTTTCAGGGAATTAGCGGTGGATTGATGGCGCCGATGACTCAACTGATGGTGGCTCGCGCCGCGGGTAAGCATATGGTGCGCGTCATGGGCTACGCGGCCATACCTGTTCTTCTGGGGCCAGTCCTCGGGCCTGTGATCGCGGGAGCCATTCTCCAGCATGCGACTTGGCATTGGCTCTTCCTCATCAACTTGCCGGTTGGTGTCCTCGCAATCATACTCGCATTCCTGTTTCTGCCTGATGATAACGAAGTAAAAGTGGGGTCCAGAAGGCTCGATCTGCTCGGCCTGGTTCTGCTTTCACCCGGGTTGGTGCTGTTTCTATACGGATCGGATCATTTGGGGGAACAACCAGGGATTGCGGCGATCCTGTTGTCCGTTATTCTACTGGCGTCTTTTGTGTTCAAGGCTTTAAAGGACCGGGAACGAGCCCTGATCGACTTACAGCTATTCGGCGGCAGAATCTTCTCCGCTTCCGCTGTCACTCAGTTCACCGCCAATGGCCTGTCCTTCGCTGGCCAGATGTTGATCCCTATCTATCTCATTCGGGCTGCGGGCGAATCGCCAAGCGCTGCCGGATGGCTTATGGCGCCTCTAGGACTCGGAATGATGTGTACCTATCCATGGATGGGGCAGTTGACCAAGCGCTTTGGTATCAGAGGAACTTCTGCCGGAGGGGCGACGGTAGCACTTTTAGGCACGCTACCATTTCTCTACTTGAGCTCACATCATCTCGATGTAGCAATTCTCATGGGTGCGCTGTTCATTCGCGGTGTGGGCAGCAGTGCAGTTGGCGTTCCGTCAATCTCTGCTGCTTATGCGGCGGTACCAAAAGAGCAATTGCCGATGGCAACAACGTCTTTGAATATTGTGCAGCGTCTAGGCGGCCCTACCCTGACTACACTTTGCGCAACCTTTCTCGGTTGGCAGCTGGCCGTGCATTCACCCGCTAATGTAACCAGCGCATTTACGATTAGCTTCGCCCTGTTATGCAGCCTGCACGCAATACTAATTTTCGCCGCAATGCGCCTCCCGCTTCGGCTAGAAAAGATTCAGGCTCCGCGGGAGAGGAGCGAGGCGGTAGGAGCTAGGAGCTAGGAGCGAGGAGCTAGGAGAGCACCGTCGGCAACAAATCGTGCTCGTCCTCGTCCTCGCTTTGATTTCGGATGGAGTCTTTTATAACGCCAAGATCTAGCCAGGTTTGAAACCGGCGCATTACAATGACGAGTTTCCCGGATCACTCCAGTCGGATCCTGGCCATCGCGTGATCTTCATTAGAAACGACGTGCAGAACCAAAGTCGAGGACGAGGGCGACGACGAGGACGAGTACGATCTAGCG
>Ga0210396_10001331_pt1 | contig 27266 bp, 22 predicted proteins | sample IncBWH17OmetaG_FD_155466 | JGI IMG/M metagenome (GOLD analysis project Ga0210396, IMG submission 155466) | Forest soil microbial communities from Barre Woods Harvard Forest LTER site, Petersham, Massachusetts, United States - Inc-BW-H-17-O ... | reverse complement strand
GTCAAAGAGTCCACCGAGACCACCCACTTCTCCATCGTCGACGCCGACGGCAACGCCGTCTCCAGCACCTACACTCTCAACGGAGGCTTCGGCTCCGGAGTAACCGTCGAAGGCCTCGGCTTCCTACTCAACAACGAGATGGACGACTTCACCTCCAAGGTCGGCGTTCCCAATATGTACGGCCTCATCCAAAGCTCAGCCAACGCCATCGGCCCAGGGAGGCGCCCCCTCTCCGCCATGACCCCCACCATCATCACCACACCCGCTCACTGGTACAAACCCGGCAAGCTCGCCTTCGTCATGGGCACTCCCGGCGGCGCCACCATCATCACCACCGTGGCCAACGACATCATCAGCGCCATCGACAACGGCCTCGACATCCAGCAAGTCGCCGACGCCCCACGCTTCCACCACCAATACCTTCCCGACCGCATCGACATGGAGAAGAAGTTCCCAGCCCCACCCGCCGAAGACCTGAAAGCCATGGGCTACACCATCAACCGCCTGGCCGTTGCCGACGAGAAGAACCCCGGCGTCTGGGGCGACAGCGAACTCATCGCCATCGACCCCAAAACCGGCGAGCTCCTCGGAGGCCACGACTCCCGCCGAAGCTTCGGCAAAGCAGCTGGATATTGAGGGAGCCTGCACAAGGCACAATACCGTCAATCGTCGATTGAGAATACGATTTGGACGGTGGGAAGGGAAGAGAGTGCATGAAAGTGATCGCAGCCGCACGCCGCCACCTCAAACTCTTCCTGCGGTTCGTCATTCGCCCTGTTCCAGCTTCGATCGTTGCTGCACTCTTCAACTTCGCGGTTTGCTATTTTAGTTCCTTTGTCTTTCTCAATGTTCCACTCGTGCTTTGGGGAGATCAAGTTGGTTTCTACAATGCCGGAAGCAGAGTTGTTCTGGGACAGTTGCCCTATCGGGATTACTTCCAAATCGTTCCGCCGGGAACAGACCTGACCTACGCTCTTTTGATCAAGCACTTCGGGTTGCAGCTTTGGATTCCCAATCTTTTGATGGCATGTCTGGTCGCCATGACTGCGCTGCTAATGACCCTGATTGCATCGCATCTCATGCGTGGACCCGTGATTTTGCTGCCTGGCTTGCTTCTTGCAGGAATCATCCTCCCTGCTTCCATGGACGCAACACATCACTGGTTCAGCACGATTGCAGTGCTGGCAGCCGTACTGGTTCTGTTGAAGGAGACGACATTGCCGCGCATCGCTGCCGCCGGAGCATTGTGCGGTCTGGCTGCATGCTTCACCCAAACCAAGGGAGCCCTGGCGATTGCTGGGTTTACCGTCTATCTCGTCTATGGCGCGCGACGGCATACAATACAACCCCCTAAGCGCTGGCAGGAGTTTCTGCTACTTTACGGTGCGGCCGCAGCCGTCTTCATGGTGATCAATGCATACTTCATCCGGGCGGCGGGTATAGGCCAGTGGCTCTTTCACGTCCTCATATATCCGCTTCGCTACTACTCGTATCCATCGGTTAACAATTGGCGCGTCCTGATTCATGACTTCCCGGAGCACAACGGCATTTGGAAGTGGGTAACCTTTCCTTTTCTGTATGCCACAGTCCCATTGGTCTCCATAATGTTTGTCGTCACTATCTGGCGGCGATGGGAGGTGGATCGCGATAAGCACTGGCGGAAACTTCTCCTCGTTGCTATCGCAGGCATCGCCATCTTCATGGCCATCGCTGCTGCACCTTCTATAAAAAGACTGGGCACGGTAAGCCCGCCCACCTTGATTCTTCTGGCATGGCTGCTCCATCGACCCGGAAAAACCGCTACCCGTTTGAAGCTCCTCTTGGCATGTGTGGCCATTGCGCTCGCGGTTGCGATTCCGATGCGCATACAAACCAAAACATATGTGTTTCTGGATCTTCCCGCAGGCCGAGGAGCTTTCAAAGATACCGCGCTCTGCGAGGAATACCGCTGGCTACTTGAAAACACGCACCCTGGACAGTTCTTCTTTGGTTTGCCCCCGTTGTATTTCGCGTTTCACATGCGGAACCCTGCCGCCATAGAAGGTTTTATCTCTTCCGAATACACACGCCCCCAACAAATCTTCGCACTTGTCGAAGCACTTGAAAGCCACCCGGTACCGCTGCTCATATTACGTCGGTCGCACGATTTTTTGTTCACAAAGGATTCTCCGTCGGACCACCTCGAACCCATCCGTGTATACGTAACCCGGAACTATCAGCTCACGAAAACCTTCCCAACCGGCGATGAGGTGTGGCGGAGAATTGGGGCGCCCGTTCCTGTTGTTAACAACAAGGACGCCGATGCTCCTGCCAAGGCGCAAGATCACACTAGCCAATAAACTCAACCACCTGCTCGCACACGCCAGCTCTGCGTCGAGCAGTTCACAATACCTAACAAGCTGGCTATCGCGCCAACGCCTCTGCAATCGCCTTCTCCGCCAGCGGCGCCATCACCGCATATCCTTTCGCCGTCGGATGCACCCCATCCGACGCCAGCTCCGGATCCAGTCCACCCTGCGCATTCGCCATCGGCGTGTAGTAATCCAGATACACCAGTCCCTCACGCGCAGCCAAAGCCTTCAGCCGCGTATTCAACGCGCGAATCTGCTCCGCTGGCTGCTGCACCTCAGGCCTCCACGGATACCGCACCGCCGGCAGGATCGACGAGATCACCATCCTGATTCCGTTCGCCTTCGCAATCGCCGCCATCGATTCGAAGTTGTCCTCAACCATCTCCGGCGTCGACGGCCCCGTGTTCACCGCAATATCATTCGTCCCCGCCAGAATCACCACAACCGCAGGCTTCAGATGCACCACGTCCTGCTGAAACCGAACCAGCATCTGCGGTGTCGTCTGCCCGCTGATACCGCGTCCAACATAGTTCTTCCCCGGGAAAAACCCATCCGGATTCCGCGCCCACGAATCCGTAATCGAGTCTCCATAAAACACAACCCGCTTCTCACCGGCAGCAGGCGCAGGCAGCGCCGCATTGTCCGCTCTATATCGCCCCAACTGTGCCCAGTCATTGAGCTGCGCCTTCATCGTTGCAATCTGCTTTGCAGTATCCACCTGAGGCACAGCCGGAGCCACAGGTGTCGGCGTCGCACTCTGGGCCCATCCAGCCACACTTGTCGTAGCCACAAACCCTACCAAAATCGCACGCACCAGAACCTTCATTCCGCACTTCTCCCCAATCAAATGTTTAGTGCCCACTCAATGCCTTATCAATGGCGGCCTGTGCCAGCGGAGCCATCACTTCGTATCCCTTTACGCTCGCATGCACGCCATCGACCGTATACTCCGCCTTCATACCCCCCTCAGCATTCGCCAACGCCGAGTAGTAATCCAGATAGGTAAAACCATGTAGGGAGCAATATCCCTGCAGCCACGCATCCAGCACCCGAATCTTCTCCGCCGGATGCAAACCTTTCCGCCACGGAATATCCGTCGAAGGAGTAATCGACGCGAACACTACCTTGATCCCGTTCGCCCGCGCCATATCCGCCATCGACTGCCAGTTGTTCTCCGTCATCTCTGGCGTCATCGGCCCTGTATTTCCGGCAATGTCATTGGTTCCCGCCAGAATCACCGCTACCTTCGGGCGCAGATTGACCACATCCTGCCGAAACCGCACCACCATCTGGGCAGTCGTCTGTCCAGCGATGCCGCGGTTCACATAGTTCTTTGCAGGAAAGAACACGCTACCGTTCCGTCCCCAGAACTCAACCATCGACGCTCCATAAAACACCACGCGATCCTCACCCGGAGCCGCCGCACCCAGCGCCTTATTTGCGTCCCGGTAGTACCCCAGCTGGGCCCAATCGTCGAGCTTCGCCTGCATCGCGACAATTCGCTTGTCAGTATCAACAACCGGCGCAGCAGCAGGTAAAACCGCATCCTGAGCCAGCACCGTCGCAACAGAGAATGTCAAAAGTAAAACAGCCCGCACTGCCGTTTTCATTCCACCTCCATTCCCACCCTCCCGTTCGCGTTCCGATTCTAGCCCACTCCCGCGAACCTCCACTGTAACCATCCAACACCACCTCTGCTGTACCCTTAACAGTGATGCGACCCGGCCTATCCACACACGTCTTCCTCCAGCAGCGCCTTCATCCCGGCCTGCTCGACGCCCTTCACCACAGCGGAGCCCAGACCATCGAGCTCTTCGCCGCACGCCACCACTTCGACTACACCGACCGTGCCGCCGTCCGCGACATCGCCGCCTGGTTTCGCGCCAACGAAGTCGCCGCCACGCTCCACCAGCCCATCTACACCAGCGACCGCTCCGACGCTCAGTGGTCCCGCCACGTCGCCCCCAACCTCAACCTCATCGACCCCGAGAAATCTCGCCGCATCGACGCCATGGACGAGGTCAAGCGCGCACTCGAATCAGCTGAGCAGCTCCCCATCCAATCCATCGTCCTCCACCTCGGCCACAAGGACGACTCCTGGAACGTCCGCGCCCTCGAAAACTCCCTCACCGCTATCGAGCACCTCAAAGCCTTCGCGCATCCCCTAGGCGTCCGCATCCTCCTCGAAAATCTTCAAAACGAAATCACCACTCCCGAGCACCTCCTCGAGATCGTCCGTGTCGGCCACTTTGACAACGTCGGCTTCTGCCTCGACATCGGCCACGCCCACCTCTCCGCGCCAGAAAAAAACATCGGCATCGACCACGCCTTCGAGCTCCTCAAACCCCGTATCGCCGAGCTCCACCTTCACGACAACCATAGCGCCAAAGACGACCACCTCTGGCCCGGTGCCGGCGCCATCGACTGGACCAACATAGCCCGCCACATCGCCACGCTACCTCCAGACACCCCAGCCGTCGTAGAGATCGCTCACGACATCGAAGAGACCGCCGCCAGCGCCTCCCGCACAGCTCACGAGCTCTTCCGCACTCTCGAAGAAAGAATCCAGGATCCCCAACCCAACAATGCCTGATCAGTCGCGCCACTCACTCTGCGCATCGCTTCAACGCAGATCTAAGCCTTGCCCCGCATCTTCGCGACCCACCACCGCGAACCCACCAGCAGAAATCGCCAGTCCTTCAGAAACTCGGGTGGTTTCCCCTCGATCGCATGCCCAATGAACTGCAGCGTCCACCCCGCTACAAAGAACGCGATCCCTACCCACAGCAGCCGGTGCCACACAATCGCTGCGAACAGCAGCAACACCGAGACGATGATCATCGGTATACCGAAGGTATGCGTCATCCGATTCAGCGGATGCTGATGGCTCTCCGAGTACTCCGCGATCCAGCTCTCCCAACTCCGTCCACCAAGCATGCGAGCACCATACTCCCGGTCTTCACGCCGCGCAACCCGATCTCTGCCGTAACCGCAATCCGGTAATCTAGATCAAGGTAAACCGCACAATGTCTGACACCGCAATCACCGCTCCCATCGCCACAATCGCCTCCCTCTCCCAACACGAAGGCCAGACCGTCACCCTCCGCGGATGGCTCTACAATCTTCGCGCCTCGGGCAAGCTTCTCTTCCCCATCTTCCGCGACGGCACCGGCACCATCCAGGGCATCGTCCCCAAAGCCGCCGTCCCCGAAGAAGTCTTCAACACCCTCAAAGAACTCTCTCTCGAATCGAGCCTCACCGTCACCGGCAAGGTCCGCGCCGACTCCCGCGCCCCCTCCGGCTACGAGCTCGACGTCGAAACCATCACCGTCATCCAGAAGGTCCCCGAAGACACACCCTTCCCCATCCAGCTCAAAGAAGCCGGCGTCGACTTCCTCATGGAGCATCGCCACCTCTGGCTCCGCACCCCGCGCCAGTCTGCCATCCTCCGCGTCCGCGCCACCATCATGCGCGCCGCAGCCGAGTTCTTCGACACCAACGGCTTCATCCGCACCGACCCACCCATCCTCACCCCCAACGCCTGCGAAGGCACATCCGAGCTCTTCGAGATGGACTACTTCGACGACGACAAGGCGTACCTCACCCAATCCGGCCAGCTCTACATCGAAGCGACAGCGCTCGCCCTCGGCAAGGTCTACAGCTTCGGCCCCACCTTCCGCGCCGAAAAATCCAAAACCCGCCGCCACCTCACCGAATTCTGGATGATCGAGCCCGAGGTAGCCTTCCTCGAACTCGACGGCCTCATGGACCTCGCCGAATCCTTCATCACCCACATCGTCACCCGCGTCCTCGAGTCCCACCGCGCCGACCTCAAAGTCATCGGCAAAGACATCACCAAACTAGAAGCCATCATCGCCCCCACCCCGCCCGCGACCTCAACCGTCGCCGCAGAAAATCAATCCGTCATCCTTGCCCCTGCGCCAGCCGCGACGTCAACCGTGGCTACAGAAAATGAATCCGTCATCCTGAGCGAAGCGCAAAGCGCGCAGTCGAAGGACCCCGAAGCCGTCGGCTCAACCAATACCTCTCAAACCCTTTCAGCCACCAAAGCCAACCGCTTCCCCCGCCTAAGCTACGACGCCGCCCACGCCATGCTCGAGCAGGCCTACGCCGAAGGCAAACTAGAAAACCCCCACAAATACGGCGACGACTTCGGTTCCCCCGACGAAACCTACATCAGCTCACAATTCGACAAGCCAGTCATGATCCACCGCTACCCCGCCGCCTTCAAAGCCTTCTACATGCAGCCTGACCCGCTCGATCCCACCAAGGCTCTCTGCGTAGACGTCCTCGCCCCCGAGGGCTACGGCGAAATCATCGGAGGCTCCCAGCGCATCGACAGCTACGACCTCCTCAAGTCCCGCATCGAAGACCACAACCTCCCGCTAGCCGCCTTCCAGTGGTACCTCGACCTGCGCAAATACGGCAGCGTCCCCCACGCCGGCTTCGGCATGGGCATCGAGCGAGCCGTAGCCTGGATCTGCGGCCTCGACCACGTCCGCGAAACCATCCCCTTCGCCCGCACCCTCAACCGAATTTATCCTTAATCATTTTGTCTCCAGGAAATATAGTGGGAAGACCACAGCCACCTGTACAGATAGCGGCACTCTTTCAATCTAGAGCTATTACGTACGCTTGTATGCGAAATTCGGATAGTTTAAATGCCTTGAAATACCTAGCACGATAGGTAGAGTATTAGAGTCTTTCGGCTAACCTTCTTTTTATATCGGGGATGTTCATGGCAATAGAAGGTGAAGTTCACGACACCGGTACCGCACTAGGAACATATTTTCGATCGGTGGCGACTGCATTTGAAGCAACGTTAGCGGCAAGCAGAGCCTTCAATACGTACGACGGCATGTTTACCTCAATCATCTTCTTTCTTTTGTTGTTTTTCAGCATTATTCCGATTCTTCCAGCGGTTGCGTTCTGGGGTTCGAAATGGATTACTAGACAGCTCTCATTTAATTTTGGCGGCTGGCATTTGTCGATCCACTCGTTTCTATTTTGGTATCTCACATTGTCCGCCATCTTCGCTCTACTATTCAGCATTCGACTGAAATACTCTGCTACGCAAGAGAAAAAACACGAGCCTGCAATTCGACTCGATGAGCTATTGAACGAACCGCAGATGCGGTTTGCTCTTTGCTATTCAGTCAAATCAGAGGTCGATAACTATCGGACTAACAAACGTGCAACTCATATGACCACAGCACGGAGTCACTGGAGTACATTGCTCGGCATGCTGCAGTCAACTTTGGGATCGAAGGAGTATTGGATTTCTGGAGGCACGAAGGATGCAGACTGGCAATCAGCTCCGGCTCACAAGCCAAAATCTTACTGGCCGAACCGAAATGCGCGCTTCTTTTCGCAGGTACACAGACTTATGGAGACTTATTCTTGGTTCAAGCTTGACCCTAGAACAGAGTCTGTCATATTTGCATTCGACGGATTGATACCAAAACTTGACGACCGTATTAAAGACAAAAAGGACTTATCACAAGTCTCCGATTGTCTTTTTTCACTCTGCCTGTATTTATATACGCAAATCCCCGACAACTCAGATACCGAACGTAGCAAGGCAGACCTTGCCACTCTCGAAGAGACTGCCCTTATGTCGTTCGCGCAACAGATAGCGTCGCTTACCCCTTACACATCTGAAACTCGGGTTCTCCCAAAAATTGAGCGTTCGGAAGTTACGAAAGCTAGACTCAGTAAGTTTCTAGCTGTATCAGTGGGAAATTCGACTCCATTCGTTCGATTTATTAGCGTGTGGATTTTCCTTCAAATTTTTGTGGCAGTGGCAATCGCACTATTCCTTCAAACAATGAAGGGGCTTAAGTTAGATTCGACTTTGATCGCTCTACTGATAGGTAGCCCTTTCGCCATAGCAGCCGCGCTTACGGCAATTCCGACCTCTCCTAATACAAAGGCAGAATAGACCCTGGTCTGGTTTGATGACCGGGGCGGGTGGCCCAGGTACGACGCAGGGTCCCATTCATGCAGTCTCATCGCATGAGTGGACATTCGCGCAAAGTGCTTCCCATATACACCCACTCAAACCTTATAAGACGCCCTCACCCCACGCATCCCACTCGGAAAATCCTTCACATTCCGAGTCACCAGCTTCCGCCCCGCCACCTCAGCCGTCGCCAGAATAATCGCATCCGGCATCTTGAGCCTCTTCTCTCTGCGAATCACGTCCGCGGAACCATCCCGTCGCCCGCACCATCAACCGAATCAACTCATAACCTCACAACTGAAATAGCAGCACTTCCCGCCGGCGATCTCGAGCGCCTGCTCTGGCTTTTTGGCTTCAACAATCGCCGTGCCACCGCTTAAACCGGCTCTCTCATACGGAAAACTCAAAATAAACAATCCAATCCCTCCGATTTTTTTTGATTTCAATATAAAAAGAATTGAGAAGCTCCTTCCGAGGTCTTCCATGACGATTAGCGAGTCTTTCTCTCACCAGGCTTCCAACCTCGTCCAGTCAGTCAGGGATATGAGAAAGTTGTCCCTCATGCACTACAGCGCTGCGGAGCGAACCAGCCTGATCTCGGCTCTCCGGTCCAAAGGACACGAGACCGATCTGCTCGGTTTTCATGTGAGCTACCTCAACGACGTAGCCTTCCACTTCGTACTCCGCGAGGTCTTCTTCAACTGCGATTACCTCATGGACTCTGAGACCGATTCGCCAGTCATCCTGGATTGCGGCGCAAACATCGGCCTCGCCACTCTCTTCTTCAAACGCCACTTCCCCAGGGCGCGCATTACCTGCTTCGAGGCAGACCCTATCACCGCCTCCATCCTCAGGAAAAATGTCGAGCAGAACCACCTTCAGGACGTATCGACCTACAATCTGATGCTCTCCGACTCCGAAGGCGAACATCTGTTTTACATCGACCCCAATATCGACGGAAGCCTGAAAATGAGTGGAACGTCCGGTCGCCTGTCGAATCAGCGCGAGATCAAAGTCAACGCCGGAAAGCTCTCTCACTTTATCGACGGCCCCATCGACCTCCTCAAACTCGACGTCGAAGGAGCTGAATTCGAGGTCATGAACGATCTCAAAAGCAGCGGCAAACTCAGCCACGTTCGCCGCATGATCATTGAATATCATCACAAGATCGACGGCCAGGCGTCTCGCTTATCTAAGTTCCTTGCACTCCTTGAGGATGAGGGCTTCGAGTATCAGATCGCCGGAAAGTGCTACCCGATCACCACCCGAAACACATTCCAGGACATCCTCCTCGGAGCATACCGCCCAAACTGACCTGTCAAGCCCCAAAACAGCAAATCCCCGCGCCAATCCTCACCAATCTCATTGCAAAAGAGTTTTACCCAACTCGATATAATAGATACAGAGACAAAGAAAAGCCCCGGCCACCAGCTGGGGCTTTTCCCATTAATCCAAATCAAAGGAACCAGCACACCTGCCCAGCCACCGAAGTACGAACCTAAGTCAAATAAATAGAATACTTTGCGCAATTAAGATGGGGGAGGGGGTACCCTAGGCAATGATTCCACGACAACATGACAAACCGCCCGAAAGAGCGTCTCATAGTGTTGGAACAATAGCCTGCCTATGACTCTCGCAATGAAATGATGGCATCATAGAAGCCACATCCACACGAGCATGCACCGCTGGAGCAAAGCCATGGAAATGAACGACTACCGCACGAACTCCTACCCCACCACCATCGACGTCCCCCGCGAGGGAACCGCCCCTCTCCTCGCCAAGGTGCTCGGCATCACCTCGCTCGGCTTTTTCATCACCGCCATCGGCGTCGCCACCGCACCCGCCTGGGGAACCCTACCCGGCCTCATCGTCGTCTTCGGACTCGTCTTCGCCATCTCTCGCGCCCGCAAGGCCAACCCTGCCCTTGCCCTCGGACTCTTCCTCACCCTCACCTATTTCATGGGCTGGCAGATTGGCCCGCTCATCCAGCACTACATCCGTAACTTCGGCTCCGGCATCGTCTTCAACGCCGCCGCCACCACCGGCGCCGGCATGGCCGTCATGGGCTGCATCGCCTATCTCTTCAACATCAACTACCGCCGCATCGCCGGCATCGGCTTTGCCGCGCTGCTCCTTCTCATCATCGCCGGCGTCGCCAGCATGTTCTTCCACTTCCTCACCCCGGACACCTTCTCCTGGCTCACCCTAGGCATCTTTAGCCTGCTCACCATTGGCGACTTCGCCCGCATCCGCGCCGGCGGAGACGGCAGCTCCGCCGTCTCACTCGCCCTCTCCATCTATCTCGACGCCATCAACATCTTCCTCGCCGTCCTCCAGCTCATGGGCGGCCGCCGCAGAAACTAGTGTCAGTCGAATAGCCAAGATACAAAACCCGACGCCCCATTCATCGCGCCCTTGTCATCACGCGATGAGTGGGGCATTTCGCGTCGGGCGCAAATGTAACAAATCCAAAATCCAAACTCATGTAATATCTCCAGCAACACAAAACAGACGTCTTCCCCACACGTCAACGAAATCCATGGAGGCTGCGAGATGCCGAAGCGCCCGCCGGAACACTCCTCGAACCCCTCAAAGAAGCCCCCTACCCCCAAGCCACATCCAAAGCCAAAACCGAATCCTCCCGCGCCCCCCAGCGGCCAGCCCATCTTCTCGCAGCCGTTGCCCTCACCCGATCCCAGCGGCTTCAAGAACCCCGTCACCGACCAGAAATATCAGGGGCTCAACACGCTCGAACCCGTACCCCAGCCCCAGGGCGGAGCCGTGGAACCTGTCCTCACCCTCGCCCAGGTCTACGGCGCACAGGGCGCAGCCAAAGTTCAGGCCATCCAGCAATCCGGCCAGATTGTCTTCCACTCCGTCGGCGACACCGGCAGCGTCCAGGGGCCAACCACGGAAATTCTCGTCGCCGACAAGATGGTCACCGACTTCACCGAAGCCAACCCCGCCGACGTACCCTCATTCCTCTATCACCTGGGCGACATCGTCTACTACTTCGGCGAGGCCACCTACTACTACGATCAGTTTTACGAGCCCTATCGCGACTATCCCGCGCCGATCCTCGCCATCCCCGGCAACCACGATGGCGTCGTCTACTCCGCCGATCCCGCGCCAACCCTTGAGGCCTTCCTTCGCAACTTCTGCACCCCGGCTCCTGTGCAATCGCCAGACTCAGGTGGCCTTCTGCGCACCACCATGATCCAGCCCGGCGTCTACTTCACTCTGGAAGCTCCCTTCGTTCGCATCCTCGGCCTCTACAGCAACGTACTCGAAGACCCCGGCGTCATCTCTGACCAGAACGGTCAGAACAAAATCCTCGATGGCAGACAGGTCGCCTTCCTCACCGCCGCTCTCAAGCGAGTCAAGAGCGATAACTTCACCGGAGCCGTCATCATCGCCATGCACCATCCAGCTTTTACCGGCGGAGCGGTACACGGAGGCAGCCCTCTCATGCTTGCCGACATCGACTCAGCCTGCAAGGCTGCTGGCGTCTGGCCTCACGCCGTCTTCTCCGGCCACGCCCACAACTACCAGCGTTTCACGCGCACGATAAACAACATCCAGATACCGTTCCTCGTCGCAGGTTGCGGCGGCCACGCTCCACATTCGCCCATGCGCGCAACCTACCGCACGCCCTACAAGATCGACAACACGCTAACGCTCGAAAACTACGACGACACGGACTACGGCTATCTCCGCGTCGTCATCAATGCCCAGACGATGCGCATCGAATTCCATCCCCAGAGCGATGGCGGCACTACCAAAACCCCGAACGACGTCGTAACCATCACCCTTGCAACACACGCGGTGCAGTGACAGTACTTCCGCATCCCAAGCCCAGCGACACAGCGAAATCTAGTTCTTCACGATCGGAGGAGGAACCCAGAGCCGGTGAAGAATCGCCTCCTTGGGCCAATACATCCTGAGAAAGAAGATGAATTTATCAGGTGTATTTGGCGTAGGCAGCCAGTTGCAAAGGGCTACTCCACCCGACGGTCGGTTCGGCTGCACATATATGTCCATGGAGCCGTCAGCGTTGAAGCAGGCACTATGGCCTTGCACCATCGCCCCGCCAAGAGCGTTGTAGCTCACCGCATCATTTTTCACGAGCTTCCCATCCTTGTCATAAATGGTCAGCGACCAGAACCCGTTGACCGGCGGAATCCCCTCACGGTTGCCGGGCGGATCGAAATGGAGCTTATAGTTTTTCGTGCCATCCAGATCGGCGCCCGTGCCATCATTCTCGGTATATCCGTAGACTGCGTCCTCGGGATTGTTCGCACCCAGCGCCCACTGTGCAACCTCAGCCCTCAGAAGATAGTGATCGCCATAGGTCCCTACATTAAGAGAGACCGTCCACCCTGTCCTGGTCTCCGGTGGTGTGGGTGCGTGGTTTAGAAAGCCCCTCGCCGCAGCTACGGCAAGTTGCAGGGTCGGCAGTTTGGTGGCATCCTTCGTGCAATCGAATGGATCACCCGGCTTCAGGCCCACTCCCGTCAACTTCGGCAAGATGTCATCGTCCTGCTTAGCGATCGGAAGGTTGTACTGCATCATCGCCCCCATGTTTCCAAAAAACGCGCACGCATCCATCGCCGCAACCTGCGCAAGCGGCGGCGTTATGTAGTCCACAATCGGGTCCAATGGCAGATCATCCGGTTTGTTGTACGGCGGTTTGATGTATTTGCTCAGTGGAGTCAGCGTCAAACCCGGATAGATGCTGTTCTTAACATCGTCTATGTCTGCGGTCGTCCCGGTCGTATAAAAGCGGCCGATGATCCACATCGAATTCGTCGGCATTTTAATCACCGTATGGACTGTCTCCGGAATCTCCTCCGTAAAATCCGGGCCGACCAGAGCATAATCTCCCTCCTGGCTGTGCAAACGCGAGCCTGGCGATATCGGACTCACCTCCGTCCAGGCATCCAGCATCTGCAAAATAAAGAAACGGTCCACGCTCGGTATATGAAGAATGACCGGCTCACTCTTGAGGTTCAGAAACGACGAAGCATATAGAGTCGTCGTACTGGGAAGGACAACAGCGTTGAACGTGCTATTCGGCAACACCATCTCCTTGCCGAATTGATTCAAAGGAGCCGCACCAAGCCTCGTGTGGTCATCTGGAACAGTCGTCCCTGTTCGGCCCGTCACGCCAAACATCAGAAGAGGATAGCCATAAATGTAACTTTCCACTCCATCTATAAAAGTGGCAGGAGCGTTGCGTTCAAGCTCCTCCAGCGTCTGAGCATGTCCCCGCATGCCTGCAGCGGCAACAGCAAGTGCGATAACAACCCCAATAAAATAATTGGTTTGCTTGTTCTCTGCATAATGTCTCCATTCATGAAATGAAATATGGATTCGACCGGGCAGAAGATTTTTGTATTGAAGAGCCCGATCCATGAGGGACCGCCAGCGTGCCGGAAGGAGAAACGCAGCGAGAATTCTTCGCCTTGGCTTCTACAAAGTAGTTATCGGGCGAAGGGGGCAGCGACGAGAGGGAGGCCACCACGTTCATGGCTAAATCCTCCGGGCTTTTGGGAAGGGGCCCTGATCCGACCCATCACTTTACCTAAGGCGTGATTGCAATGACAAGTGAAAATCTGGCCAATTTCCCACGACACAAGTGTCTTCGGATGGTGGGCCCACATCCAGCTGCATTGTTCGTGGGTTCCATTCATTGAGCCTATGTTCATGCGATGATGTGGCATTCGCGCGCTGCGCGAGAACCGCCGCTCACAGGACGACAGTGATCAATCGACGCACGTTTTTAAAACAAGGCGCAGGAGCGTTGATCGCGGCAAAGACCGCGTCAAGTCTCGCGGCTCCAGCCGAATCAGCACCGGAATTCGAAACATCCAACGCCCGCTGGCAGGCTGCTTACGACGGCGCTTTAGCCGTCCTGGCCGGCAACCTGCAACAGATGCCGCGATACAGCAAGCCCGTACTGATCGAAGGCTCGGTCTATCAGGGCATCTGGATGGAGAGCGGACCCCACGAGTCTCTCGTCTACCGCAAGTTCCGCCCCGACCTAACCCGCAACAGCCACATGACCTTCTTCGAACTGCAGCGCCCAGACGGCCAATTTCCAGCAAACAACAAAGTACAGGAAGCAGGCTTCGGACAAATCCAGATGGTCGTGCCGATCGCTGCAACGGCGTGGGAGTTCGCACAGGCTACCAACGACGAAGAGTTCCTTCGCACCGCCTATAAAGCCTGCTCCAACTGGGACAACTGGCTCATGCGCCACCGCAACACACGCGCAACCGGCCTCATCGAGGGCTTCTGCACTTACGACACTGGAAACGACAACAGCCCGCGCTGGGCCGGACTTCCAAACCAGTGTCCCGACAAGGATGCGAAGCGTTGCCCTCCGATTCCAACGCTGCCGCGCCTCTGCCCCGATCTCTCCGCCACGACCTACGGCGCGCGAATCACTCTCGCAGCCATGGCCAAGGCCTTAGGCAAGACTACGGAAGCTGACCAGTGGACAGAAAGCGCACACAAGATTCGCACCCTGATCCTCTCGCGCTTGTACGTACCCGAAGAAGCTGCCTTCTACGACCTCGACGCGCAGAATCGCTTCGTAAATATTCGATCCGAAATACTCACCCGCGTCTGCGCCGAACATGTTCCAGACCAGGCGCTCTTCGACCAGCTATGGAGCCTTCAACTCCATAATCCAAAGGCCTTCTGGCCCGCTTTTCCGCTGCCCTCCATTGCGATCGACGACCCCGCCTTCGTCCGTCCGATCCCACGCAACTCATGGGGCGGCGCCTCGCAGGTTCTCACAGCACTACGAGCAACTCGCTGGCTCGATCATTACAATCGCTCAGCAGAGTTGGCCGTCATGATGGATCGGTGGTGCGAAGCCATCCAGCGCGACATGACCTTCCGGCAACAAGTCGATCCCCTGACTGGTGTCTTCACGAAGGAAGATGCTCCCAACTATTCCCCATGTGCACTGGTGATGGTGGATTACACGTGGCGACTCGCCGGAGTCTGTGAAACTCCCGATGCCTTGCACTGGAACGTTCGCCCCGGACATCCGGCAGCGAAATCAGCACGCTTTCGCATGCGCACCGACAAGGGACAAGGCGCCGAAATGCGCTATGACTCACAGGGAGTTAGCCTTTGGTTTGGAGGTAGATCACTCGGCCGAATCGAGTCCGGCTCTGTCAGGCTTGTCACAAACAAAACCGGCGATCCGCAGGCCTTAATCGGAATCAGCGAACAACCGCAGGAAGTCAGGGTACAACTAGCGGGCCACGTACCACAGAAAATATCGATACGGCCAAATCAACGAATCGCACTCGAATAAACAAGCGAGTGGATGGGCCTAAATCATGACAAACTGCCCAATTATTCAATAAATCACTTGCTTTTCTAAATCGTAGCTGTCAAAGTAACAAAGCGTAGGAGAAGCCCGATGAACACGAAATCGCACAACACGATGCGTAGGTCGCCTGAGAGAAGCCATCTCTCCGTTGACCGCCGGGCCTTGCCTCACACCTGCCAGTAACTGACGGCGGACGATCCTACGCAATTAACACGCACAAATACGCCTACTGAGCGCCGACGAGAAGGCCTGCAATACTCGCGCCTTCGACCAAACCCTCAGCAGCTCTGCGCATTTCTTGCGTTCCTCAACAAACTGCTTGAGCACAGCTGTAAAGCTGTGTCTGCAAACAATCCAGCCTTCGCTGGTTAGAAAGAAAGGCCCGCCATGGGCAAGCCATACATCAAGGGCGGAACCCCGATTGGTTCGGCATCGCTCTGTAAAACATGTTCTTACGCGCACATCATGACCGGATACCGCGAATCCGAGATGATCACGATGTGCAATGACGTCCACCCCAACATCGTCGTGCCGTTTCTCATCTACGAGTGCACCGGCTACTACGACAAGAACCGTCCGAACTGGAAACTGATGGAGGACCTCGCCATCGACGTAACCCCCGCTCCGCTGAAGCCGGTGGGTTTCAAAGTCGGTGTCGGCTTCCACGAAGCCGCGGTCGCACGCGTCCGTGCGGACGACTCCGACAAGCACGATGATGACTAATCAAACGAACCCACAAAATCGGGTGCCCATCGTCGCGACAAGTTTCATCGCCGCGACGATGGGCATTCGCCACATAACCTGCCTGAATCCACTCCTAAATCCGCTCCAGAGTCCCCCGATCCATCTCTCCACCAAAGTACTTCTCCAGAGCCTCCCGGAACACCCCGCCCTCCCCCGCAGCCTTCACAAAAAGCGTTATGCTCGAGTGAAACTTCAGGTCGTCCGGATACCCGAAGATCTCCTCAACCGTCCTCCCCTCCACCCCGCAAACAATCCCGACACACTCCCGCAGCCTCACCCCCAGCACCGGATGTTCTAGATAAGCCCGAGCCTCCTCCAGCCCTGAGACCGCATATTTTACCGCCGTAGGGCTACTCCCCAACCCCCGAATCTGCGGAAACACGAACCACATCCAGTGGCTCCGCTTCCTTCCCGCCCGAAGCTCCGCACAGGCCTGCTCATAAATCCCCTCCTGCGCCTCCACAAACCGCTCCAGCCCAAACCGGTCGATCATCCCACTCCCTCCCGGCCCAGTCAGAGATCGGCGTTTCCCAAATGCCGCCCCTGCATGGACTTATCTTTCCAAAGCGCTAGGCCTCGCTTGGCTCAACTGCTACGGCTGTGCAATTAAAAGTCTCCAAAAGCGCCTAACCTTGAAACCCTTCCTCAAAAAAGAACGTCTGATTAGGAATCATGACCACGGCAGAGCTTCAACAACACCTCCATTCACTGGAAGAACGTCTCCTCCACCCCGATCGCGAATCCAACCGCAAGGATCTTCTGCAGCTATTAGCCCCTGATTTCAGAGAGTTCTGCACCTCAGGCCGCATCTTCAATCTTCAGCAGCTCTCCGAATCCCTTCTCACCAGTTCCCCTCGCTCCGCCACCATGACCCGCTTTTACTCCATGCCGCTAGGCCCTGACGCAGCCCTCACCACCTACCACATCGCCACCACCACCTCTTCGTCCCACCACTCCTCCGTCTGGGTACTCCGGGACGGCCGCTGGCAACTCATCTTCCACCAGGGAACCACGGCTTTCTGACACTAGCGTCGCCTACAAAAAGCTACGAGTCCTGACGCTCGCGCTCCCAATCCTCACGACGCTCCCGTTCCACCAGATCATCCGGATCTCCCCGCTTCTCCCACTCCCTTCGCTGCTCGCGTTCCTCCCGCTCCTCACGACCGTCACTCATCGCGCCTCCTCTCCGGCAGCTTCGCCTCTGGCACACCTCCAATTACACCAGAATCACCTAGCGGAGCACCACCCTCACCCCATCGCCCTCCCCATCCCGAAAGCTAACCTCCCTATCGCTCATTACCACGTTAGGCTGATATCCCACCCCACCCAGCGGCGCCACCTTCGCAATATCCGCCTCCGTCCAGCACACCATCCCCCGCACGCAACTCAGCTTCGCGGGAGTACCCGGCACGCTTCCCCGCTGAACCAGGTAGGTCCCATCCACCTCCCGAATCAGCACATCGTTGTAGTAGTTGATAAACACGCTCGCGCCATCGACCCGGATCGATCCCATTCAGTTCCATCTTGCCCAGCGGATCCCGCAAAAACAGCCGTTGTCGATACACCACCACAATCACAATCAACAGCACCGTAAGAACAATCAGAATCCTCTTCAAGCTCGGCCTCACACCGCCACCACTCCGCAGACACACCACGGGCATTCAGGCGGAAATCAAATACAAGCGTTGTAATGAATCCGCCCAGTCTTGTCTCTCAAATTCTTCCCTCTAGCCCCAGAGAGGCACCCTTACTTCTTCTCTTCGTGATACTCCTGCTCCGTATTGATCCCCCACAACGCAGCCTTGTCCACCTTCCCGGCCACAATCCCATCCACCACCGTCATTGCCGTCACCATACTGTGGTCCTGATTGTTGTACTTGTGCATCCCGTTCCTCCCCACCAGAAACAGGTTCTCGAACCCATCGGTAAACTCCCGCAGTTCATTGAACCGGTCATACGTCCCAAAGTAAGCCGGGTACGTCTTAGGTACCCGCACCACATGCCCATCGCTCACATCCTCAGCATTCACAATTCCAATCTTCGCCAGCTCGCCAATCGCAAAACGCTTTAGCTCGTCGTCCGGCATCTTCCAAAGTTCATCTGTGTCATAACAGAAGTATTCCAACCCAATCCAAACCTTCGCCGGATCGCTCACCAGGTAAGGGCTCCAGTTATTGAATATCTGTAACCGTCCCAGTAGCACATCCGGCTCCTGCACATAGATCCACGTATCCTTCAGCAGTCCGCCATCCGGTTCCTGCACCTTCAGCCGATCCACCAGCAGCCCCACAGTAATAAAGTCCCGATACTGCAGCCCTTCACTCACCTCGCGAACATTCTCCGGCACCCGAGCATCCATCGCCCGCACCAGCTCCCGCATAGGCATCGTCGAAAAGAAATAGTCCCCCGCGAACGTCCACCGTTCACCCACCTCATTCACCGCGTCTACCGATAAAACCCGACCACCCTCACAATGAATCGCATCCACCTTCCACCCCAGCAAAACCTCTCCACCCTTCTCCTTCACCAGCCCCGCCACATGCTCCCAAAGCTGCCCCGGCCCATACTTCGGATACATAAACCGCTCAATCAAACTTGTATCTGTGCCTTTCTGAGACACATCTTTGTTCGCCGGCCCACTGAAATTCTTCTTCAAAAAGTGCTTCACCGCAGTCGTCAAACTCAGTCCCTTAATCCGCTGCGCCCCCCACTCAGCCGAGATCTCATCGCAACTCATCCCCCAAACCTTCTCCGTATAGCTCTTGAAGAAAGTCAGGTAAAGCTCACGACCAAATCGATTGATCAAAAAATCCTCAAGGCTCTTCTCCGGCCTGATCTGGCTCACTCGCGACTTCAGATAACTCATCCCGACTCTGAAAGTCCTTACCACCCCAAGATTCCCCAGCGTTGTCGCCGTCACCGTAATCGGATAATCAAAAAACTTCCGCAGATAATAAATACGGCTCTTCCGCGGACGAATCAGCATCACCAAATCCGGTTCAGGAGTAGCAGCAGCCTCTACCAGCGCGTCCACCGAAGTCTCTGGCTCCTCCTCATCGCCATCCGCTTTCACAATAGGCCCAACCCCGCGAAGCACAGGCTCCTCTGGAAGATGGGCAGGCACAGCAATCAAGCGCCGTTTGCCTTGATAGCTAATCTCCTGCGACCGCAACCCGACATCTTCCACCTCCGGCGGCATCAGGTCGATCCACCACTGCATCACGCGATCGCTCTTCGAAAAAAACCGATGCCCCCCAATATCCATCCGGTTGCCCTTATACCGGATCGTCCGCGAGATCCCACCGATCTCATTGCTAGCCTCCAGCACAATCGGCTGAACATCGGTCCGCCGCAGAAGCTCCAGCGCTGCCGTCAATCCAGCAGGCCCAGCCCCAATGATGATCGCTCTCTTCGCCATAGGCCGCTTCAACTATACGGTGCCATCCACCCCTCACAACAGCACCGTTGCAGTGGCCCTCCGCACTCCACCACTTAAGACGAGACCTGCCTTTAAAAAGTCGCTCCGCAAACGTAAAGACCTCGTCATCTCATCGTAAAAAACAAGTTGTAATTGTTTCTTGTTTGTCATCCCGAAGGGGATTTGTTGTTGCGGGTGCTCCACCCTTAGCGTCGTCTTATCGCGCTAAAGGATGGGAAGGAAACAGCTCAGCCAACATGGGTGAGCACGAAGAGCTAATCGAAGTTGCTAGAGGTTGAGCGGCACACGATCACTGGGGATTCTCACTCGGACGAAATCTTAGTCCGTACCGAGCGAAACATAAGTACAGATTAAGATTAGAACCGTGCGCTGGATTTATTTGAGGCCAACGGCCATGGTTTTCACGATGGTGCCATTGGCGTCGTCGTCCTTGAGTGCCCAGACAAAAGCGCCGCCGAGGCCCCCAGGAACGCGGATGCGGATGTACGCAGTTTTGAGCCACACCGTGATCGGATCATCGTAGGACCAGAAGGTTTGCGTGGCGGGATCATAGAGCCACACGGCGAGTCGGCGTTCATCGAAGAGGCGCGTGTAGCCGTTCAGCCCGGTGAGCGTGAGATACGTGATCACGCCGGGCGTTTGCAGGTAATCGGCCGAAGGAAACGGAGCTGGACCGGTGGAGGATTGATACAGACCATTGTCGTTACTGGGAACGCCGGTCCAACCGCGCGCATATGTTGGAATGCCGAGGACGAGCTTTTCTCCGGGAACACCAGCCTGAAGATACGAGCGAATCGTGTAGTCGATGTAAAAATTCTCGGAGGAAGCGGGATCCTGCTCGTCGTCGAAGAGGGGAGACGCGTGATTGGTGGAAGTCTCCCAGGTGCCGTGGAAGTCGTAGCCTTGCACGTTGAAAAAGTCTAGCTGGCGCCCGACTTCGGCTAGCTGGAGATTGGAGAAATTCTGCTGGCCGGCGGGGCCGAACATGGTCAGCATATAGTGCTTTTTGTTGGTCTCTCCCAAGGCGTCCAGCTGCTTGCGAAATTCCTGGAGTAGCAGCGTTGCGTTTACCGTGTCAGCGGCGGTGGGAAATTCCCAATCAATATCAATGCCGTCGAAAACTCCCGCTGCAGAAATCCCCGGCGCGAGATTGCCGTTGACGAACAGATCGATGCAATTGGCAACCATGGCCTGACGGCTCGCAGCGGTACTCGCAGCGGCCGAAAAACCATCAGCTCCAGCGAGCGAGATCATAACCTTCAGATTGGGATGCAGTTGCTTGAGCTGCTGCAGCGCGGCGAAATTCCCGTACAGGGGCCCGGCGTAGGGCGCGCCGCTGACGCTTGGAAGATACGGATCCTGATAATCGGCCCAACTATCCGCTATGGCGCAGCCAGTCGGCGTGGCGTTGCCGAAGGCGTACGTCAAATGCGTGAGCTTATCTGCAACGCCATTGGCCTGTAGATTGGCAATGTTGTAGCCGGCGAAATAAATGCTCCATTCTTCGAAGTAGCCGCCGACCACTTTGGATTGGTTATCGTGGCGCGGTTCATTGGCGAGAGTGGGGCGCGCAAGAAAGAAGGGAACGAGCAGACTGACGAGGAACAAGGTGAACGCGCGATTCGGAAGACATACACGAGTCGTCATAGAACCACCTGGAGGTAGAGGATGTGAAACTGGCCCAAAAATATAAACCTCTGTAACGGCTTTGGCAAACCACAATCGCCCACCACACCCGCAGTCGAAAAGGAAAACATAACGATTTAAGAAATTCAATCCGATTGGCTCGCCCAATCGGAAGTTTCCGAAAAGCTGACTTTGCGGGAGGACCACACTTTCAGACTTAGGAACCACACCCAACTGTCCGATATTCTTTCCAAACAGCAGGATCATCCGTTATATAAAACACCGGCTCCATCTTTCGATGTTCGATCATCTCACTCGTCCCCTGCACAACGATCTCTGTATAGCGTGGATACCCAGGAGCGAATCCTTGTGGAGGATTTTTCATTCTAAAATCTGAGCATTTCACCTTACCGTCTACCTTTTCCAGTGTTTGCCCTTTCGCATCTTGCAATATAAATCCCGCGCTGGGCCACGTGAAATAGCTCATCGTGATCGAAACGTCGGAGCGTGTAAGGCCCGGTGGAAGCGTGATCCATTTAGGCAGCCTCGACTCACTCGCCAACTGGAACACTGACTCTGGGAACATTCGCAACCCTTGATAAATAATCGTAGAAGCCAAGATAGCGACCGCTGCACCCAGAAGATACCTGCCTAAGCGCGGTATTTTCGTTACCATTCGCGACAGCCGAGAATCAATGATCTTGAAATCTGCGTTCATCACTTGAGGGTAGCTTAGGGCCGCATCCCTGAAAACGGCAATTTCGGCAACTTCGCATTAGACGGCATGAAAGAATGGCGGACATGACAGATAGTCCTGATTACGATCCGGTTGCTCGAAGTCGGCGAGAAGCAGATAGCTTCAACGTCGCGTGGATGAAACATGGTGAAGAGCTGACTTGGATACAACGAACTGGATTCGCTGTGTTCTCTTTCTTTTTCTTCTCGTCGGGTGCTCTATTCGGAACATTTGCTATCAACGATCTCCTCAGCGGGGAGCTTTTGGGCGCGATCGGTTGGTTGGTTCCGACCCTTATATTTATGATCCCTGGTTCTCTTGGACTTCGAAATGTATTGCGCTTTTGACGTCGGAACTCTTCAAGCTACGCGGATACGCGAACTTCCCTGAAAACGGGGTTTCGAAAAGTTCCTGATCGCAACGGGACAACGCTCCTCATGCACTATTGTCTGGGAGTTCCACCAGAGAGCAGGATCCCCGGAATCTGCGAGGCCAGCTGCAGATCAATCAACATCACCAGCCGCCGATCCAACTGGAAAAACACCGAGGTTTTCCTCCCTGGTATCACATTGTTGAAGAGCGAAATGTATCTCAGTCGTAACTCCGCAACCGATTGATCGACGCCAAGCATCTTGCGCACCAGTCCCGTTGCCTGATCGTCGGTCAAGGTAGAATAGCTGGACACGAACTCTTTGAGCGCCGCATACTTCGCATCGTTGATCTTCACCAGATCGGCCGTGTACTGGTCATACAGCGGCCAGAATTTCACCGCCTCTTGATCAGTCAGCTGAAGATTCGAAGCGATGATCTGCCTCTTCTGTGACCGAATATCCTTCCTTAATAAATCGATATCCTGATCCGTAGCGCTCTGGGCCGAGCTGTCAGACGGGGTTTGCGCCGAACTTTGACTCCAACAGAGGCCAGTCAAAATCACCATTGCTGCAAAGCTGAACGATAGAAGACTCTTCCTTATCACGGATATCTCCTTCCCATCGCTGTCGTTTGGTTGAGCCCGCAGGCCCTCAGGGTGCAACCAGAATCTTACGCCTAACTATCACTAACCCGGCAAGTCGCTCATCGATCCAAAACTTGGCGTCGAAGTTCCCGTGGAACGGCGTTTGCGGCAAAACTTCACCGTCCCGGCGATTCAGTTGCCGTGATCTGCTATTGCAGTTGTTGCTCTTCGTTCTGAGCGAGGCGAAGAATCCCCGTATTTGCCAAAGCACAACAAATGCCCACCCAAATCCCATCACTTAACAAAAAAATCTCCCCACGCCAAAGGCGCAGGGAGACCAATACCACTTACAGTGACCGCGAGCTACACAGCCACTCGCTCTTCCCTCTTCGTCACTTCAAACCTCAATCCATCCTTCCCGGCATCCACCACCACATGATCGCCATGCAGCACCGTGCCATCGAGGATCTTCACCGCCAGCTTATCCTGCACCATGCGCTGAATCGCCCGCTTCAATGGCCGCGCTCCATAAGCCCGGTCATACCCGGCCTTGAAGATCGCCTTCCGCGCCGCATCCGTAAGCTCCAGCGTAATCTTGCGATCGCTCAACAGCTTCTGCAGATCAGCCAGCCGCAGATCGACAATATGCGTCAACTCCGACTCATCCAGCGGATGGAACACAACAATGTCATCCACGCGATTCAGAAACTCTGGCCGGAACTGCTGCCGCAGCGAATCCATCACACGAACCTTCGCATCCTCAAAACCGTCTTCGCCCTGAGCCCACGCCGTAGTCAACTGCGCTGCGCCCACATTCGAGGTCATAATCAGCACAGTATTTTTGAAGTCCACCGTGCGACCCTTCGAGTCCGTCAACCTTCCATCATCCAGCACCTGCAGCAGCACATTGAACACATCCGGATGAGCCTTCTCGATCTCATCAAACAGGATCACCGCATAGGGCCGCCGCCGCACAGCCTCCGTCAACTGGCCGCCCTCGTCATACCCCACATATCCCGGAGGCGCGCCAATCAACCGCGCCACCGCATGCTTCTCCATGTACTCGCTCATGTCGATCCGCACCATCGCGGCCTCGTCGTCGAATAGAAACTCCGCCAGCGCCCGTGCCGTCTCCGTTTTTCCAACACCCGTAGGCCCCAGAAAAATAAACGAACCAATCGGCCGCTTCGGATCGCTCAATCCAGCCCTCGAACGACGAATCGCATTCGCCACCGCACTGAGCGCCTCGTCCTGTCCAACCACACGCTCGCGCAGACGATCCTCCATCTGCACCAGCTTCTGCATCTCGCCTTCAAGCATCTTCGAGACAGGAATCCCCGTCCACTTCGACACAATCGCGGCGATATCCTCCTCGTCCACCTCTTCCTTCAGCATCCGTGAAGGCTTCGCCGCCACACCCGTCGCCGCTTCAGCGGCATCCTCGCGCACCGCAGCATCCTGCAGCGCAGTCAGCTCCTTCAGCTCCGCCTCCAGCTTCGGAATCTCGCCATACTGCAACTCCGCAGCCCGCTGCAGATTGCCCTTACGCGTCTCCTCCTGCATTTGGAACCGCAGGCCTTCAAGTTGTTCCTTCAGCTCCGCAATCCGGCCAATCGCACCACGCTCCTTCTGCCAGCGGGCACGCAATCCGGTCGCACTCTCCTTCACCTCGGCAAGCTCACGCTCTACAATCTCGAGCCTCTCCTTCGAAGCCGCATCTTTCTCGCGCTTCAAAGCCGCACGCTCAATCTCCAGCGAAGTCGCCCGCCGCTCCAGATCATCGATCTCCACCGGCACGCTTCCAATCTGGATCGCCAGCGCAGCCGCAGCCTCATCCACAAGATCAATCGCCTTGTCCGGCAAAAATCTATCCGAGATATACCGGTGACTCAAAGTAGCGGCCGCCACAATCGCCGAATCCTTAATCCGAACCTTATGGTGCGCCTCATACTTCTCCTTCAGCCCACGCAGAATCGCAATCGTATCTTCGACATTCGGCTCGCCGACATACACCACCTGAAAACGCCGCTCCAGCGCAGCATCTTTCTCAATGTACTTCCGATACTCATTCAGCGTCGTCGCGCCAATCGCACGCAGCCCACCACGAGCCAGCGCCGGCTTCAGCATATTGCTGGCATCCATCGCACCCTCGGCTGCTCCAGCTCCGACAAGAGTATGTAACTCATCAATGAACAAAATGATCTCGCCGTTCGAGTCCTCAATCTCCTTCAGGACAGCCTTCAGCCGCTCCTCGAACTCGCCGCGAAACTTCGCGCCCGCGACCATCGCAGCCAGGTCCAGCGCACACACCCGCTTGTCCTTCAAAATCTCTGGAACATCACCCTGCACGATCCGCCGCGCCAATCCTTCGACAATCGCCGTCTTACCCACACCCGGCTCGCCGATCAGCACAGGATTGTTCTTCGTTCTGCGGCTCAACACCTGAATCACACGGCGAATCTCCTCATCACGCCCGATCACCGGATCAAGCTTGCCCCGCCGCGCCAGATCCGTCAGGTCCTTCGCATATTTTTCCAGCGCCTGAAACTTGCCCTCAGGATTCTGGTCCGTCACCCGCTGCGACCCACGCACCTCGGCCAACGCCTTCAGGATCGCCTCATGCGTCGCCCCCAGCGCGGCCAGCGCCGTCTGCACAGCATCGCCCTTCTGCTTCGCCAGAGCCAGTAACAGGTGCTCAGTCGAAACATAGTCATCCTTGAAGTTGTCCGCCTCTTTGAAACCCTGCTCCAAAACCTTCTGCAGCGCCGAGCTCAACCCAGGTTGCGCCCCGCCCTGAACCTTCGGCAGCTTTTGTATCGCCGAGTTCACCCCGCTCAGCAACTGCTCCACCGGCACCCCCACCTTCTCCAGCACTGGAATCACCACCCCCTCACGGTCCTCCAGCAGCGCCGCCATCAAATGCAGCGGTAACACCTCTGGATTTCCATTCTCCGCCGTATGCCCACTCGCCGCCTGCACGGCCTCCTGCGACTTCACCGTCAATCTATCCCACTTGATTGCCATTACTTATTCTCCTGTAGCTAATCTCAATCAAATAGATGTCTTACAGGCCCAAAAGTTGTAAAACTTGATAGTAAGTCACTCATATTTAACGATTTGGCGGACAAACCCTTTTACCATCAATATGTTGGGCACATCTCATTCCCCAAAAGTTGCAGCCCAATTCCGAAAAGCGGCATTCCGCCTCCCTCCGCCACACGATACAAAAAAATATAGTCCTCATCCCTTCCCTCGGAGCATTGATTTCGTGCGGCGGTTGCCACCATCTTTCGTCCTTCTGGCGCTCGTCTTGCTCACCGGTTGCGGGGCTATGTCCTCCCAGAAAGCCGGCTCAGTCAGCGTCACCGGCCAGGCCATCGAAGGGACCCTCCACGGCGGCAACCAACCCGTCGTCGGAGCCCACATTTACCTCTTCGCTGCCAATAACATCGGCTACCGAGCACCCAGCATCTCCCTCATCAACCCGCACGCCCCCGGTGCCGCGACCGATGCAAACGGCACCTACCTCATCACCAACTCCTCCGGCGGTTTCAGTCTCAACGGAGCCTACTCCTGCATCCCCGGCCAACAGCTCTACATTGTTGCCACCACCGGCAACCCCGGCCTACATGGCAACTCCAACAACGAAGCCCTCTCCATGCTCACCGCCCTCGGCACCTGCCCCGCCGACGGCAACCTCGCCGCCACCGTCCCTTACATCTCCATCAACGAGCTCACCACCGTAGCCACCATCTACGCCCTCGCCGGTTTCATGTCCGACCCCATCCACGTCAGTTCCGCGCTCTCACCCGGCTCCCTTCAGGGCCTCGCCAACGCCTTCGCCACCGTCAACACCCTCGTCGACATCGCCTCCGGCACCTCCCTCGCACAAAACCAACAAGGCAACGGCGTCCTCCCCCAAGCCAAACTCAACACTCTGGCCAACATTCTCGTCCCCTGCATCAACTCCACCAGCCAAACAAACGGCTGCACCACCCTCTTCAACAACGCCAAAGACGCCAACGGCAACGCCCCGCTCGACACCGCCACCGCCGTCCTCAACATCGCCCCCCACCCCCCC
>Ga0210396_10001330_pt1 | contig 27267 bp, 15 predicted proteins | sample IncBWH17OmetaG_FD_155466 | JGI IMG/M metagenome (GOLD analysis project Ga0210396, IMG submission 155466) | Forest soil microbial communities from Barre Woods Harvard Forest LTER site, Petersham, Massachusetts, United States - Inc-BW-H-17-O ... | reverse complement strand
CAAATCCGAGGACATCCAGGGACGCATCGGCCAGATCCGCCAGCAGATCGAAGAAACCACCTCCGACTACGACCGCGAGAAATTGCAGGAGCGGCTGGCCAAGCTCGCCGGCGGCGTCGCGGTGATTCGGGTCGGCGGGGCGACCGAGGTCGAGGTCAAGGAGCGCAAGGACCGCGTCGACGATGCGACCCATGCGACCCGCGCCGCGGTCGAGGAGGGCATCGTTCCCGGCGGCGGCGTGGCCCTGCTCTACGCGGCCAAGGCGCTCGACGGGCTAACGCCGGAGAACAGCGACCAGAAGGTCGGCATCGACATCGTGCGCCGCGCCTTGCAGAGCCCGGTTCGCCAGGTCGCCGAAAACGCCGGCAGCGAGGGCTCGGTCGTGGTCGGCAAATTGCTCGACAGCGCCGATCCGAATTACGGCTTCGACGCCCAGTCGGGCCAATATGTCGATATGGTCAAGGCCGGCATCATCGACCCGACCAAGGTCGTGCGGCTGGCGTTGCAGAACGCCGCGTCGGTTGCCGGCCTGCTCGTCACCACCGAAGCGATGATCGCCGAGAAGCCCGAGAAAAAGGCGATGCCATCGATGCCGCACGACCACGGCATGGACGGCATGGACGATTTCTAAGGATCTACAAAAAAAATACATCGCCGCAGCTTCCCCGAACCTCTGAGACGATCCCTCTCCCCGCGACCGGGGAGAGGGTCGGGTGATGGCGGCGGCCTTCGCTTAACGCGTCAACGTCGCGACCATCGCCGCCGCACCCGCCGCGATGCGCGCGACGGCGGCGGCATCGATCGAGTGCGGCCAGCGGTCGTCCGGCAGGTGAAACCACGGATTGCTGCCGACCAGCGTGACATAGCACCCGCCTGCCCGGTGGATGTCACGTGTTTCCCCGCTCGGCACCAGGCTTGGCGGTGCTATCCGGCTGGGCGGATGACCGGCCCGAGCCAGCACTGTCTCGGCGAGCGCGGCGGCATCCGGATCGCTCGATAGGATCGACAACTCGCCGCCGGCTGCGCCGATATTGGCGCCGTAATGCACCCAAAACGCGCCACCTTCGGCCGCCGGCCTCTGCCAACCAGGGCGGCGGGCGAGAAATTCGTCGAGGCCGAGATGGCCGAGTTCATGGCCGCTATTAGCGGTGAAGACCACCTCGGGCGCCGGTGGTGCAGCGATCAGCGCGCGCAGGGTCTCGAGCCAGCAGCCGAGCCCGCCACCGCGCTCGGCGGTTGATTGCCACCATGAGCTGCGCGGGGTCATGACGACGACCGGCGCACGAAACGGATCGCGGCCGGGGATTGTGGCGACGACATTAACTGCGCGGCGGCGGGTGCGGCGGCTCTCGGCGACAAGCCGCGCCTCCGCTCCGCGTTCGGTAGCCGCGAATACCGTCTCGCGTGCCTTGCTCGAGACCTGGATCGCCGGTGCGCCGTAGGGTCCGCGAAAGCGCTCGGCGTTCAACAACCCGATCCCCGGCCATATTCCGCTGCACACGACCGCCAGGGCATCGTGCCGAGCGTCGCGGCGCAGTTTCTCGTAGTCCGGCGCATAGACCGCATGCGGCGACAGCTCGACAACCCCGATTGCCGCTGCGGACCCCGCCTGCCCGAGGCTGCCGGCAATGCCGGCGGCTCCGGTCGACGGCGCATCGAACATCGGCACGCCATCGATCCGCGCGCCGTCGATTTCGAGAAATGCGGCGATCGGGTCGAGCCGGTCGAGCGCGAATTCCTCGATAGCGGGCCTGGCGCCGAGCCGCGCCACCTCGTTCGCCAACCACGACGCGCCGGCCGCGTCGCCTTCGGTCGCGGTGCGGTGAAAACCCTGCGCATCCCAGGCTTTGAGCCACGCCGTCGCGCGATCGATCTCGTCGTTCGACACATCCGCCTCGTGTCTATTCAGCATCACGATATCGGCCCCGGGCACGCGGCGCTATGCTCGTCTCCGAAGACCTGCGGAGGAGGCGATGGCGGGATTGCTCGATGGAAAATCAGCCCTGGTCACCGGCGGAGGCGGCGGCATCGGCCGGGCGGCAGCACTCGCTTTTGCCCGAGAGGGCGCGCGCGTCGCGGTCGCCGATTACGCCGCCGAAACCGCGGCTGAGACGGCGGCGATCGTCAAGGCGGGCGGCGGCGAGGCGATCGTGCTGAGCGGCGACGTGACCCGCCCGAGGGACGTCAAGACGATACTGGACGATACGATTGTCGCCTATGGCCGCCTCGATTGCGCCTTTAATAATGCCGGCATCGCCGGGTGGCACGTCGACGCCGCCGGCAAAAAAACTGCGGACTGGAGCGAAACCGCCTTCGACCGGCTGATCGCGGTCAATCTGAAGGGCGTGTGGCTGTGCATGAAGCACGAACTCATCCAGATGCAGGCGCAGGGCGGGGGTGCGATCGTCAACACCGCCTCGATCGCCGGGCTCGCCGGTCTTCCGAACGCGTGCGCATATGTCGCCGCCAAGCATGGGGTTGTCGGGCTGACCAAGACCGCCGCGATCGAATATGCCGAGAGCGGCATTCGGGTCAACGCGGTCTGTCCAGGCTACATCCGGACCCCGATGACCGAGCCGATGACACAAGAGCGCAGCGCGGCGGTCCTCGCCCAGACCCCGGCGAAACGCATGGGCGATCCGCGAGAGATCGCCGAAATGGTGGTCTGGCTCTGTTCCGAGCGCGCGAGCTATGTTACCGGCGCCGCCTACAATGTCGACGGCGGCTGGATGGCGGTCTGACTGCGGGAAAACCCTCGCTTACCCCGTTCATACCGACGTCAATCTCTGGATTGCGCCGATTTCCTCGCGCCTGGCCCGGCTGAGCCGTTCGATATCGTAGCGGGCCTGCAAGCTCAGTCACAGCTCCGGGCCGCTGCCGCAAGGCTTGCCGATGCGCAGTGCCATATCTGACGTAACCGGTGCCTTCTCGGCGAGAATTGCGTGCAGCGTTTGACGAGACACGCCGAGCCGGCGGGCAATCTCGGCCGGGCTGCGGCCCAAGGCCGGAAGCACATCTTCGCGCAACAACTCGCCCGGATCATCGCCGGCAAACCGCAGATTGCTTGCTCTTCCGACATAGTCCTCCAGGTCCACATCGACCGCGTCTGCGCTATCCTTGCCGAAGGTCACCCGCCAAATGCCGCTCACTCGGATCGACTATCGACGCACCCCGCGAACGGCGTGAAAGAGTAGCCTGGGATGTTCCGTTGTTCACGCCGGCTGGCGGCGGCGAGCGCATGCAGCATGCGTCCTATCTCGCCCGTTCGGCACGCTTAAACCGCTGGCGTCTCGGGTCTCGTAATATGTCCTCAGCGCCTTGCTGCGGAACGTCCTTATCACCGGCCAGATTGGGCGTCGCCTCGCTGATGTGCCAAGTGACGCTTCACACCGTACTGTCCGGGGACGGTGCGAGCGGTTGGAAATAGCGCACCCGTTGCGATGACATCGTATCGGCGAATCCTATACGCTCCAGGTGTATCGCGGACGGGGCGAGGGTATTTGGGGAGAGGGCCATGGGTGATTTTGCGTTGGGGCAGGCGGTACCAAGGTTCGAGGATCCACGGCTGTTGCGCGGCGGCGGCCGCTATGTCGACGACATGGTGCTGCCGCACATGGTGTTCGGCTATGTGCTGCGCTCGCCCTATGCCCATGCGCGCATCCGCTCGATCGACGCAACCGCGGCAAAGGCAGCACCAGGGGTGCTCGCGGTATTGACCGGGGCCGATTGGGAGGCATCGGGCTGGGGCGATCTGCCGTCCCCGAATGGGCTCAGGCTTCGCGACGGCGCGCAGGCCTACCGCCCGCAGTTTCCCGCGTTGGTCAAGGACCGGGTGCGCTGGGTCGGCGATTACGTCGCGTTTGTGGTTGCCTCGACCCGGCACCAGGCCGAGGACGCGGCCGAGTTGATCGCGGTCGACTACGAGCCGCTGCCGGCGATCGTCTCGACCGCCGGTGCTGTCGAACCCAATGCCCCGCTCGTCTGGGAGGGAGCGCCCGGCAATGTCGCGTTTTTCCACACCGAGGGCGATGCGGCGAAGACCGCGGCGGCGATCGCCGGTGCTGCCCACGTCGTCCGCCGCCGGCTCGTCATCAATCGCGTAACCGCTGCGGCGATGGAACCGCGCGGCGCGATCGGCGACTATAACCCCGCGGCCGACCATTACACGATCTACACGACCTTGCAGCGCATCCACTCCTATCGCGCCGAGTTGGCGACCCAAATCATGAAGGTGCCGGAAAGTCATGTGCGCGTCGTCGCCGGCGATGTCGGCGGCAGCTTTGGTATGAAATCGGCGATCTACAACGAGGTGGCGCTGGTATTGCTGGCGTCGAAACTGGTCGGCCGGCCGGTCAAATGGATCAGCACCCGCTCCGAGGCGTTTCTCGGCGACGCGCAGGCGCGCGACAATGTCAGCGACGCCGAATTGGCGCTCGATCGCGACGGCCACTTCCTGGGCTTCCGGGTGCGCACGATCTCGGCGGTGGGCGCCTACCCGCAGGTCGGCTCCAATGCCTTTGTCGCCAATCTCGGAACCCTCGCCGGGGTTTACCGGACAGCGGCGGTGCGCGCCGAGGTGACCGCGGTCTACACCCACACCAACCCGGTGCGGCCCTATCGCGGCAACGGCCGGCCCGAATTCGCCTACATCATCGAGCGCATGGTCGATGACGCGGCGGACGAGCTCGCCATCGACCCGATCGAACTGCGTCACCGCAACATGGTACCGGCCGAGGCGATGCCGTTCAAATCGGGGCTGACCTTCACCTATGATTGCGGCGAGTTCGCGAAGACCCTCGACATGGCCTTGCGGCTTGGCGACTCCGCCGGCTTCGAGCAGCGCCGCGCCGCAGCCCAGGCGCGCGGAAAGCTACGCGGGTTCGGCATCTCGAACACTGTCGAGCGCGCCGCCGCCGGCGGCTTTGAGGCGGCCGAAATCCGTTTCGACCGCAGCGGCACCGTGACCCTAGTGTCGGGTTCGATCACCCAGGGTCAGGGCCACGAAACCGTTTACAAGCAATTGCTCTGCGACCGTCTCGGCATCGACCCCGGGCGGGTGCATTACGTCCAGGGCGACACCGACAAAGTCGCCAACGGCGAAGGCACCGGCGGCTCGCGCTCGGCGGCACTCGGCGGGTCGGCGGTGTATCTCGCAACCGAAAAGATCGTGACCAAGGCCAAGACGATCGCCGGCCATCTGCTTGGCGCCGAGGCGGGCGAGGTGAATTTCGCCGACGGCCTCTTTACCGCACCGCGTTCGAACCGGGCTTTAACGGTCGCCGAGGTCGCGGTCGAATCGTTCAACCCGCCGAGCTTGCCCGACGACATGGAGCCGGGGCTGATCGCCGGCGCCACCTTTACCTCGAAGCAGCAGAATTTCCCGAACGGCAGCCATATCTGCGAGCTTGAGATCGATCCCGACACCGGAGCGGTTGAGCTCCTGCGCTATTGCGTCGTCGACGATGTCGGCACGGTCATGAACCCGCTGTTGCTCGAAGGCCAGATCTGCGGCGGCGTCGTGCAGGGGATCGGCCAGTTGCTGATGGAGGACATCCGTTTCGACCCGGATTCGGGCCAGATGCTGACCGGCTCGTTTATGGATTACGCGATGCCGCGCGCCGGCGATCTCTGCGGGTTCGCGCTCGACAACAACCCGGTGCCGACCAAAACCAATCCGCTCGGCGTCAAGGGGGCGGGCGAAGCCGGCGCCGTCGGCGCCATGCCGGCGGTCGCCAACGCGCTGGTCGATGCGCTGTCGCCGCTCGGCATCCGCCATGTCGAAATGCCCGCCACCCCCGAGCGCCTATGGCGCGCGATTCGCTCGGCGGGAGGGTAAGGAGGCCGACTTCTCGCTCAAGAAACCAATGTCTCATACGGAGGCGCGCGCAAAAACGGAAGCCCGTGACCAGAAGAGCATTTGGCATCGCCGTGATCGGCGCTGTCGTGATGGCCGCCGAGTTCGGCTCGACGGCGGTTAATGCCGCCGACCCCGACCGACGATCTGACGATGACGATCTCCCCGTCAGTCATACTCCTCGACAACCCAGCCGATTGGAGCGCGCGGAAGCCTAGTCAGAAGATTCGCGTGTCGGTGACGGCGAGAGACGGTAACGGCAACGCAATCCCCCGTCATCCGAGCGGCCGATCGCGCTCAACGTCTATGAGCCGGCCGGAGGCCCGATCCGTCCAAGCACGGCCGAAATCACCTCGGCCAGCAATCCGACGGCGACGTTCATCTACAACGGCGCCTATTCGGCAACCCAATGATCCTGACCGCGACAATGGGCGACGCCAGCGCCAGCACTTCTATCGTCTCCCAGAATCGGCTGAGAAACTGCACTTTTCGGCCGGGAGCACTACACGATCGATGACCACGAGCCGATGCGAACCCTCGATCATGGCTTCAGCGTCGCCGTCTCGGTGGGCGGCGGCGCATGGCATACCGGAATTGACCTCGACACGTATCAGCCTGAAACCTCGCGTTTGATGGTACCAAAACACATCGAATGGCAGCGCCGCCTACGACCGTCACGCATCTGTTCTTCAATATCGGGCGCACTCCCCTTTCGCGTTTCGCCTATCTGTATGACGCGCGCTGCGGACAGGTCGGGTTCTTCGACCGCATGACCCCACAGTGATGACTGTAAACACCAGTGAAATAGGTTTTGAATAGCGGTCGATGGGGGGCAGCATCGCGGAGCACTGGGGCGGTTTTAGATTTTGATACTTTCCGGCCTGCATCGCGGCGCATTCGGCTGCCGCAGACGCCGCCCGTCGAGGGCGGTACCCCGCTCCGGCGCCGGGGGCGGTACCGGTCTTCCCGCCGTACTCATCGAGAAAGGAATGAAAATGATCGCGCAAGATTATGCCATCCTCCGAAGTCTCGGCTGGAGACCAGAATAAGTCGAGCAAACGCAGCCTCGATTGCCGGTCGCGGCGGCGCTCCGTAAACGCGGGTAGCGCCGGCGCATACGCCGCGGATTTTACTCTGCGGCTGGGCGGACGGTCAGACCGAGGGCGCGGGCGACGCCGGCACCATAGGCCGGATCGGCGCGCAGGCAATTGGCGACGTGCCGTTCCTTGATGTGCAGGCGCGCGTCGCCCATTGCGCGAGCGGTGTTCTCGAACAGCACCTGCTGCTGCGCCGGCGTCATCAGCCGGAACAGATTACCCGGCTGCTCCCAGTGGTCGTCATCGACGTAATGGTTGTAGTGAGCCGCCTCGCCCTCAATGGGCAGCGGCGGCTCAGCGAAATCGGGCTGGTTGTCCCACAGCCCGGCGCTGTTGGGGTTGAAGCTGAGGGTGCGGCCGAGATTGCCGTCAACGCGCATCTTGCCGTCGCGGTGATAGCTCATGAACGGGCATTTCGGCGCATTCACAGGGATCTGGTAGAAGTTGACGCCGAGGCGATAACGAACCGCATCGTTGTACGAGAACAGGCGCGCCTGCAGCATCCGGTCCGGAGAGAAGCTTATGCCGGGGACGACGTTAGACGGCCCGAACGCGGCCTGCTCGACTTCGGCGAAATAGTTCTCCGGCCAGCGGTTGAGCTCCATCACACCGACCTCGATCAGCGGGTACTCGGCCTTCGGCCAGACCTTGGTCAGGTCGAAGGGGTTGTGCCGGTGCGTCTTCGCCTGCGCTTCGGTCATCACCTGGATGAAAAGGCTCCAGCGCGGGAAGTCGCCGGCTTCGATCGCGGTCAGTAGATCGCGGCCATTGCTTTCACGATCTTTGGCAACGAGGGCCTCGGCCTCGGCATCGGTCAGGTTCTGGATGCCTTGCTGCGAGCGGAAATGGAATTTGACCCATACCCGCTCATTCGCGGCATTGATCATCGAGAAGGTGTGGCTGCCAAAGCCGTGCATATGACGCAAGCTTTTCGGGATGCCGCGGTCCGACATGACGATCGTGACCTGGTGCAGCGCTTCCGGCAGCAATGTCCAGAAATCCCAGTTATTGTCCGCGCTGCGCAGTCCGGTGCGCGGGTCGCGCTTGATCGCGTGGTTGAGATCGGGAAAGCGCAGCGGATCGCGGAAAAAGAACACCGGCGTATTGTTGCCGACGATGTCCCAGTTGCCGTCGTCGGTATAGAACTTGAGCGCAAAGCCCCGGATGTCACGCTCGGCGTCGGCCGCCCCGCGCTCGCCGGCGACGGTGGAGAAGCGGGCGAACATCGGGGTCTGCTTGCCAATCGCGCTGAAAATCTTCGCCTTGGTAAAGCGGGTAATATCGTGCGTTACCGTGAAGGTGCCGTAGGCGCCCCAGCCCTTGGCATGCATACGGCGCTCGGGGATCACTTCGCGGTCGAAGTGCGCCAGCTTCTCGATCAGCCAAACGTCCTGCAGCAGCGCCGGGCCGCGCGGACCGGCGGTCATGATGTTGGTGTTGTCGGCGACCGGCATGCCCGCCTCAGTCGTAAAACGTTTCGTTTGCGACATGAAAAAGTCTCCTTTGGTTGGCTAGCGGAGGATCGGTGAAAGGTTGTCAGCCGGGCCAGGCGGAGGCGCGGATGAGCTGGCAGAAATTCATCCGCTGGAAAGAAGGATCCTTGTCGGCCAGCACATCGGCCTTGACATTGCCAAAGGTGGTCTCGGGCCGGTGGTGGATGGCGTCGTAGAAGGCCTGGATGATTTCTTCCTTGAAATGGTTCGGGCGCGGATGCCGCTCCACGACGGCTTCGCGCTCGGCCTCGGTGAACTCGGAAAAAGCAATGCCAAGCACGTCCATTTCGACACCGGCGCTGACGAGCGCGATGACCGGATGCATGCGCTGCGGGATGCCAGGCGTCGTGTGCAGCGCGATCGCGGTCCACACTTTCTCGACGTCGCACTCGGCGATGCCGTGGCTGCGAAGGAAGTCGCGAGCAAGGTTGGCGCCGTCGACTTCGAAGCGGTCGTGCGCGCTGGCATGCGCCGGGGTGAGGCCCATGTCATGAAACATCGCGCCGGCGTAAAGGAGCTCGGGGTCGAAGCGGAGGCCGCGGCGCTTGCCGGTAAGCGCACCCCAATAATAGACGCGGCTCGAATGATGAAAGAGCAGCGGCGACTCGGCGTCCTTGACCAGCTCAGTCACCTCCCGCGCCAATTTGCTGTCGGGGATGACCGCACCCGCGATCGCTTTTTCACTCATAGCCGACCTCCCAATCTGTCGAGCAGTGCCGCTCGCCGCTTCAGCAAGGTCCGGCCACGCGACAGAGCACCGATGGCGTTCGCTGAAAGTAGTCGCATCTGTCGGGCTTGATTGTTTAAAGACGTAAATTTCGGTAAAGCACGGTAAGTTTCCACCGTAGAGCCCTATAAAGTTTTTTCTGACAAAACAAAATGCGCGGCGCCAAATCGAAAATTACCTCGATTTACCCCGTTTAACACTATCGACTAATGTCGAGTGATAATATGGGACATCAGAACGGCCGACATGGAGCGGGGACGCGACATGATCCGCGCTGGTTAGGATCCCGCCAAAACATCGCAAAGGAGACGCGCCATGGCTCTACAGCCGCAGAACGGATACCGCGCCGGTTGCGCGATCGCGGATCGGTCGATGCCACCGCAACCACGGACGATCGACCGGCGGGTGCACGGACAAATCGAAGCCCTGATCCCTCGCTTGACCCGCTACGCGCGCTCATTGACGCATGACCCGGCTGCTGCCGACGATCTTGTGCAGGAGTCGGTGAGCCGCGGACTTGAAAAAATTCATCTGTGGCACGCCGGCACCGATCTGCGGGCCTGGCTATTTACAATAATGCATCACCATTATGTGGACGAAGTCCGCCGTGCGGCGCGGGAGAATAAAGTGCCGCTCGGTGAGTGCGACCGGCCGCTAGAGCCGCAGCAAGGCCTGCGCCTGGAATTTCGCGACCTTGTTCGCGCCATCGACGCGCTCCCGAGCGAGCAAAGATCGGCAATTATGCTCGTCGCCGTTGACGAGATGCGGTACGACGAAGCCGCATCGGCTCTGGGCCTTCCGCTTGGAACCGTTCGTTCGCGCGTGTCGCGCGGCCGCGACACGTTGCGCCGGTTGACGGATCGCCTGCCCTCTGACGGGGGCGCCGGTCCCGCCAACCCCCAGGCGACGTCGAGGAACCCCCGGTCTTCCCACGTCGAGCGAATGGAAAAGCGATTACGCCGCGGTCAGCCCCGCGTGGGGCGGCTGCGGGCGACGCCGATGCCAAAGGCGCCGCATCCGGGCGCCAGCGCTCCTGAAGGTGGGCGAGAGGCCGTCACCCGGCGCTCTGAGAAGCTCGCCGGGTGAACGGTCGAACCGCGGATTTCAGCTGCCGGGAGCCGTCTGCCACGCGGTATTGCACTGCGTCAGATATGGGTAATAGCCGGGCGGATCCGAGCAGTACCAATAGGGCGCCGCGGCCGGCAAGCTGTAATCGCCGTAATCCGCGTCGTAGGGATAGGGATAATAGGTCCAGCCTAGCCCGTCACCCCGCCACCAGCCGTAGCGTCCATTGTACCATCCGTAGGCCCAATGGCCACCATCGCGAGCGCCGAAACCGAAACCATCGTGCAGATTGGCGACGCCGCCGTGCCCTGCTCCGCCGCGGCTTCCTCCCATAGCGAGCCTTCCAGCGTGGAATCCGCCGCCATGAAAGCCGCCCGCCCCACCATGGAAGTCGACGCCGCCATGAAAGCCGCCAATTCCACCGTGGAATCCGCCGCCTCCCAAGCCGCCATGAAATCCCGCGCCACCAAAGCCGCCGCCGCGCGCGGCCTCGGCCGGACTCGACACGGCAATCGCCATCGCGAACAACAAGGCAGCGGCGACACAGATTACAGCCCGACCCATCGTCCGCCCTGTTCTATTGCTCTCAACCTCTTCCATCGACGACTCCTTTCGCGCCAGCCGCGTAGCGGACATTGCGACCGCCCGACGGGCGTGGTGCCCTCGGCTGCAATGTGTTGTCGGGTTGTGATACAAACAAATCGTTGCGGGTAAAATGTCGTAAACCGACCGGGACTGATTGGGTCATTGAGCGGTCAGGCGTCGCACGACCGGTGTCCGGGCGTTGCATGGCGTTTCGGAGCGCTGGCGGCTGGGCATCGAACGACTGGGCGGGTCACTGCTCTGCTCCTTCCTGCTGAACGACGTTTCACCAATCTTTACCGGGCTTTACTGGGGTTGGGCCATCGTCGCACCCAAATTCGCGGTCAGACGTGTCTCGATGGCGCGGGGTTTTTGGTGTGGACAGCGCGCCCGGCCCGACAAGGCCGGCACGTCGAGAGCGAGGCACTAAAGCTCTAATTCGTCAAGGCCGAGCTAGGGGATCATCAGGGGACAGTCGTTGGGAATTGTTCGCTTTGCGCTGAAATACCCGCATACCTTTTACGTGCTTGCGGCGCTGATCCTGTTTCTCGGGGTTACGGCGATCGCCGAGATGCCGACGGATATTTTTCCCGAGATCGACATCCCGGTGGTCTCGGTGATCTGGCAGTACACCGGGCTCGACACCACCGAGATGGAGCAGCGCGTCACCACCTACAGCCAGTATTCGATCAGCTCGAACGTCAGCGGCATCAAGGACATCGAGGCCGAAACGGTGAACGGCATCTCGGTACAGAAAATCTATTTCCAGCCCGATGTAAACATCGATCTGGCGATTTCGCAGATCGTCGCCGCTACAAACGCAATCCGGGCATTGATGCCTATCGGAATCGAGCCGCCGATCGTCGTGCAGTACAGCGCGTCGGCGGTGCCGGTCATGCAAATCAGCCTCAGCTCCGACAATCTGAGCCAAACCCAGCTGTACGATTACGGCATCTATCGACTGCGGCAGATGATTGCGCCGATCCACGGCATCACGTTGCCGACGCCCGCCGGCGGGAAATACCGGCAGATTATGGTCGATATCGACCAAACGAAGCTGCTCGCGCGCGGGCTGACGCCGCTGCAGGTGGTGAATGCGGTCAATGCCCAGAACCTGACCCTGCCCGGCGGCGATGAGAAGATCGGCAAGACCGATTACACCGTCCGCACCAATTCGATGCCGCCGACGATCGAGGCGCTGAACGAGATCCCGGTCGGGTACTCCAACGGCGCTACCGTGTTTCTCGGAGACATCGGCCACGTCCGCGACGGCAATCTGGTGCAGCAGAACATCGTCAATGCGGACGGCAAGCCCTCGGTGTTGCTCAGCATCATCAAAAACGGCGACGCCTCGACATTGACGGTCGTCAACGCGGTCAAGGACATGCTGAATGTCGCGCGGGCCGCCGCACCGCCGGGGATGGAGATCAAATCGCTGTTCGACCAGTCGGTATTCGTCGTCTCCTCGGTCGTGGCGGTGCTGCGCGAGGGAGCGATCGCGGCCGGGCTTACCGCATTGATGATCCTCCTCTTTCTCGGCTCATGGCGGCCGACGATCGTCGTCATGATCTCGATCCCGCTGGCGATGCTGACCTCGCTCGTCGTGCTCTATTTCCTCGGCGAGACGATCAATACGATGACCCTCGGCGGCTTGGCGCTCGCGGTCGGAATCCTGGTCGACGATTCGACGGTGACGATCGAGAACACCTATCGCCTGCTCGATGAAGAAAAGATGCCGCTGCCGCGGGCGACGCTCCATGGCGCCGCCGAAATCGCCATGCCGACACTGGTTTCGACCTTGGCGATCAGCTGCGTCTTCACCTCGGTGGTGTTCCTCCAGGGCCCGGCAAAATACCTGTTTACGCCGCTCGGCCTTGCCGTCGTCTTCGCGATGCTGGCCTCATACGGGTTGTCGCGGACCTTGACGCCGATCACCATCGGCCAGCTGTTGAAAGGCAAACACGGCGACGGCGGCGTCGTCAGCAGCGGCAATGGTTTCTTCACCCGCTTCCATGCCGGGTTCGAACGCGGCTTTGAGCATTTGCGCGAAGGCTATGTCGGCCTGCTGACATTGCTGCTGACCCGGCGGATGATCGTTCCGGTCCTCGCCGTTCTGGTGCTGACGCTCGGCGCCACAATGTTCGTCTACGTCGGCCGCGACTTTTACCCGGCGATCGACGGCGGCATGATCCAGCTCCATGTCCGCGCGCCACCGGGCACCCGCATCGAAGTGACCGACCAGATCTTTCAGGCGATCGAAGACAAGATCCGGCAGGTCATCCCAAAGAAAGACCTCGATCTGATCGTCGACAATATCGGCGTGCCGGCGCGCTCCTATAACTGGGCGTTCGCCGATGGCACCACGATCGCGGTCAATGACGGCGTGATCATGGTCTCGCTCAACGCCGGCCATGCGCCGACCGCCGACTATGTGCACAAGCTGCGGCAGGTGTTGCCGGCCGCCTTCCCGGCCGATCTGTTCTATTTCCAGCCGGCCGACATGGCGACCCAGATCCTGAATTTCGGGCTTACCGCGCCGATCGACGTGCGCACCGTCGGTTACGACCGCGTCAGGAATTTGCGGATCGCCAAGGATCTGCGCCGCCGCATCGCCAAGATTCCGGGCGTCGTCGACGCCCATCTGCAGCAGGAGGTCGATGCGCCGGATTTTTATGTCCGGATCGACCGCGCTAGGGCTTTGCAATTCGGCATCACCGCAAGCGACATTGGCAGCAATCTCGGCACGAGCTTGAGCTCCTCCGAACAGGTGTCGCCCAATTTCTGGACCGACCCGACAAATGGCATTCCCTACTACATCGCGGTACAGACGCCGGAATACCAGGTGAGCTCGCTCGACGACCTCGGCAATACGCCGGTTAGCACCGGAACAGCACCGCCGACAACCGAGCCGGTTCCGGGCGAGCTCCAAAACGTCGCGACCTTCACCCGTGACTCGGTGCCCGGCAGCGCCAACGAGGCCAATATCCAGCCGGTCTACGAAGTTTATGCCAGCACCCAGGGCCGCGACCTCGGCAGCATCGCCGGTGATATCGACAAGGTCGCCGCGCAATTCAAAAAACAGCTCGCACCCGGCAACACGATCCAGGTGACCGGCCAGATCCAGAGCATGAACGACGCCTTCCGCGACATGGGCATTGGTCTGATGTTCGCCGCCGTCTTTGTCTATCTGCTGATGGTTGTCAACTACCAGAATTTCGGCGATCCGTTCGTCGTCATCCTGGCCTTGCCGGCGACTTTCTGCGGCATCGTGACGATGCTTTACATCACCGACACGACGTTGAGCGTGCCGTCCTTGATGGGCGCGATCATGGCGGTCGGCGTGGCTTCGGCGAATTCGATCCTGCTCGTCACCTTCGCCCGCGAGCAGCAACTGGCCGGCATGAGGGCGTTCGACGCCGCGGTCTCGGCGGGGCACACCCGTATCCGGCCGGTGCTGATGACCGCGACGGCGATGATCGTCGGGATGATCCCGATGGCGATTGGCGGCCCCGGCGAAGAGCAGAATGCGGCGCTGGCGCGCGCCGTCATCGGTGGGCTGCTGTTCGCGACGCCAACAACATTACTCGTCGTACCTTACCTGTTTGCAATGCTGCGCCGGAGAAACGACGGCAAGACAGCGCACGGTGTGTTTGAGGAGGTTCCCGAATGAATGGCCTGGAGACTCTGCCGGTCCTAAAAGGACCGCCGCCGCGGCCGCTGCTGCCCCCGCCCGATCCCAACGCCCCCGCCCCGCAGCCGCCAACCGCACCCGGCGCACAGGGCGGATCGAGACGCTGGGCGATCGGTCTGGGGATTGTTCTACTCGTTTCCGGCGAACTTGCACTTGGCGTCTGGCATCATTACCAGCAGCACAATCGGGTCGCCGCCTTTGCCGACCAGCAGGCCGACTTTGTGCCGGGGGTGCGCGTCGAACAGGTAACGCAACGTCTCGGCCGGGTGCATGTGACACTACCCGGGACGACCCTCGCCTTCGAGCAGGCGAACATCTATGGGCGCGCCAGCGGCTATGTGGCAAGACGCTTTGTCGACATTGGCGACCACGTTAAAGCGGGGCAGCTGCTCGCCGATATTACCGCACCCGAGGTCGAGGACCAGATTGCCCAATATCGGAACGGGCTGCAGCAAGCGCAGGCGACGCAACGCCAAACCGAGGCCCAGCGCGCCTTGGCGCGGGTCACCTCGATTCGTTCTACTGTTCTTGCCAAGCAGGGCTGGGACACGCAGGAACAGGGGGACACTGACCGGTATAACCTTCAGTCCGAGCAGCACGCGACGCGGGCGGCTCAGTTCAGCGCCGCGTCGATGCAGGCGCAGCTGCAATATTTCGACCAGCAGAAAGCGTATCAGCAGGTTGTGGCCCCCTTCGACGGGGTGATTACCCAGCGCGACATCGATGTCGGCAGCCTGATCACCGCCGACGCGACCAGCGGCACGCCAATGTTCTCGATGGTCCAGAGCGATGTGATCCGGGTTTGGGTCTATGTGCCGCAGGACGACGCGTTCGGGGTTCGCCCGGGCGTCGATGCCGTCATTCGCGTACCTGCGATGCCCAATCTCACCTTTCGCGGGAAGGTGACGCGGATCGCCGATGCGTTGCAGCCGGGAACCCGGACCCTCTTGACCGAGGTCGATGTGCCCAACCCGAACGGCGCCTTGACCCCAGGAATCTATTGCACCGTCGAACTGAAAATCCCTCGAAAGTCGCCGGCGCTGATCATCCCGGCCTCGGCGATCATCTTCAATCAAAGCGGCATGCAGGTCGCCGTCGTCGACAACGGCCTCGCGCGCCTCCGCAAAATCGCGATCACCACCGATTACGGCACCGAGGTCGAGGTCGATAAGGGGGTCAAGGACGGCGATCAGGTGATCCTGCAGCCCCCCGTCAACCTCGTCGATGGCGAGAAGGTCCGGATCATCCAGGAGTCGCCGCGCGCCACCCCTTGACCATGCCGGACCGTGCGAACGCGATGCGCACTCCTACGGGAGCGCCACGCGAACCCGCGCACCGCCTCGCAAATCGTCGATCAGCGCCTTGGCGGCCTTGACATCGGCGGTGCCAAAACCCTCGGTGAAGCGATCGTAGATCGGCGCCAAGAGAGCAATCGCCTCGTCGATCCGAACCTGGCCGCGCCACAGCCGAGCGAGGCTGGTGGCGGCGCGCAATTCCCAGGAGAGGGCGCCTTGCCGGCGCGCCCAGTCGAGTGCCTGCCGGAAGTGATCCTCGGCCGCGGCGGCGGCGTTTGGTACACCCTCCAATAGGCGAAGTTCGCCTTTGACCCGCAGTAACTCGGACATATTCCAGCGCCCTTCGCCGTGCTCCGATCGTGCGAGCGCTTCTCCGATGGTCACCAGCCCCTGACCCACCTGTCCGGCACCGCCCAAGGCTTTCGCGAGCACGCCGAGAAATCCCGTGTAACGCAAGACGTAGCCGGTCCGCTGAAGCTCGTCCAGAGCGGCTCGGAGAAGGGGCAATCCGGTGACGATTTCTCCGCGCCTGATCAGGAGCACCCCCTTCCAACAGCGGCCCCAGATCTGCCAAACCGCCAGCGCATGCCGTTGCGAATGCTCGATCAGCATCGCCACCCAGTGTTCGGCTGCCGCCAGATCACCGACGAAGTGCGCTACCGGGCACGCCGCCTGGGCTAGCGCGTTGCACAGCGACAGCGCATGATCACTCGCTCGCGCACCTTCAACGCTCATTTGCGCGGTGCGAACGGCTTGCTCCGGGAAACCCTGAAGCCACAGGATATGCGCAAGAATGCAACGCGCCGCCGACGGCTGGTCAAATTGAAAGCGGTATAATCGTACGCGATCGATGAACGGTGTCGTGCGCGCGAGCATGCGCTCGATGTGATGGCGCGCGTTGACCTGGTCGCCTAGATAATGCAGCGAGGTTCCCATCATGCGGTCGCCAACGCGCAAATTTGCCGGGTCCATCGGGTCTGCGGCGACGGTGCTGAACCTTTGGGCAAGCCCCAGCTCGGTCCGGTGCTCGCCACTTATCGATCGATAAAACGACAGGCCCCAAAGCGCCGATAGCTGAACCGTCGTATCACCAAGGGACTCGGCGAGTTCCAGAGCGCGCGTCAACGCGGCGCCAGTCTCGGGCATTGGGCCTTTAGTATACATCAGCGATGCGCCCAATGCCGCATAGAGCTGCATTTCGCGGCGTTGCGCTGGGCTCGAACCGGGGCCGATGCTGGCAAGCGCTTGTTCGACGCGCTTGCGACATTCCTCCATCAGCGACAACTGAACCCATAGAGGCACCGAGGCGATCGTGAGGGCGACGCCGATCGACGCATCGCCATTGGGCGAGAAAGCCCAGTCCAGCGCCGCGCGGACATTGTCGATCCGCGGGCTGTAGTCTGCCAGCCATTCGTCGGTCGGCCGCGTCTCCGCCTCCGCCTCGGCGCCTTCGAAGAGGTCCAAATAGCGTCTGGCATGGCGGCGCGCCGTGGTGTCGAACTCGCTAGCTTGAACGAGCTTGTCGAGTGCATAGGCGCGGGTCGTTTCGAGCAGCCGATAGCGTGCCCTCGCGCCGCCAGCGTCCACCGCGACGAGCGATTTCTCGACCAAGTTCGCAACGCAATCGACGACCTCAGGCGCCGCAATCTCGTCATCCGCCGCCACCGCTCTCGCGGCCTGTAGTGTGAAGCCGCCAGCGAAGATTGCCAGGCGCCGCAACACCACACGCTCGGGTTCGGTCAGCAGCTCGTAGCTCCAGTCGAGCGTCGCCCGCAGTGTCTGATGACGCGGCATTGCGGTGCGATGGCCGCCCGCGAGGAGCCGGAAACGGTTGCCGAGCCGGGCCGCAACCCCCTCGATCCCGAGGGCGGCGGCGCGCGCGGCGGCAAGCTCGATTGCCAGCGGGATGCCATCAAGGCGACGACAAACTCCAGCGATCGCGGCCATGACTGGTGGGTCAGGCGAAAAATGTGGCGCGGCCGCGCGTGCTCGCTCGACGAACAGTCGAACAGCGCCGTAGCGAAGCGGGTCCTCGCCATTTGCGCCATCTTCTGCTGGTACAGCGAGCGGAGGTACCGGGTAAACCCATTCCCCTTCTGCGCGGAGCGGCTCGCGGCTAGTGGCGATCACTCGCGCTGCCGGATTTGTGCGCAACAACGACTCAGCCATCCGCGCCGCTACGTCGACCACGTGCTCGCAATTGTCGAGCACGAGCATGAGCTGCTTTGAGCGGAGCGCGGTCGCGACAGACAGCGGGGATGCCATGCCCGAAGCGAGCTCGACCCCGAGCGCGGTAGCGACGGCGACCGGGACGAGCTCGGGATCGGCGAGCGGCGCCAGCTCGATGGCCCAGACCCCGTCGGCAAATTGGGGCAGCAACGGGCGTGCGACCGCGAGGCTGAGGCGCGTCTTGCCGATGCCGCCGGCACCGGTCAAGGTGACAAGCCGGTGCGCGGCGGCAAGGCCGAGGATTTCGTCAAGATCGTCGTCGCGGCCGATCAGCTCGGAAACCGGCTCCGGCAGGTTGGTCGGCGGCAGTATCGCTGCGGGGTCCGCTGCGGCGTCGCTGGGCTCGTCCGGGCTCGCCGGCACAACGCGGATTTCGCCGATGAATTGGTAGCCGCGTCCGGCGACCGTGCGGATCAGCTCGCGCTCCGCCCCAAAGGCGGCGCGCAACACCGAGATCTGGGCTTGCAGGCTGTTGTCCTCGACGATCCGGTCGGGCCAGACGCTCTGCATCAGCGCGTCCTTGGCGACGACGGCTCCGCGCGCCTCGATCAGCGCCATCAGCACGTCAAAGGCTCGCCCGCCGAGCCTGATCGGCCGGCCGTCGGCGAGCAGCTCGCGGCGCTGCGGCAACACCCGGAAACGCCCGAACGCGACGCTCGCCGGTGGTTCGGAGGCGGGATTCATCGACCGTCATTATACGGCCGCTTCAGCAAATTTCAGGGTTTTTCAGGGCAGGCCGGTAAGACCTTTTGAGGGGTGTGCGGGTCAAGAGATGCAAATTCGCAAGCCGGCCGGCTTTGCGAGCGCATCGAGAAGGGCTTTTGCCGCTTTGAGGTCGGCGGTGTCGAACCCTTCGGTAAACCGGTCGTAGACCGGCTGGAGGAGTGCCGTCGCATCGGCGAAACGGCCCTTATCGCCCAGAAGCCGGGCAAGGCTCCTGGCGGCGCGCAGTTCCCAGGAGAGAGCGCCTTGCCGGCGCGCCCAGTCGAGCGCCTGCCGGAAGTAACCCTCGGCCGCCGCCGCGGCCGCAGGGCCGCCCTGCAACAGAAAAAGCTCGCCTTTGCCACGCAAGAGCTCGGTCACATACCAGCGCTCGTCGCGGGCTTCACAGCGCGCGATCGCCTCGTCGACCGTTTGGAGACCCAAGGCGACTTCACCGGCGCTGCCGAGACAGGCCGCGAGCTCGCCGAGCAGCAACAGGAAGCGCGGCAGAAATCTCGCCTGACCGGCCTCTTCGAGCCCGCCGCGCAGCGCTCCCAGCCCAGCGTCGATAGCGCCGCGCTTGGCAATCACCAGACCATTAAAGCAGCGAGCCCAGACGTGCCACAAACGTATCGGGTGGCGCTCGGTATGGTCGAGCAGCATCTCGCCGTAACGCGCGGCGGCGTCGAGATCGCCGGCCCAGAAGGCGATCGGGCATGCCCCTTGACCGAGGACGCTGCAAAACGACAAGGCTTGCCCGACGGCGTTGCCTTCCTCGAGATTGCGCTCGACCACGCGCAGCGCCTGCTCGGCAAATCCTTGCAGCCACAAGATGCGAGCCTGAAAATAGTGCGTCGACACCCGCATCTCGAACCGCACGCGGACGATCTGAGGTTGTTGCGCCAAGTCGGCAAGCTGGGTGAGCGCGCGGTCGATATGATGGCGCGCCGCTCGCTGGTCGCCGAAATAGTGCTGCGCCGTGGCGAGCAGACGATCGGCCATCATCAAATCCACCGCATCGCCGGTCTGCGGCGCCAAAGCGGCAAAGCGCCCGGCGAATTCGAGCGCGGTGCGAAGATCGCCATTGTTGAATTGATCGATGCACAAGCTCCAGAGGGCGCGCAGCCGGTAGCCGGTGTCGTCAAGCCGTTCCGCGAGATCGAGCGTGGTCGCCCAGGCGGGGCCGGATTCTCGGGCGCGGCCGACGCCGTACATCAGCGACCAGCCGAGCGCCGCCGACAGCTGCATGCGCGGCCGCGCGGTCGCCGCCTCGTCACCTTCGAGGGCGGCGAGCGCCCGCGCGACCCGCTCATGGCACTCGCCCAGCAGCGACAGCTGGACCCATAGCGGCACAACAACGATGGTCAACGCCACGCCGATCTGCAGATCACCGGCCGGCGAAAATGCCCAATCGAGGGCGGCACGCACATTATCGAGATGCCGGCCGTACATCGCCAGCCAGTCGGACTGCGGCTGCGACTCACTCTCGGTTTCGGCGTGCGCGAAAGCTGCGCGATAATATTCGGCGTGACGGCGGGCGATGTCATCGAGCTCGCCCAAGCTTGCCAGCTTCTCCAAAGCGTAAAGGCGCGTCGTGTCGAGCAGGCGGTAGCGCGCGACGGTGCCGTCGATCTCCACCGCGACCAGCGATTTCGCAACCAGGCCGGAAACGCCGTCGATGACGTCAGACGGCGCGATCTCGGCGCTCGCGGTGACCGCACCGGCCGCCTCCAGGCTGAAGAAGCCGGCGAAGATCGCCAAGCGGCGCAAGACTAGGCGTTCGGGGTCGGGCAGCAGCTCGTAGCTCCAGTCCAACGTCGCCCGCAAGGTCTGGTGCCGCGGTAACGCCGTCCGCCGGCCGCCGGACAGCAGCCGGAAGCGATCGTCGAGGCGGATGCTAAGCTCCTCGATGCCGAGTGCCGCGGCGCGCGCCGCCGCCAGCTCGATCGCCAGCGGCATGCCGTCGAGCCGCCGGCAGATCGCCGCGATTATCGCCAGGTGCCGGTCCAGCGCGAAGTGCGGCTCCGCCGCCCGCGCCCTCTCCAGGAATAGCCGAACCGCGCCGTATTGCCAGGGGTTGTCGCCCTCCGCGGCGGGCACGGCGAGCGGGGGCACCGAGTAGATCTGCTCCCCCTCCGCGCGGAGCGGCTCGCGGCTGGTGGCGATGATGCGCACCGCCGAGCCGGCCCGCAGCACAGCCTCGGCCAGCGCCGCGGCCGCGGCGATCACATGCTCGCAGGTGTCAAGCACCAGAAACAGCGGGCGCCCGGCGAGCGCCTCGGCCACGCGCCGCGCCGAAACCTCGCCGCCGCCAAGCTCGAGCCCGACCGCCGCGGCAACCGTAACGGGAGCCAGACCGGGGTCGGAGAGCGGCGAGAACTCGGCCAGCCACACGCCATCGGCAAACTCCGGCAGCAGCCGACGCGCGACCGCGAGAGCGAGCCGCGTCTTGCCGATGCCGCCGAGGCCGGTCAGGGTGACCAGCCGATGCGCGCCAACGAGGTCAGAGACCTCCTCGACCTCGGTGTCTCGCCCGATCACCTCGGAAACGGGCTCTGGCAAGTTGGTCGGCGGAAGGGTCGAATTGGACTCGGCCCCGGCCAACCCCGCGCCGGCGCGCCCGTCCGCGCTCGCCGATAGTACGCGGATCTCGCCGGTGAACTGATAGCCGCGTCCGGAGACCGTGCGGATCAGGCCGCGATCAGCTCCGAAGGCGGCGCGCAATGCCGAGATATGTGCTTGCAGGTTGTTTTCCTCGACGACCCGGTCGGGCCAGACGCGACGCATCAGCGCGTCCTTGCCGACGACAGCCCCGCGGGCTTCGACCAGCGCCATCAGCACGTCGAAGGCACGCCCGCCGATCTCGATCGAGCGGCCGTCGGCAAAGAGCTCGCGGCGGTGAGGCGCGAACCTGAACCGACCGAACTCGACGATTGCCGAACCCTCGGACCACGACACCATCCCCGCGATTATAGGCGCGTTTCAGATGCCTTCAGAATTTTTCAGCGAGGCCGCTCAATCACTGAGCAGCAGCCCGGAACGACCCGGATTTTTCAGACTAATTCATCAATCGGCCAAAGACTTAGGCGCTATTGCCGCTTACATTCTCGACAACCTCAGCCGGGAAAGCCGGAGTCCCAGTGCGGAATCAAAATTTCTGACGGAGGGTTATCATGTCGCAACGCAGCCTTGGCTGTCTTAAGGCGCCGGAACCTTACGGTCATAGTACAGAAGAGCTCGCTTTCGGTGGTTTTCGCCTATTGCCGACCCAGCGGCTTCTGGTAAACGGGGACGAGCCCATCCGTCTCGGTGGCCGTGCGCTCGATCTGCTGATCGCGCTGTCGCGGCGTCCCGGCCAGTTGATCAGCAAACAGGAGCTGACGGCGACGGTTTGGCCCGACACTTTTGTCGATGAAAGCAATCTCAAGGTACATATCTCGGCGCTGCGCCGGGCGCTAGGCGACGGTAAAACCGGTCGCCGGTACATCTCCACGGTGGCGGGGCGCGGCTATTGCTTCGTGGCGCCGGTGGAGGTTTTGGCGGATGCGGCGACCGAGCTAATGGAGGCTGTGGAGCCGCCACGGCGCCACAACCTCCCGGCACTGCTGACGCCGCTAATCGGGCGCGATGTCAGCCTTGAGAAAATTGAGGCGCAATTGCGATGCCGACGTTTGCTGACGCTCGTCGGGCCGGGCGGTGTTGGGAAGACCAGCGTGGCCCTCGCGGCAGCCGCAAATCTGGCCGAAGCCTACGTAAACGGTGTCTGGTTTGTCGATCTGACCGCTGTCAGCGATCCGTTGCTTGTGCCCAAAGCCATCGCCTTGGCGGTCGGGTTGGATATCGCCGACGACCCCGTGAACTCCGACCTGCCGTCGTTTCTCGGCGACAAGCAACTGCTACTCGTACTCGATAATTGCGAACACGTCATCGACGTGGTCGCTGCACTCGCCTTTCGCCTGCTCAGAGCAGCGCCCGACGTCCATATCTTGGCGACGAGCCGTGAGCCATTGCGCGTTTCGGGCGAATACGTTTACCGGCTGCCGCCTCTGGAGCAACCCTTGTTTTCGACTTGCCTCGATGCGCGGGAGGCGCTCGCCTTCCCGGCTGTTCGGCTGTTCGCCGAGCGCGCGGCCGGTGCCACCGGCGAGTTTGAGTTGCAAGACCGCGATGTGCCGGTCGTCGTCGACTTATGCCGAAAGCTCGACGGTCTTCCGCTCGCGATCGAACTTGCCGCGGCCGAAATCTCCACCTTGGGCATCGGCGGCGTGGCCGCGCGCCTACGGGAACCATTGCGGCCGCCAATACGCCAACGCCATGTCGAGAACCAGCGACATTGCTCGCTACGCGCCTCGCTCGACTGGAGCTACGGTTTGCTCACCGACGGCGAGCAAACGGCATTGCGTCGGCTCGCGGTTTTTGCTGGCAACTTCACGCTTCAAGCCGCCAGGCTGTTGGCTGCCGACGTGACTTCCGGCGAAGATGAGATGATCGACGACGTGGCGGCGCTGATCGCGAAATCGCTGCTGACGGTCCAAATTGACGGATCTGAACCTCGATTTCGTATGCCGAACACGACGCGCGCCTACGCCCTCGAGAAGCTGTTGGCGAGCGAAGAGGCCGATGCGCTTTCACCCCATCAGGCAAAATACCCCCGGGCTGTGCTGCAGGCGGCCTAATAACCATTCTGACCTTCTGTCCCAGGCCAGTAATCGCAGGCCGGTGACCGGAGCTTGCGTGTCCCGGTAGTGATCGACGCGAGGATTTACCGAATTTCACTCGCTTTAACTCGACTTCGATAATCGCCCATCGCAACTCTATGGGACCTCAGGGTTGGCATTGCCCCTGCCCCGCCAGGGACGCTCCTTGCGATGCTCAATCAGGATGACACAATGTACCGCATATCTCACACGCTTTCCGAAAACATCCGCGTCAAAGCGGTTGAGCTGTTGAACCGGCACCTCGCTGCGGCGATCGATTTGCATGCTCAGGTCAAGCAGGCGCACTGGAATGTGAGCGGCCCCGCTTTCATTGCCATCCACGAGCTTTTCGACAAGGTGGCGGATATCGTCGAGGGCTATTCGGATACTATCGCCGAACGGGCGGCGGCGCTCGGCGGCACCGCCGAGGGGACGATTCAGGTCGCGGTCGATCGCTCGTTCCTCGAACAATACAAGCTCGGCGTCGCCGCGGAGAAGGCGCATGTCACGGCGGTGACTGCCGCACTCGCCGCTTTCGGCGACTTCGCCCGCAAGGCGATCGACGAATCCGCCACGCTCGGCGATCAGGACACCTCCGATGTCTTTACCGAAGTGTCGCGCGGCATCGACAAGCAAATGTGGCTCATCGAGTCGCACCTCCACGGGTGAGTTTCCTGCGGGTCGACGGCGTTTGGCCACGTCTTGGTTGCTGCCAGATGATCGCGCTCGACACTGTTGCCAAGCAGATCCGGCAATGGTTACCACGCCCGGTTTCCTTCCTCCTGAACCGGGTTCGCCTGCGGCCGGTCCTTCTCCCCGGGACCGGCCGCCCTGTTACAGCTTCCGGCATGCCGAGGTTTGCCGCAGCGGTAATCAACCCCGCAGCAGGCGCTTTTCAAAGGCGGGCAAACGATCCGTCGCCATCGCCTTTCGCCGCCGCCCAGTGCCGAACAGCGCGCGGCGGTCTAGATTGGGTCCACGAAACGCCGGAGGAAGACCGGCTATCGCCGGCCGCGGCAATGTTTTGCATGATTTTGTTCTCGTCGATCGGGTGGGCCCTGATCCTGACGTTGGTTTTTTGGCTGGTTTGAACGCGCATCCGAATAAGATGGTGCTTGCAGGACACCACCACCGACAACTTGCTCTTCGTTTTCTGCATCGCGTTGTCCGATCGACGCCGGCGAGGTTCGAGGGATGGCTCACCACAATTCTGACGCGATGACTGCCTCACGCGCTACACCCGACGTACCCCTCACAAACCGGCGCCGCACGCCACTGCTCGCCGGCGTTGCGGCGATCGTGCTTGCCCTAGGGGGCCTCCTCGGGTGGCAGCATTTCGCTCGCCTTCCCGCCTTAACGTCCGAGCCCCCTCCGCCAGTTCCGGTCATTGCTGCGACCGTCAAACAAAGCAATTTCCCGATCGTGCTGACCGGGATCGGCAACGTGGCGGCGCTCAATACGGCAACAATCCGCAGCATGATCACGGAGCAAATCGTTAACATCGACTTCAAGGATGGCCAGTCTGTCAAGACAGGCGAGCTCTTGGCGCAACTCGACCCGAGCACGTACCAGGCCCAGTTCGACCAGGCGGAGGCCAATCTCGCCCGCGACCAGGCCCATCTCGAAAATGGGCAAATCAATCTCGGCCGGTACGTGCCATTGGCAAAGCAGGGGTTTGCGCCACTACAGCAAGTGGCCACCCAGCAAGCGATGATCGCCCAGGAGAACGCGACGATCCAAGCCGACCAGGCCGCGATCGCATATGCCAAGACCGAGCTCAGCTATACGAAGCTGGTCGCGCCATTCGACGGGGTTGCCGGAATTCGCCTGCTCGATGTCGGCAACATCATCCATGCCACCACCTCGCGCGGTTTCCCAGGCGAGCCGGATGCTTTGGTCGTTATCAACCAGGTCCAGCCAATCAGCGTGATGTTTACCTTGGCTGTGGCCGACATTCCCGAGGTCCAAGACGCTCTCGCGAAGGGCTTGGTCAAGGTCATCGCATTAAGCGCGGATGGCAAGACCGAGCTCGATACCGGCACGCTCGCCGCAATCGACAACCAGGCTAATACCACCTCCGACACGATAAACCTCAAGGCGATACTCCCCAATCTGCATCGCCGGCTGTGGCCCGGCATGTTCGTCAATGTCCGGGTCGTGACCGGGGTCCAGGCCAATGGCTTGACGGTGCCGCTCGATGCCGTGCAGCAGGGCCCGCAAGGCCAATTCGTCTTTGTCGTAGACCCGGATCGCAAAGTGTCGACGCAGCCCGTCTCGGTGCGCGAGACGCTTAACGGCGAGGCCCTGATCGACAAAGGATTGCGCGCCGGAGAGACCGTCGTCGTGCGCGGCCAGTACCGGCTGACGCCCGGCGCGGTGGTGTCGCTCGCTAACCCGAACGACCCGGCTGCGGTGCCGAACCCTACGACGGCGAGCGCGGGCCTGCTGCCATGAACATCTCGGCGACGTTCATCCGTAAGCCAATCGCCACGGCGATGCTGATGGCGGCGATCCTGCTCTTAGGGCTGATCAGCTACGAGCTGTTGCCGGTGGCGGCATTGCCGAACATCGACTCGCCGACGATCCTGGTCACTGCGGATTTGCCGGGCGCCGATGCGCAGACCGTTGCCAGCACCGTCACGACGCCGCTCGAGCGGCAGTTCGGCCAGATCCCCGGCCTGACCCAGATGACCTCGAGCAGCGGCACCGAGTATGCCGAGATTACATTGCAATTCGATCGCAGCCGCACCGTCGATTCGGTGGCGCAGGACGTGCAGGCGGCGATCAACGCCACGGCAGGCTTCCTGCCACCGACGATGCCAGGCCCGCCGATCTATCGCAAGACCAACCCGGCAGATACGCCAGTGCTAATGCTGGCGCTGACCTCGCAGACCCTGCCGCTGACCGCGGTCAGCGACTACGCGAACAGCATCCTGGCCCAGAAGATTTCGCAAATCCCGGGTGTCGGACTCGTCGGCATCGGCGGCGAGCAGAACCCAGCGATCCGGGTGCAGGTCAACCCGGCACAGCTCGCCGGGGTAGGTCTCGACCTGGAGGCGGTGCGAACGGCGCTGTCCACCGCGACCGTCGACCAGCCGAAAGGGACATTGTATGGTGCGGGTCAGGCCTTCGCGCTGCAGACCAATGACCAGTTGATGACGGCGCGGGGGTTCAACAACTATATCCTCGCCAATCGCCCCGGTACCTTCGGCGCCAGCGGACCGGTGCGGGTCCGTAATGTCGGCCGGGCCATTGTCGCACCGCAGGACGTGACATTGGCGGGCTGGATGAACACCGAGCCCGCAATCATATTATCGGTGCAGCGTCAGTCGGGCGCCAATGTCATCGCGACGGTCGACGCCATCAAGAAGGCGCTGCCGCAGCTCGAAGCTTCGCTGCCGCCGTCGCTCAGGATCCATATCGTATCGGACCGCACCCAGACGATCCGGGCCAGCGTCACCGATGTTCAACATACCTTATTGCTGACGATAGTGCTGGTCGTCGGCGTCATTCTGCTTTTTCTGCGGAAGCTTTGGGGGACTGTGACCCCCGCGATCTCGGTGCCGATGTCGCTGATCGGCACTTTCGCGGTCATGTATGTGCTCGGTTACAGTCTCGACAATCTGTCCTTGATGGCGCTGACGATTGCTGTCGGCTTTGTCGTCGACGATGCGATCGTCATGATCGAGAACATCGTGCGCCACATCGAGGAGGGCAAGACCCCGATGCAGGCTGCCCTGCAAGGGGCGGACGAAATAGGTTTTACGATCATGTCGATCTCGATCTCGCTAACCGCGGTGTTTATCCCGCTGTTCCTGATGAGTGGCATTGTCGG
>Ga0210396_10001329_pt1 | contig 27270 bp, 25 predicted proteins | sample IncBWH17OmetaG_FD_155466 | JGI IMG/M metagenome (GOLD analysis project Ga0210396, IMG submission 155466) | Forest soil microbial communities from Barre Woods Harvard Forest LTER site, Petersham, Massachusetts, United States - Inc-BW-H-17-O ... | reverse complement strand
GAGGTCTTGCGGCAGATTGTGGTTTACCAGAGCATTGAAGACTTCGATGACTCCGATCGCCAGCCATGCGATCACGATGATGTAACCAATTTCGAAGCCGTGCTCCAGGGGATCCGCCAGCCAGTCAGGAACATCGAATTTTGGAAGGACCATCGAAACCGCGATCAAAAGAAACATCCATCGCGAGACCTGCTGGGTTTGCGTGACGATCTCTTCCGCAACAATGCTGTGCCGCCGCAACGAGAGACGGCGAAAAAGCGCGTGGAGAATGTAATGGGCAATATGCGATATCGCCACCGCCGCAAGCAACCAGGCAAAAGCCCCAAGCCTCGCTTGCCATCCGGCGTTCAGGTGAGCCATAAAGTCTCCCTCACGCTAGCCATGCTACCCGTCGTACGGCAGGGGAGCCTCTCCATTCTTCATGAGAGTGGCCGTTATGCTTCAACCTATCACGGGGTGGGGACGGAATCAGGACGGCGTTCTGCGGCCGATCGTCGAAAGACTGAGGAATGTGTAGATGCTTTAGCCGGCAGCGTATCGAGGCCTGTGCTAAATCTCCTTGGGCACCTGAGCTTGAATCTGAACCAGTGGACTGGTCTCATCAGGGGAGTGCGCCCCCGCTTGCCAGCGGTTCGGCGGCCGGAATTCGGTGCGTAATTTGCTCATGGTGGATCCTACGCTCAATGCAGATTGCACCAGATGACCAACCTTCAATGGCCCTGCCAGTTTCACCCCGCGAACCCAGTGCAGCGCGCTGCTGATGCTGCAGCCGCACTGGCTGCAATCGGGATTTCCTCCGAAAACACAGGGCTCCACGCGAGTGCGCAGATCCGCGGAATAGTTCATCGACACCTTCGAGAACAGGCAATCCTTCGGAGATGTTGGCGGCTTCACGAACGCCTGTGCCATTCCCTCCGGCATCTGCAGCTTTGCATAGCTATGACGCAGGGGAGGGAGCGTCCGCGCCACGAATTCGCGGTCTTCCGCGCTCAACCGCTCCGGACTTTCCTCATTCATTTGCGGACTGTACAGGCTCACCCAAATATGATCGACCTCAGGCCGCGCATTCCAGAAAGCGACATACTCCTCGAGATAAGAAGCCCTCTCCAGCATCGGCCGGGTGATCACCCAGTGCACGTTGATCGATCGTCCGGCGACATTCTTGAGGATGCGTTCGTAGGTTGCAGGCTTGCGGCGCGGATCGTGATGCTCCGGAAGGCCGTCAACGGAAACCGCGACGCGCAAGCGAGGGATTTTCATCCAGTGCGCCGGGATGGGAATAACTGCGCTGGTCACGACCATGGTGAAGACACCCATGTCGCTGAGCGCTGGGAGAATGCGATTCAGTTCCCGATGACGAATCATCGGCTCGCCTCCGACCAGGGAAACGTGCATCGGCCGGTGCCGGCGGACCAGGTTGACGACATTCTCGACCAAATCATCACCGCGAAAGTCGCTAAGGTCGCGCAGCGTGGTTTCTCCTCCCAGGTGGCTTTCGCCATAGGCGTAACAGCCGGGGCAGCTCAGAGGACACTCACGAGTGATCTCAATGGAAAGCATCGGCGTGTAACCATTGAGCACCCGCCACCCGGCTCGGACTAAATCGCGAGGAGTAAGACTGGGAGGGGTTTTGCCGACAGACACGACCGCTGCATTTTTCAACATGCACTCTCCTGCCACGACGCCGAACGCCCGATCGAGGCCCGTTCTGAACACCACTTTTATGAGGAGTTCTGAACTGCTAGGTATAAAGATGTAGAAACGTCGAATTAGGTTCTAAGATGCGACCCTTCCCCAGCCGAGTTGTAGCTCAGATAATAACCGCCGCTTTTTGTGTAACTTCTATCGGATTCCGGCATGAATCCTTTAGAACTATTCGTCAAGGATATCTGTCAACGCAACTTCAGACGCGATCCCAGCTGGCGGAATCCCAAAAGGACTAGAGTTATCTCGCCAAGTTACGTTACGTAGGTCTAACAAGTCCCAACCAGCTTTTTGGTGCTTTGACGCTCTCCCCTCCCCCCATAACCAGAGTTTGTATGCGGTTTAGCACCTGTGCCGCCGCTGACGAAGAAATTCCCTTTCCTCTGAGAGTAACATGCGGCGCTGCTAGACGGCTCAATCCAAAATAAGACTTGGCAAGAAGATCGAAGGTCAAGGTCCGGGCAAGGGTAGGTCGACTCCCCGAAGAAGGAGGAAAAAGATTATGCTTCCGACGCGAGAAAACTCGAGGATTCACTCTGATTGCAACGCTGATGCTGTTGCTGATTATGTCAGGCATTGCAATTGGCCTGCTCAGATTTGGGGCGGTCAGACCCTCAATTACAAGGGATCTATGGCCAGCCTGTACTACTCCACTTACTCTACGGGAAGGGAAAAAAACGACAGCAACACTACCTACGATCCCCCGGCTCCAAACTACATCTTCGATCATCTCTTCACGCAGCCACAAAACCTGCCGCCAGGAACGCCATTGTTCCGTGACATCGACAACTTGAGCTACCGGCAAAGCTTCACACCGCACACCGGTTGCTACTAAACGAAATCGCAAACCAACCAGCCCTGATCCTGCCACGCAGAGTCAGGGCTTTTCGTTGAGCAGCCTGGCATGCGGACGTTTAAACAAGCTAAAGCCTATCGGCTAACGTCGTGATAAGATCGGCGGAGCGTAAAGGGCGCATCCGGTCCGCGGAAAGGACAGAAGTCCACCTGATCGCAACAATTCGTTTTCACGAACTGACTTTCTGCCCGTAAATGCGGACCTCGGGCGTATGAAAGGAAGTTCATCATGCCGGTAAAACGCTTCCCATCGAATCCCAGCCTCGAGCATTTGAGATATCAAGCGAAAGACTTGCTAAAGGGACATGCTGCCCGCAATCCAGGAGTGGCGCAGCGGATCAGGGAATTTCATCCGCGCTTTCGTCAGGCCACGGACGCTGAAATCTTCGAGGCCCAGCCGCACCTCAGTGACGCGCAGCTCACAATCGCTCGCGAGTATGGATTTCCGAGCTGGACGAGACTGAAAAAGCATATCGAAAAACCAACGCTGTCTGACCAATTGAATTTGCCTCACCATGAACGTATTGAAGACGCCATGTTTCGGCGCGCCGTGGATCTTCTCGATGCAGGCGAAGTAGCAGGGTTGCGTGCCTACCTACACCAGCACCCGAATCTGGCGCATCAGCGCGTCGCATTCGAAGGCGGGAACTATTTTCGGAATCCGACGCTGTTGGAGTTTGTGGCGGAGAATCCGGTTCGCCACGGGAGGCTGCCGGACAACATTGTTGAGGTGGCCAGGGTCATTCTCGATGCTGGCGTGGAACAGTGCGCGCTGAACGAGACACTGATGCTCGTTTGCACTGGCAGTGTGGCGCGTGAATGTCGCGTGCAACGTCCGTTAATCGATCTCCTGTGTGATCGCAGAGCGAACCCCAACGCTGCCATACAAGCAGCAGCCCTGCACGGCGAGCTCGAAGCGGTCAGCGCTCTGTTAGGGCGCGGCGCTCGGATCGATTTGCCTGTAGCAGCAGCTCTGGGACGGATCGAGGATGCCAGCCGATTACTTCCAACTGCCGGCGGTGAGGACCGCCATCAGGCACTTACCTTGGCATCGCAATTTGGTCACGTAGAGATTGTTCGATTGTTGCTTGACGCGGGCGAAGATCCAAATCGATACAACCCGGTCGGTGGCCATTCGCATACGACGGTGTTGCACCAGGCAGCCGGGGCCGGCCATGAAGAACTAGTCCGCCTGTTCGTAGAGCGCGGTGCAAGATTGGATCTGAAGGACATCCTCTGGCATGCTACTCCGGCCGATTGGGCAAAACACGCGGGTAAGAGAGAAGTTGAGGCGTATCTTCGCGCCTGCCTTCGCGCGCAAGAAACGGGGAGCGAAAAGAAAGAGTAAATGCGCTACACGATCTTCCCGTCGGCCAGATCCCGGACTAACTGAAGATCTGCTTCGAGGAAATCGTATGACGGCAATTCCGACCGCAGGGACCACCGAACATCGCGAAAGATCCTGTTTTCAATTTTTCCATGGTATTCGCGCACAACGAAGAAGCGCAGCTCGACCGAACCTCCGCCCGGATACTCGTGGACGAGGCGCGACACTTCTTCGCCTATCTTGGCGTCGATTCCAAGTTCCTCATCCAATTCGCGGTGAAGCGCGGCCCGTGGCTGTTCTCCTTCTTCAATCTTGCCGCCTGGGAACTCCCATTTCAAAGGCATGGTTTGATGACGGGTGCGCTGGCACACCAACACTCTTCCGTCCTTGAAGATTAACGCTGCGACGACACGCTTCATGGGCGGGCCAACGTTCCGAGAGGAACGATGAAGGCGCAACGATTCGAAATGTTTACTGCGACATAAGTTTCCAAGAGAGATGACTCTGGCTAATGCATCTTAGCCCGGGAGGTTGTGGAAAATCCTGGAGATGAATGGTCGATAGCCTGATCGTTGATTTCCAGCGCAGCACGTTACAATTCTTTAGATGTATTCTCGGCAGCTTCTCGATCACTTCGAGCATCCCCGCAACCCCGGCGAAGTAGCCCACGCCGACGCAACTGCGCAAGTGGTGAATCCCGCTTGCGGCGACATTTTGCAATTGAGCTTGAGGGTTGCCAAAGGTCACATCGCCGAAATCCGCTTTCTTGCGAAAGGATGCGTTCCTGCCATGGCTTGCGGGTCCGCGCTTACGGAGTTGGTTTGCGGCATAACGCTGGAGGCGGCCCGCGGTTTGAGACGCGAAGAAATTGTGCAGGCCGTCGGCGGTCTGCCAGAAGCCTCTGCGCACGCCAGCCATCTGGCCATGGATGCGCTTGCGGCGGTGCTGAAGCAATTCAAGAGTTAACCACGGATTTCTCGGATGACCACAGATGCTTAATTAATCCCTTCGTGTTCCTTAGTGTCCTTTGTGGTTATCTTCTTTCCGGTCAACCTGGTTCTCTAAAACGGGCCAATAAATGGTCCATCCGCTTTCGCGTGCTCTCTTCTCCAGGTCGGGGTTCGGATTCACGGCGAACCCGTGGCGGGCAATCGCAAGCATGTCGGCATCCCAGCGGGAGTTGCCGAACGCCGCGTCGGGATGTTTTCCGATCACGTCGCGTATCGCTCGCGGCTTGCCTTCTCCGGACGGTATGCGAATCAAGTGGTCGGTGATGCGCCCGGCGTCGATCTCTACCGAGGCGGCTAGAATCTTTTTCTCATCGATCCCAAAAAACTTCATGGCTGCTCGAATCACCCACTCATTGGTGGATGAGACGGCCCACACTTCGCAACCCGAGCTCTGCAGCCGGCGAATCAGTTCTCGCATCTCGGGAAAGATCTGGTTCACGAAGTTCTCATCAAAGAATTGTTTCGCAGCACCTAACACTTCGGACTCGGCAAGCCCGCTGTGAATCGTCACCATTTCGCCGCACATCTGGTCTTCGCTGACCTTTCCTGCTTTGTAGTCGGCGTAGCGCGCGCGCGCCCAGCGAGCGACGTCATCGGGAAGCAGGCCTCGCCTGAGCTCCCAGTCGAAAAAGCGCTCGCCGGCATCGCCTGCCCACAGCGTGCCATCACAATCGAAGACGGCAAGTTGAGGTTGAAGACGAAGAACCGAATCAAAAAAATCAGCGGACTTGAGCGTTGTCGTCGGGGTCACGTGTGTTTTGTCCATGTCTGAGGAATTCGTGGGCTACTGAGATAATGCCGCATACTCCTGGGGCGTGTCGACATTCAAGCTGACCAGCGGATCGTCCACGACAACATAAGAAATGTGCCGCAGGTTCTGGTGTTCGATGTCCCGTGCGTTTGCACTCGGGGGAGCCTTCAAAAAAGCTTCGATCATCTCTCTCGCCACCAGAAAAGGGTGTCCGTGTTTTCGGTTGTATTCCGGGACAACCGCCCACACATCGTTCCCAGCATCGGCAAAGGCGGAGCACAGAGTCTGCAATGTTGCTGCCCTCGCCGGCGGCCGATCTACTAAGGTGACCATGGCGGCGTCGCGACCGTCATTCAGGACTTCCTGCAGGCCAACTTGAAGTGAACTGAACTGTCCCCGTTCGGCGTCGGGATTGCGCACTAGCGATGCCCCGTTGGCATATACCACTGGGCCCAGGTTGTTCTCGTTCTTGCCGACCACCACAATTACCTTGTCGCTAAAAGGATAGAGAGCCTGGATGGCGGCAGAAAGAAAAGTCTGGCCGGCAGCGGGAGAGCCGGGCGTAGCCGGCGGCCAAGGCAGCAGCGCCTTGTCCGTCCCCATGCGCGTGGATTCGCCAGCGGCAAGGATCACAGCGTAGAGGTCAGGCGCGCGAGCCATGAGCCGAAGATAGCAGAAAGGGAGGGACTTCGATCGTCAATTTCCGATTGGCGATTGAAAGGCCAACTCAAAGCAGAAGCAAGAAGTCAGGGACGGCTCTCGTTTTCTTCGTGAGCCGCGGTTGCAGCATCGTCCGTGTCCGGTTCACTTGCACGGCCCTTAAACCAGCTCATGTGCGGCAAGGCTCGCTCGGCGCGGCGGCGGACAGCAATCAGTTCCGCAGTGATGGCTACTGCAATCTCTTCTGGGGTAATGGCGCCGATGTCCAAGCCAACCGGCGCGTGGACACGCTCGAAAAGTTGCGCGGAAATGCCTTCCTTCGTCAGTTCGCGGAAGATTGTAATCGTCTTGCGCCTGGAACCGATCATGCCAATGTACCTCGCTTGGGATTGCACGGCCCAGCGAAGGACGCGCATATCGTCGCGGTGCCCGCGGGTGACGATCACGATATATGACGACTCATTCGGTGTGAGCCGGATCATGGCCTGCTCGAAGTCTTCCGCAATGACTTCTTTCGCCTCGGGGAAGCGCTCCCGGCTGGCATAGGCTTCCCGGTCGTCGACGACTGTGACATCAAAACCTGCGCCTCTCGCAACTTTGTAAAGGCTAACAGAAACATGGCCTGCGCCGAAAATATAAAGTAACGCTGGAGGTAGTACGGGCTCGATGAAAATGTCCAGTGTTCCGCCGCAAACGAGGCCGGTATCGTACTTGGGATCCTGATTGAGATTGAAGGTCAGACTGCGCGGCTTCTCACTCTCCATGACCTCGCGGGCGGCTTGCCAGACTTCGGCCTCGACACAGCCCCCGCCGATTGTGCCGGCGATGGAGCCATCGTCTCGCACCAGCATTTTCGCGGTCTCGAAAGAGGGGATCGACCCGCGCACGTTGACGATGGTGGCCACGGCGCCACGGCGGCCCTCCTGCCGAAGCTTAACGATTTCCTCGTAGATGTCCATCCAAGCTTGATTATTCGTGGGTCGTCGGAACAAGTCAATGGAGGCAACATACGCGTCAAAAACGGGGAATTGCATCTAGGATTTATGTTAGGTTTGACTCGCAAGGAGCCGACTCGCATGAAAGCCGTTCGCATCCACGAATTCGGAGGTCCGGAGGTTCTTCGCTACGAGGACGTTCCCGACCCGCAGCCCCGCAAGGACCAGGTTTTGGTCCGGGTCAAAGCTTGCGCCATGAACCATCTCGATATCTGGGTGCGCAGAGGACTTCCCGGAGTAAACCTGCCGCACATTCTGGGCAGCGACATCGCGGGCGAGATCGTGGCAGTGGGCGATTATCTTACTGGCTTCAAACCCGGGCAGCGGGTGCTCTTGGCTCCGATGCATTTCTGCAATCACTGTGCCAAGTGCGTTGCCGGACTTCAGAATCAGTGCCGCGAGTTTACGGCGCTGGGCAACGGAGTCGATGGCGGATACTGCGAATTGATCGAAGTCCCTGCAGTGAACCTGATCCCGATCCCTGACAGTCTGGATTTCAACCATGCCGCCAGCGTCCCCTTGGTATTCCTCACCGCCTGGCACATGCTGGTCGGCCGCGCAGGCATTCGTCTCGGCCAGACCGTGCTGGTTCTGGGCGCTGGTTCTGGCGTTGGCATCGCCGCGATTCAGATTGCGAAGCTTTTTCACGCCCGCGTGATCACCACTGCAGGCGACGAAAAGAAGCTGGAGAAAGCCCGGACGCTGGGCGCAGATTATGGCATTGATCATTACAAGCAGAAGATCTCGCAGGAAGTGCGGAAGATTACCGACAAAGAGGGTGTGGACATTGTGGTCGAACACGTTGGCGCCGCGACCTGGGATGACAGTATGAAATCGCTCAAGCCAGGAGGAACGATTGTTACCTGCGGCGCGACTACTGGTCACAATGCGGCATTCGACTTACGTTTTCTGTTTTCCCGCCAGCTCAATTTCCTGGGCTCTTATATGGGCACGATGAGTGAATTGCACGACGTGCTAAGCCACGTCTTTGCCGGTCGCGTGAAACCAGTCGTGGACCGTACGTTCCGGTTGCAAGATGCTCGGGCGGCCCACGAGTATATGGAAACGAGTCAGATGTTTGGCAAAATCGTGCTGAATCCGTAACTCTACCTATTTCTTCTTTCCCTTCTTGGGAGGAACCGGTTTCGGTTTGCTGCCTCCTCCACTGGGTGCGTGACTTCCAGAAAGGATCTGTCCTTGTGTCAGGTCCAGGTTCACGGAATCTCTCACCAGCACGACGCCCTTCGCCGCAGTCTTAAACGTCACTGAGAGCGTTTTGGCATCGGTTGTGATTGTCAGATAACCAAATTCCACAATAGGGTCGACCTCGAGTGTGGTATCGCCAATCGTGTACGGCGCTTTCGGAGCCGCTCCTTGCGGCGGCGTGGCTGCGTAACCTCCGGAACCGGAAACTATATAGGGAACCTGCTTGCCGTTCACCACGCGAGTGAAGCGCTGGTACAGGTGCGCATGTCCGGAAAGGACCACATCCGGCCACAACCCCGCGGCCTGACAGCAGCTATCGAGATCTTTCTCGATGCCGACGGAGCCGCCGTGCTTGGCGTCCACCGAAGCTGGCGGATGGTGAACCGCGATAATGATGGCCCGATTCCCGGCTTGGCGGTCCGCCTTCAGGCGCTTGAGTTCGCTTTGCAGGAAAGCCAGTTGGGCGTTTCCAACCACCGGGAATTTGCCACCTTGAGAAGAAATGACTCCCGCTCCCGAGTCCAGCACGTTGCTGTAGACCCCGATGATCGAGACGTAAGGAGCATCCAGCGTGAAATAAACTCCCGGCTGCGTCATGACGGTGCGTACCAGGCCGCCGGAATTTGGCGAAGGTCCGGGAGCGTCGGCACAAAAATTTCTGAGGAAAGCCTCGAGCGTGGGAACTTGCGGAGTAGCCGAAGTGGAGCCAAAAACCATGCCATCGTGATTGCCGGGAATGGCGAAGATGGGACGGTCGTAATCGCGGAAGGGTTCGTAGAATTGGTCGTAATAATATTGCGCTTCGCCGAAGTTGTAGATTACGTCGCCCAGGTTGAAGAAGAATGCCGGGCCATTCACGCCTCCGGACTGCACATCGGCGACCATGGCGTCCGCAACTCCTCCCTCATGTGCGATGGCGGTTGCGGGTACTCCCTTGGCCGCGCCCGTGTCGCCTACAGCGTGAAATGTGATCTTCTTGGTCGCATTGATGGCATCGAGAACTTCGCTGGGGATAAAATCCTGCAGCTCAAGATAGGGCGGCACGCCGCTTCGCGGCGCCGGGACGGTTTGCACCTGGTCTTTATGCGCCGCGTAGTACGGCGAGGTGTAATATTGGGAACTGGTGTTGTCTATCTGGAAAGAAGTCTCATCCGGGCTGGGCTTCGGTTCAGCATAGAGCCGAGTGCCGGGACCAGCCAGCCTCGCTCTCGTTTTGGGTAGCTTTATCCGCACGGTATACCTCCTCAAATCGGCGCCCGCAAGTGGTTCCAGCGTGACGAGTGCGGGCATTCCTTGGCGTTCACGGTGTAATTGCAAGACGCTGACGGGGACCCAAAATCCGAGGGAAATACGGGGCAAGTCTTACCCCATGGATTCGCTTTGTCAAGTGCATTTCGAGCGATGCGGGTCCTGACGCAACGGTGGCTTTACATCAGTCTCGCGTTTGGACACCGCTGACACCGGCAGGTAAAATACAAACAATGTCCGACGATCTCAACTTCGGCCCCTACGTCACGATTGAAGACGGCAAACGCGTCGTCAAAGACCTTACCTACGGAAATCCCACGCCCGAAGGGGTGGTGCTGACCACGATGGACAATGCGGTCAACTGGATGCGCAAAAATTCCATTTGGCCGATGACCTTCGGTCTGGCGTGCTGCGCGATCGAAATGATGTCCATGGGCGCGTCGCGCTTCGACATTGCGCGCTTCGGCGCTGAAGTGTTTCGGCCCTCGCCGCGGCAATCCGACCTCATCATCATCGCCGGCCGCGTCTCCAACAAAATGGCGCCAGTCATCCGTCAGCTTTGGGAGCAGATGCCCGAACCCAAGTGGGTGATCTCAATGGGGGCGTGCGCAACCTCGGGCGGCGTTTTCAACAATTACGCTCTGGTGCAAAGCGTGAACCAGGTCATTCCCGTCGATGTATATGTTCCCGGCTGCCCACCGCGACCAGAGCAGTTGATTTACGCCATCACTCTTCTGCAAGAAAAAATTCAGAAAGAGCGCGGCACCATCAAACGGGCGCTGAATCTTTCCTGATATCAACTCAGCACACGTGGGGTGCCGCCCCCGGCTGTCCAGTCGAGCGAAGCTCGACTGCAGTTTCCCTGAGGATTCTCATTCGCAAGCACGGCGAGGACGCCCGCGCCTACACTGCTTTGAAATACAATCCCTTATCATGAAATCCCTGGAGATTTCGCCGGATGAGTTTCGCCACCTGGCAGAAAAGGTCACACAGCTCACCGCCGATTATCTTCGCGAGCTGGACTCGCGTCCAATATTTCCCTCGACGAGTGGCGAACAGTCGCAGCGTCTATTCCACACGCCTCTCAGTGAAGAGGGAATAGGCGAAGAAGCCCTCACTCCCCTTCAACAAGTGATCACCCACTCTCGCGCCCAAAACGCCCGCTTCTTCGGATACGTCCTCGGTTCCGGCGAACCCGTGGCGGCGGTCGCCGACCTGCTGGCAAGCGTCTTGAATCAGAACGTCACGGCGTGGCGCTCCGGCCCCGCAGCCGTCACTATCGAGCGTACGGTTGTCGGTTGGCTCGCGCAGGCAATCGGCTGCCCCGGCTTCCGCGGCAGCCTAACCGGTGGAGGCTCCTCCGCCAACCTGATGGCCCTCGCCATGGCCCGCGAAGCGAAAATCCCTGCGAATGAAACCGGCCTTCGCAGCGCCCCCCAGGTCGTGGTCTACGCTTCGGAAGAAGTTCACATGTCGATCCCGAAGAGCATCGCGCTCCTCGGAATCGGCAGGAAAAACCTCAAACTCATTCCAACGGACCACGGCTTCCGCCTCATCCCAGCAGAACTAGAGCAGGCCATCGAGCAAGACAAAAAAGAAGGGAAGATCCCAATCGCCGTAATCGCATGTGCCGGCACGGTCAACACGGGAGCGATCGACCCGCTTCCCGAAATCGCGGCGATCGCCCGCCGTCACAGCCTCTGGATGCACATCGATGGTGCCTACGGTACACTCGCCGCAATCGCTTCGCCGGGCAAATTCGCGAGCATCGAACTCGCCGATTCGCTTTCCCTCGATCCGCATAAATGGCTTTATCAGCCGCTGGACTGTGGCTGTCTGCTGTACCGCGACGTGAATGCTGCACATGCCGCATTCGCACTCACAGGGGAATATGCCAAGACGCTGACCAATGATCCAGTTGAGGGATTCGCTTTCTTTGAAGAATCTCTGGAACTCTCGCGCCGCTTCCGCGCCCTGAGACTTTGGATCTCGCTTCGCTATCATGGACTAAAGGCATTTCGCGCGGCCATCCAAAAGGACTTGGATCTTGCGCAACGCCTGGCCAGCGCCATCGCGAATCAACCAAAGCTGGAGTTGATGGCGCCAGTCGAACTCAGCGCAATCTGCTTTCGCCACGTCGGCGTGAACCCGTTAACAGAAGACGAACTCAATCGCCAAAACGCTGACATCCTCAAGCGCGTCGTGCAGCGCGGCCACGTCTATCTGTCCAACGCAACCTTGCGCGGCAAATTCTGCCTGCGGGCCTGCATCGTAAACCACCGCACCACAGAAGCGGATGTCGACAGCGTGATCCCTGAGGTCCTGACGGGGGCAAAAGACCTTTCGCTGCGATAACTATTGAGGAAGGGCGTCCTCGCCCGTGCAGCCGGGCGAGGACGCCCGGCTTCCATGCAGCGAAAACGCCCTCGGGACAGCCGCCATCTCTGTGATACAAACACTGCATGCCAAAACCACCCGACATTAGCAGCAGCCGAACCATTGTCGCCCAGGCGCCCTGCCGGGCCGACTTGGCGGGCGGAACTCTCGACCTGTGGCCGCTCTACCTGTTTCATCCCGGCGCACTGACTTTGAATTTTGCTCTCAACATCCAGACCACCTGCCGCATCACGCCCCTTAAAGGAAAACGCATTCATCTTCGATCGCTCGACACCAGAAAAGAAGAATTCTTCCCCAGCTTCGCTGCCTTGCGTGTTGCGCGACGTTTTCGGCTTCCCCTGGCAGCGCGCCTGCTGCAATTCTTCGCCCCAAGAGAAGGATTGTTGATTGAAACCGATTCCGAGTCTCCCGCCGGCGCGGGCATCTCCGGATCTTCCGCTTTGATGATCGCCGCAACCTCAGCGCTAGCGCGTTTCACCGAGCGCAATCTCAGCCTCGAACAGATGCGGGTGATTGCGCAGAACGTCGAGGCGCAAATCATCGCTGTTCCCACCGGTTGCCAGGACTACTACCCGGCCCTCTATGGCGGAGTGAGCGCAATTCATCTCGATGCAGATGGCATCCATCGCGAAGCCGTACCTGTCATGCCGGAAGAGATCGAGTCCCGCTTTGTGTTGGCCTACACCGGAGCTCCCCGAAAGTCGGGGATTAACAATTGGGAGGTCTTCAAGGCTCACATCAATGGCGATCGCCATGTGTTCCGCAACTTCGAACGCATTTCTGAAATCGCGCGCGCCATGCACTACGCCCTGGCCCGCGGCGAATGGGAGGACGTGGCTCGGCTTCTGCGCGAAGAGTGGAAGCTCCGTCGCACCAATGCACCCGGCATCACCACCCCACTGATCGATAAACTAGTCGCGGTAGCCGCCAGGCACGGAGGAAAAGCGGCCAAAGCCTGCGGCGCGGGAGGAGGAGGGTGCGCGATTTTCCTCGTGGAAAAAGGGGCCGCGAGCCGCGTCGCCACCGCCATTGGGGACAACGGCGGTCACGTCTTGCCGCTGCAGGTAGCGCGGGACGGCGTCCGCTTGTTCGCCGAAGCTTAAGGTTCTTCTGTTTATTCGACGGGCGTCCACCCCTACCTGCGATCTTCTTCTTTTGTGTACCCGAGCTTGCCCTGAGCGAAGTCGAAGGGCGCCCATGGTGGCTGATGAACGACCGACTGCCCGGACCAGGCGACCATCATCTGCCCCCGCTCTGTCTTGCGCAAAAGATCGTCGCCGTCCCCCCGCGACCTTAAGGCAATTCTGAGAGTGTAATCGCGGGTTACATCAACAGTACGCCCCCTATCTGCCCACACAACATGTACCCGAGCGCGCGGCGCAGACTCAAACAAGTCCATCCGATGGCGAGAGGCGCGATTAATCGATGAGTTCGTTTGCGCCCTCCTGCTGGTCAAGTTCCTTCTGCTCCTGCGGCGTGAGGGCGGCTTCACCGAGGTTGATCACAACCTTGTTGAGGGTACCCGTGAATTTGAAGGGAACGTGCTAATCTTCGCTGACCGGCGTGCCGGTGTCTTCCCCGATGTCAAGGGTTTCATCGGCGGAAACGCGGAACGGAATAGTTCGCTCAAGTTTCCGTTCGGCCACTTTCTTCCCGTCCACGCTCAGGGCGGCTAGGCCGCCTTTGCCGATACCGCCGCTGTCATACTTAAAGGTGAGCCCGATGCTGTGTTTGCCAGGGGGCAGCTTGTCATAGCTTGAAACCGAAGTACGATCGGCTCCCACGAGGTTGTAGTAAACTCAGTGCGGCCGCGAGTGAGGCTCAGAACCCGTTTCACCCCGCTCAGGGCAGGCTCCCCTAAGCAAAGGACGGGAAAAGTCTCCTTCCGATCGCCTTAAACAGCGCTATAATCGGATCAGTTAGTGCTTTGGGTGCCCTGTGAAGGTTCATTTTTTTCCGGCCCTACTCTTGTTGCTTTCTACCTGCGTAACTGCGGGCGCTTCCGACGAAAAATCCTCCAACCAGGATCCGTCTTCTGCTCTTCCTCACCTTTCGAAGCAAACACGGATGGATCTGATTCACGGATTGACCGATGAACTGATGTACATTCGCACGCCCTTCCCGATGGGGAAGAGAGGTCTTACGCTGAGGGACGGTGTTGTCTCGCCCAGCGGAGCGGAACTGCAGCAGTTGATGGCGCTGTGGGGTCCCTCGGTGAAGCCGGGGGACGAAGCGCGAATCAGCGCCGTCGTGATCAAGGAAGACCGAATCCGTTTCGAAATCAACGGTGGCCCAGTCAAAAAGCAGAAGTGGTATCAGCATATCCAAGTTGGTGGAGGCGGGGCGCCAATGCCCGGGTCCGACGACCAGAACGCGAATCCGCGAGGCACTTATGTGGACCTGGTGTTCGATCACTACGTTCCGGACCTGACGCCGCAGAAGTTCAAAGACCTGCTTCGCCCGGTTCTTGATTTCGACGCCAAGTCAGCCGTCGAGGCTTATCTCGATACGGTTCCACCCAAGGTGAAGGAAGCCATCCAGAACCATCAGGTTTTGGTCGGCATGAACCGCGAGATGTTGATTTGCTCCAAGGGTCGCCCACCCAAGAAGATTCGTGAGAAGGAGGGAGACGTCGAATACGAGGAGTGGATCTATGGCGAGCCGCCCCAGGACGTGGATTTCGTGCGAATGGTTGGCGATGAGGTGGTGCGCGTCGAGACCATGAAGGTTGACGGCAGCAAGAGTCTCCGCACCGCAAAAGAAGTCAATCTCGAGCCGCAGTCCAGCGTCGCCAAGGCGGCCGAACAAAGGCCCGTCAACGCTCCCAGCCTGCGACGTCCGGGAGAAGAGCCTACACAACAGCCTGGCCCGAGCGGTCGGGCGCCGGTGCTTCAGGGACCACCTCCACCCACGGACCCCACTACGCCGGCTCCTCACTATTCCACATAGCCGGACCATTAACGGCTTAAGGCTAGCAATACACAGAAATTGGCTTCCATCCCTTCAGCGAGTCATCGACATTAACGCTTCAAATCTCCTTATCGCCCCTGTGACTTGGCTGCCACGCCGCCTGCCTTTACACTGGAATAGTGAAGATTGCGTTGGGACAGATCAACCCCACAGTGGGAGATTTCGCAGGCAACGGCGCGAAAATCATTGAATTTTCCCGTCGCGCCCAGGGCGATGGCGCAGGTTTGATCCTTTTCCCGGAACTCTCCGTATGCGGTTACCCGCCGCGTGACCTGGTGGAGCGCGCTTCCTTCGTACAGCACAACCGCGAGAGTGCGGACCACATTGCGGGCGAAACCAGAGGCATCGCCGTCATCTGCGGACTGGTGACTCCGGCCTACGCGGAGAGCGGCAAGTCGGTAATGAATTCAGCGGCGCTGCTCAAAGACGGCAGAGTGGCCTTCCTTCAGTCCAAGATGTTGTTGCCCACCTACGATGTCTTCGATGAGATGCGCAACTTTGCACCGGGAAAAAGCCAGTTTCTGTTTCCGTTTTGTGGCAAGCAGATGGCCCTCACCATCTGTGAAGATGCGTGGAACGATAAGCACTTTTGGAACAAACGTCTGTATACGTTCGATCCCGTCGAGGCTTTGGTTCACGCCGGAGGCAACTTCCTGCTGAACATCTCCGCTTCGCCGTTCTGGCTCGCGAAGCGCGAATTGCGTCGGGACATGCTGGCGACCATCGCGCGCAGCTATAAAGTGCCGGTCGCTATGGTCAATCAGGTTGGAGGCAACGACAGCCTGGTCTTCGACGGTTCCAGCCTGGTGCTCAATCCCGCGGGAGAGGTGATCGCCCAGGGAAAATCCTTCGAAGAAGACATCGTCTATTTCGACTCCGATCAGCTTACCGGTGAAAAACACAGTCAAATCGAAGGCGAAGAGGCGAGCGTTTATGCCGCGCTGGTGTTGGGCACCCGGGATTACGTCCGCAAGTGCGGCTTTCGCCAGGTCATGGTCGGCCTGAGCGGGGGGATCGATTCGGCGCTGACCGCAGCCATAGCGACCGATGCGCTGGGAGCTGAAAATGTGATCGGAGTTGGCATGCCGGGGCCGTACTCATCGACGGGCTCGATAGAGGACGCACGCTCGCTTGCCGAAAACCTTGGCATTCGCTTCGAACTGCTCTGCATTGGCGATCTCTTTGAAACCTACAAAAAAACCTTGGCCAAGGTCTTCGCTGGCCGTAAAGAGGATGAGACGGAAGAGAATCTCCAATCGCGAGCCCGCGGCACTCTGCTCATGGCGCTCTCCAATAAGTTCGGAGCCATCGTGCTCAGTACCGGCAACAAGAGCGAACTGGCCGTGGGCTATTGCACCCTCTACGGCGATATGGTCGGTGGACTGGCCGTGATCTCGGATGTACCCAAGACCATGGTCTATCGCCTTAGCCACTACGTGAATTCGCGCGGCCCGGTAATTCCTCAGGCTAGCCTGGAGAAGCCCCCATCCGCGGAACTGCGTCCCGGTCAAATGGACAGCGACACGCTTCCGCCCTACGAAGTGCTGGACGTGATCCTCGAAGACTACGTCGAACAGTCGCATACCGCGGATCAGATTGCGGAGGAGCGCGGCTTCGATGTTAGTCTGGTTCGGCGCGCAATCCGAATGGTAGAACGCAGCGAATACAAACGGCAACAGGCGGCGCCAGGCCTGAAAATTTCGGAGAAGGCTTTTGGCTACGGCCGCCGTTTTCCGATCGCGGCCAAATCCGACGTTTAGCACCGCGCAAGGCGCTCATCTTCACTCAACTGAAAGGAACGCATGCATCGCATAGCGAAAGTTATCTTTATCCTGCTCCTGCTCGTAACCCTGGCTGGCGCGCAACAGCCTCCTGCCGCGCCTCACGCGGCGGCTAAGGCTACAACCACTGCAAACATTCCTTCCGAGGAAACGGTCAACGCGTTTCTCCACGAGTGGTTCGGATACGATCCTTCGTTGACCTGGAAGGTCGTCAGTATTAAACCGTCGGAAATCGAAGGGCTATCCGAAGTCAACGCAGTTCTCAGCGGCGCTCAGGGACAGCAATCGCTCAAACTGTACGTTACCCCGGATGGCAAGCACGCCGTAAACGGGGAAATCATGCCGTTCGGCGCGCATCCCTTCGCAGCTGACCAAAAAAAGCTGGCGGCAGGTGCGAATGGACCTTCGCACGGTCCCGCAAATGCCCCGGTCACCGTGGTGGAGTTCAGCGATCTGCAGTGTCCCCATTGCAAGGAAGCCCAGCCCACCCTCGACAAGCTCATGGCCGAAGACAAGAATGTTCGTGTGATCTTTCAGAACTATCCGCTGCCGATGCATGACTGGGCCGCCAAGGCCGCCGCCTACGCCGACTGCGTCAGCCGCAGCTCGAACGATGCTTTCTGGAAATTTATTTCCAGCGTTTACAGCGCGCAGACCGACATCACCGCGGCTAATGCGGACGAGAAGCTAACCGCATGGGCTGATGCCGCAGGGGTGAAGGGCGCCGACATCGCAGCCTGCGCTGCCAAGCCCGAAACCACATCTCGAGTAGAGAAGTCGATGGCTTTGGGCAAAGACCTCGACGTTAACAGTACCCCGACGCTGTTCATCAACGGGCGCAGAGTCCCTGCTGTCCCGTATGAAACGCTGCAGAAACTCATAAACTTTGCTGCCAAGGACAATACCGAGGCTAAGAAGTAAGGCGGGGTGTCTGTTCTGTTGATTGCAGGAGAATCGAGACCGAATCGACTTTCAATTACTGACCACTCCTGGGCAGCCACACTTCCACGCTCTGCCCCCTGGTGGCATCAATCACGTGGGGTGTGATCACGAGCAGCAGTTCATCCGTTTCGTCCATCTTGCTGTTGGACACCATGACTTGATTGACCCCCGGAACGGCTCCCAGGCCGGGGATTCCATTCAGCGTGCGTTGTTCGCTTTGGCTCACCGAGCCAGCCACCACTGCGGGCTCTCCATTCACCAGAGTGACATTGCCTTTGTATTCCCGATTCGCAATCACCGGTACACCGTTTAAACTTTGCCCAGCCAAAGTTCGGAAATCCATTTCAAAGGCCATCCCCACGTCCAAGTTCGTGTACACGACCGGTTTTATTTTGAAGGTCAACCCCAGGTCCTCGTAAGTAAACGAAGGAAACGGCGCCTGAAAGCTGCCGTTCTGCAGTACCTGCGAAATGGCAGGCGTATTGAAGACCGGAGCAAAACTCGCGTTGAGAATGGGATAACGCGAGCCCATGCGAAACGTTGCCTCATTTCCTTGTGCCGCGCGCACGCTCGAGTGCTCCAGCGTCTTTACCAAACTTTCGTTCAGTGAGAGTTGGGCGCTCAGAGTGTCCAAACTCAATCCCATGAGGGTCAGCCCGCCGCCAAAAGTGGCGAATGCCTGATTGAAAATCGAGCTTTGCTGGCCGGTCAGTTGCGCGATCAGCCCCGCAATACCCTGCGAATTGGCCTGGTTGATACCTCCGCTCGAGATCAACTGATTAATCAAACTCTGGATGTTTTGTCCGCCTAATCCGCCAAGGGCGCCTGTAAGGGCAGCGATCGCGCCAGCAGGAATGTTGATCAGCGTGAAATTGTTGGGAATATGCAGTCCCATGGCACGCGTTAACTGATGGTCAATCTCAAATACCTCGATGTCCAGCATGACCTGCGGACGCGACAGCCCGAAGCTCTCAAACAACTTGGTAACCGCGTCCAGCACAAGCACCGGCGCGCGCACCGCAATTCTCCCGCTCTGTGGCTGTGAAGTAACGAACCGGATATCGAAGATGGTTCGCAGGAGAGTCGACAGCTCATTCAGGTCTGCCGGCGTCGTCGCTCCAGGAATGTAAAACGTGCGCAACGCCATGTGGTCGAATTGACGATGATTCTCAGCGTTGTCCTTTGCCACAAAGACTTGCTTTTCCGACAAGGGAATCCAGAAAGCCCCCGTTACCTCAGAGGCCGCTCTCATGGCCGTGTAGAAGTCGACGCTTTCCATGTCGAAATGGACGCGGCGCGATTGGACCGATTCGTCCAACTCAGCGGCCACGCCGAAAGCCCCGGCCACCTGCGTCAGTAGCGCATGCGAGTCCCCTCGAAAATGGAATTCATGCAAATCCGGGTTGGGAACGACTCGCACCTCCGTCGATTCCTCTACCACTCGCGGCGCGCCCGTCAACTTCGGCGACCACTCCGCCAGCGAGTCACGAAGTTGCTGCTGCGCGAATTCGTTTTCTGGGTCGAGGTTGGCGGCGCTGCGAAACTCCGCCTGCGCCTCCACCAGCTTTCCTTTTGTCTGATCGTCGTTTCCGCGCTGCAGGTGATCAAAGACTAATTGCTGTCGAACCAGGGCCAGCGCGGTTACATATTCAACATTTTTTGGAACCAGCCGGGCAGCGGTGTCAAATTCTTCGTAGGCTTCATCGAAGTGTTCCGCTTTTTGCAGTTGCAAGGCTTTAGAAAACGCAATTTTGGATTTCTTCAGATCCGCCTTGGATGGATTGCACACGGCATCGCGTGCCCCCTCAGGGCAAGGCAGCAAGGCAAGATTCTGCGGGGCGTCGGCGGCCCAGGCCGCTGCAGCAAATAACACTATGGCCAAAGCCGGCCATCCCCAACGCATGCGCATGCTCCGATTGTAACCGGGAATCCACGGTCCCTGACCCCACCCAGCAGGGCCATGTACCTTCGGGTGAACTCTTTGGAACGGTGGGAGCGGCGGCTCTTGCAAGAAAAGCAGCAATCAGCACTCAGCCAATGCCGTGAAGATTGACGCCTCCCTTTGAAAAATGCCAGCACACCCGACAACTGAGTGCTGAATGATGAGGGCTGATCGCTCCGGCCGCCGCCAAACCGCTGCCCCACGCCGATCGAATAGCTTCGGCTGAAACAGCCGGTTGGAAAGTTAACAATTTTGGCGTATAAAAGTTAGTTGCGACGTGCACGCGTCCTCCCCCTTCCGTGCGCCCACAACGCATCCCACAGCTCGAGCGAGGAAGTATGTCCAGTGTGACCGCGGCGCATGTTCCCAAGGGTTTGGAAGGAATTGTCGCCACCACCTCCGGCATTTGTTACATCGATGGAGACCAGGGCGTTCTGGCTTACCGTGGCATCGATGTCCACGAACTGGCCGATCATTCCACTTTCGAGGAAACCTGCTATCTCCTGTGGTCCGGTCGACTGCCCACACGTAATGAGCTCAAGAAGATTCGTGACCGCCTGGCGGAGGAGCGCAAGCTGGACCCGGCAATCATCAGTTTGCTGCGATCGGCGCCGAAGCACGTTGTGCCCATGGACGTATTGCGCACAGCGGTATCTGCCCTGTCGTTCTACGATGCGGATGAACGGAATAACGACCACGAAGCCAACCTCCGTAAATCGATTCGTCTGACCGCGCAGGTTCCGATGATCGTGGCTGCTTACGATCGCATTCGGAAAGGGAAGCCGGTGGTCGAGCCCGACCGCTCGCTTTCCCACGCCGCGAATTTTCTTCTGATGCTGAACGGTACCAAGCCCACGCCCACCGCCGAACGCGCCTTAGACATCGCCCTCATCCTGCATGCCGACCACGAGCTCAACGCCTCGACCTTCGCTGCGAGAGTCACCGCGGCAACTCTTTCTGATATGCATTCGGCGATCGTCTCCGCCATCGGTTGTCTGAAGGGCCCATTGCACGGCGGAGCCAATGAGGCCGTCTTCCACATCCTCGAAGCGATCAACAGCTCAGGTTCCGACCCGGTAGAGTACATCAAGGGAATGTTGGCGCAGAAAAAGAAGGTCCCCGGATTCGGGCATCGCGTCTACCACACCGAAGATCCCCGGGCCACGCACCTGCGCAAGATGTCTGAGGACTTGGGAAAGTCCAACGGTCAGGCCAAATGGTTCGAAATGTCGCGTGCCATCGAACTATTCGTGAAGGCCGAAAAGAAGCTCAACGCCAATGTCGACTTTTATTCCGCCTCGACCTACCACACCCTGGGAATTGATGTGGACCTCTTCACCCCGGTGTTCGCCGTATCGCGAATCAGCGGATGGACCGCTCACGTGATCGAACAACTCGACGATAACCGCCTGATCCGCCCCCGCGCCGACTACATCGGCCCACCCTATCCGCAACACTGGGTGCCCTTCGAAAACCGATCGGAAGTGTGAAATGTGGCGCGGGCGCCCTCGCCCGCGTCGGGCAGCATTTGGCACACCTTGCCACGGGCGTAGAATAAAAGCAGGAATTCTATGCGCCGAGTCTATCTCGACAACAACGCCACCACTCCGGTGCTGCCGGAGGTTCTCGAGGCCATGCAGCCCTACTTCACTGAGCACTTCGGCAACGCGTCGTCCATCCACCAGCACGGGCAGTGGACGCGGGCGGCAGTCGAGCGCGCCCGCGAATCGGTTGCGACCCTGTTCGGGTGCCGGCCCTCCGAAGTCGTCTTCACCAGCGGCGGCACGGAGGGCGACAACCTCGCCATCTCTGGCTTGACCCGCGCCGGCGACCACGTAATCAGTTCAACCATCGAGCATCATGCAGTGTTGAACTCGTGCAAGCATCTGGAAGCGATGGGATGCGAAGTCACCTACGTGCCCGTGGATAGCCGTGGCCTGGTCGATCCCGACGACGTTCTCCGCGGGTTGCGTCCGAACACCAGGCTCATCACCATCATGATGGCGAACAACGAAACCGGCGTCCTGCAACCGGTCGAGGAGATCGGTAAGATCGCCGCTCAAGCGGACGTTTATTTTCACACTGACGCGGTACAGGCGGCAGGGAAGGTGCCGATCGAAGTAAAACGTCTGGGCTGCGACCTGCTCTCGATCTCCGGGCACAAGCTGCACGCTCCGCAGGGTGTCGGAGCGATCTACGTAGGCAAGGGAACCCTCCTGCAGCCAATGTTTTATGGTGGAAGTCACGAGAGATCCCGGCGCGCGGGAACCGAGAATGTTCCCGGAATTATCGGTCTCGGCAAGGCCGCCGAACTGGCCAGAGAAGCATTGGAACGAGGCGACCTTGCGCGGATGTCGGCCATGCGCGATCGCATCGAGCAGACAATTCTCAGCGCAGTGGATGCCACGGGCGTAAACGGTGAAGGCGCTCCGCGCGTCCCCAATACCACGAACATTCATTTCGACTACATCGAAGGCGAAGCCTTGGTGATCGCGCTCGATTTGAAGGGCCTCGCAGTTTCGACAGGAGCCGCGTGCTCATCGGGCGCCATCGAGCCCTCCCACGTGCTGACGGCCATGGGCTTGCCGCCAGAAATAGCCCGAGCCAGCCTCCGCTTCAGCCTGGGCAAACAAAGCACAGCCGATGACATTCAATTCGCACTCGACCTCGTCCCGCAAACCGTAGCCCGCCTGCGCGAGCTCTCGCCGGTTTACAATAGAACAGCCGTCAGCTCTTAGCTATCAGCTCTCAGCTTAGTCCTCCAAAACAGGTTTTTTGCTGATAGCTGAAAGCTGACAGCTCGTCCTGAAACCTGATGCCGCAAAACAAAACTATCGCCGTAGCCATGTCGGGCGGAGTCGACTCCTCGACCGTAGCGGCCATGCTGCGCGCCGAGGGACATGACGTCGTCGGCCTGACCATGCAGCTGTGGAATCAGCGCCGCTTGGCCGGACACGAAGGCATGCCGGAAGCGGTGCAGGGACGCTGCTGCTCGCTCGATGATGTGTACGACGCGCGCCGTGTCGCCGAAACTCTGGGCATCCCTTATTACGTCGTCAATCACGAAGACCGCTTCGAGCGCGATGTAGTGCAACCCTTCGTCCAGGAATATCTGTCGGGACGAACCCCCATCCCCTGCAGCCTCTGCAACAACCACTTGAAGTTTGATCAGTTATTGATTGTGGCGCAGCAGATTGGCGCGGACGCGCTGGCGACAGGCCACTACGCTCGGGTTGAGTTCGAGGAGAAGCGCGGCCGCTGGCTGCTCAAGCGTCCGGCGGACTCGTCCAAGGACCAAACCTATTTCCTGTTCGGACTGACCCAGAATCAGCTCAGCCGCACCCTGTTTCCTCTCGGGGAACTGACCAAGCCGCAGGTTCGCGATCTGGCGCGTCATCACGGGCTGGCTCTCGCCGCGAAGCCGGATTCCCAGGAGATCTGCTTCGTCCCAGGAGGCGATTACAAGAAGTTTCTCGATGCCTACTTGGCACAGCGGGGCGACGCTCTGCCCGATACCGCGGGCGAACTAGTGACCGCCGACGGCGAAGTGATCGGCGAGCACAACGGCATCCACAACTTTACCGTCGGCCAGCGCAAGGGTTTGGGCGTGTCCACCGGCTCGCCGCTGTACGTCATTCAGATCAAGGGCGACCAGCGCCAGGTCGTGGTCGGCAATCAGGAGGAACTGTACTCGCGAACCCTGCGCGCGCGCCGGGTGAATCTGGTCGCGGTGGTAGATTTGCGTGAGCCGATTCGCGTTCGCGTGAAGATCCGCCATCGTCACGAGGGCGCCCCGGCTCTCTTAGAAAAGGCGAACAGCGACGAAGTGCTGGTAACGTTCGACGAGCCGCAGCGCGCCATCACACCGGGTCAGGCCGCCGTCTTCTACGACGGGGACGTCGTGGTCGGAGGCGGCTGGATCGCTTGAGAGCACGAGAGTACGAGACGGTTCTCGACTTGTGGCAGTACTATCTCTTCCCATGAAAATCTAATACCAAGCAGCCGTCATCGCCTCGAAAAAAAACAGAACGGAGAAAACCCTTAGCAAGCTGCGTGCTTCTTGACTAGTAAGGAAAGGAATGCACTCCATGAAAAAGCTACTTGATTTCGCACTGATCTCAGTTTTGCTGACAGGTATTTCTCTCGCTCAAAATTCAGCCCAGCCAAGCGCCGCATCGGAGTCTCAAAACACAGCCTTCCGCCTCGCACCGGAAACGATCATTCGGGTCGAGCTCGCCAAGTCGGTCGATGCCAAGAAGGCCAAAGTCGGCGACGAGGTCATGGCCAAGACCATCGACGATTCCCTCTCGGACAAAAATGAAGTGCTCGCGCCCAAGGGATCTAAAGTTTTGGGTCACGTCGCTGAGGTGTCACCGCATCAAGGTGAGTCCGCGTCCACGCTGGGAATTGCCTTCGACAAAATAGTCCTGAAGAATGGGACTGAAGTACGGCTCAAAGCATCCATTCAAGCAATTGGCCCACCGGAATCAAATGCCGCGGCCGGCAACGACAACATGGGCGCACCCGCCAACTCGGGCGGCATGTCCCCGATGTCGTCCCCGGGACGCGGGGCTTACGGAGGAACCACGCCGAACCCCGGCGGCACCGTGCCAGGAAACGTGAACAACCCGGGCCCTGCAGCGCAGGATGCGAGCCAGAGCACGAGCCAGACTGCGGCTATCAATGGACGGCTAACGCCCAATGCCCAAGGCGTGGTGGGTATGTCCGGCTTATCGCTGAGTACAGGAGCCGCGCAGGATTCGTTGCTCAGTTCTCCGAAACACAACGTAAAGCTGGATAGCGGAACCCAGATGATTCTGCGCGTTACTTCGTAGGGTAAGCGAACCAGGCCAAAGAAAGCAGCGCCCACAGCTAGCGGAAAAGCGTCGAAATCGGCGGCTGCGGCCTTGAAAGGGGCGCTGCTTTCCCGCAAGCGGGAAAGCGCTGCCTTCGCGCTATCACCCAATGCTAAATAAACATTTCGTCCTGTGGCACGGGCACGCCATTTCGCTTGCGCCTTCCGCCGATCAGGAATTCCAGCCCGGACGCGATTCCCTGGACGAGTCCCGACAACTGTCGAACCGGGGAAACCACCGTCTTATGCACCATATCGGTCGTACTCTCGACCCGATCCAAAGTGCGATTCAACAATTCGTCAGCTCGGATTACCTGCAGCCGCGTGCGGTCGATGGCGTCATTGACCGTGGCATCGAGACGCTCGATTTGCGCGCGAACCAGGGTACTCGACTCGCTTACGTTCGTGACCAGAGTCTGGAGGTGCGGGCGAAACTCCAGCAGCATGGAGTGCGCGATTTCAGCCGCGGGCAGAATCTTGGTCCTCACCTCAGTGGCCAGCGCTTCCATGCGCGCCGCGCTTTGCCGGACGGCCAGGTACATGGCCACGAGAATTCCCGCCTGGATGACTACGGCCGCCGCAGTACAGGCGATGAAAATAGGTAGATAGTCCATAAGCGTTCCTCCGCTTTACGGCGCAAAAGCACGGCGCGGCGGAGAATTCGTGAATCAGGGATTCTGTGGGCCCCCACCCTCGGCAGCCGTTGCTTCCTGGTACGCCTGCCTTCCGGCTTCATACGCCGAGCGGAACTGCTCCTTCTGCTGATTCAGAACCTCGCGGCCGCGATCGGCCCAAGTGGCGGCTTGCTCGCGTGCCTGCTTGGCACGATCACGAACGAACTCGCGACCATCTTCGGCTCGGGAGCGTATCGCCTGCCTGGTTTCATCGCCGGAACGTGGAGCATAAAGAACCCCGGCGGCGGCGCCGATACCTAACCCTGCAAGGAACCAAAGCAAACTATTGCTGTTACTGTCCGACATAAACGAACCCTCCAACTCTCTCGTGCTAATCGGATGGTAGCACCCACATTGGCGAAATACAATTCGCGCTACATCGGTAGCGGCTCAATTGTCGCTTCCAAGAGCGTTATGCCACGTTATCAGCCGCGCAGCGCGTAAGAATGCGGCTCACGGCGCTAGACGTGGGGAGAAATGAAAAACCGACAAGCCCCAGCGGAGCGAAAGACGACTTCTCACGTACACCTTCAGTCGCTATTGGCAGCCCCCTCACTGGTTCAGCAGCCTGCCAGTGACCCGCCCCATTGAGATACACCTTACTCCGCTCAGGACTATCCTTGGATCCAGTTTTTTTCCGCGCGATAATGCAGTTCGTTCGCCAGCGGAATCGTAAGATTCATCCCAACGCCCTTGTGGACTTTCCGGCGAAGCGAGACAATAGCCGCTTGCGGCAGAGGGATGCGCATGTCACAGAAGTATCGCCAACACGGGTATCAAGACCGAGGCAGAGATGAAGAGCGGCAAAAACAATCCACCGAAAGGCCCGTTAAGAAGGAAACCTTTGGGCCGCGGGCACTACAAATGCCGGGCACACACACGGTTTCGCGTTGCGCGCAATGCGGCACTCTGCTGACTTCGGTAACTGAGCCCATCGGAAAATGTCCGAAGTGCGGCTTCGAACTCCACTCCTGCCGCCAGTGTACGTATTTCGATACCTCGAGCCGCTTCGAATGCACCCAGCCGATCCCCGAGCGGATCGCGCGCAAGGATGAACGCAATCCATGTACGTTTTATTCCATGCGCGTCCGGGTAGAAAAGGAAACCTCCACGCCAAGTTCAGCCCGTCCCATGGATGCCCGCACAGCATTCGAGAATCTCTTCAAAAAGTAAGTTGGCATATTCTTAAGAGGAACCACCCTTTTGGGTCCCGTCTCGAAGCGTCCTCATGTGGTTCTTACCAGGTTATTGGAAGCTGTGAGCCAGAACGCAGAAGGTTGATCTCCTCGGGGGAGAAGTTCCTATAACGACCGGAGTCGATTTGCCGCTGGCGAGCATCCGGCGGCATCGCTTGCAGAGCGAGAATCACATTCTGCACTTCTTTGCGAGCCGGCGGAAGTTCCTCCATAGTGAAGGCGAGTCGGTAGTGCGCCGCGCCGGTGTCTGCATCGGCCTTGTAAGTCGAAACCCTCCGCGTAGAAGCTGCGACGTTGATCACAGAGGCAGCGCGAGGAGAGTTCTCCGGTGCGGGAAGGCTCGATAATTTAGCCGAAGCGTTGTCGTAACTGTTCCCTCCAGGATCTTGTGCGGAACCACTGCCGTTGCCGTTGTCGGGATCTTGTGCGGAACCACCGCCGTTGCCGTTGTAGGGATATGGATAAGCATATGCGCAGCCGGACGAAGGATAATAAGGATAGGCGCATGGGTAATAGTTGTAAGGAGCGCCCCACCCGGGACCATAACCGTAAGCATACCCGTAAGCAGGCCAGTAGGGTCCCCAGCTAAAGCCAATACCAAATCCCCATCCGTACCCGTAGCGAGGGTAGCCCCAATAACTGCGCCAACCATAGCCACCGCCATGATAGCCGCCGTAGTAGTGTCCACCCCCATAAATAGTGTGGCCTCCACCAGCACGAAAACCGCCTCCGCCGTGGAACCCGCCTCCGCCGTGGA
>Ga0210396_10001328_pt1 | contig 27280 bp, 18 predicted proteins | sample IncBWH17OmetaG_FD_155466 | JGI IMG/M metagenome (GOLD analysis project Ga0210396, IMG submission 155466) | Forest soil microbial communities from Barre Woods Harvard Forest LTER site, Petersham, Massachusetts, United States - Inc-BW-H-17-O ... | reverse complement strand
CGCCGCTGACGGCCCCATGCCGCAGACACGCGAACACATCCTCCTGGCCCGCCAGGTCGATGTGCCCGCCCTCGTGGTGTTCCTCAATAAGTGCGACCTCGTCGACGACGCCGAGTTGCTCGAACTCGTCGAAATGGAAGTCCGCGAACTGTTGACCAAATACGACTTCCCCGGCGACGACGTGCCGATCATCCGCGGCAACGCCAAGGGTGCACTCGACAATCCAGCCGATCCGAAGTTCAACAAGTGCATCGGCGACCTGATGGACGCACTCGACGCATACATCCCGGATCCGGTCCGTATCGCCGACAAGCCGTTCCTGATGGCCATTGAAGACGTGTTCTCGATCGAAGGTCGTGGCACGGTCGTCACGGGACGGATTGAGCAGGGACGGGTCAAGGTCGGCGAAAAGGTCGAATTGATCGGCCTCAAGGACACGACCGAGACGACCTGCACCGGCGTCGAAATGTTCAACAAGACTTTGAACGAGGGAATGGCCGGGGACAACGTCGGCATTCTGCTGCGGGGCACCAAGAAAGACGACGTGGAGCGCGGCCAGGTTTTGGCGCACCCCAAGTCGATCACGCCTCACACCAAGTTCCAGGGCGAAGTCTATGTCCTGAGCAAGGAAGAGGGGGGGCGGCACACGCCGTTCTTCAGCGGGTACCGTCCGCAGTTCTACTTCCGCACGACCGACGTCACGGGCAGCACCTCCCTGTTGGGTGGTGCCGAAATGTGCATGCCCGGCGACAACGTCAGCCTCGACGTGGAACTCGGCAAGCCGATCGCGCTGGTCGAAGGCAGCCGCTTTGCTATCCGCGAGGGTGGCAAGACGGTCGGTTCCGGCGTCGTCACCAAGATCGTGGCCTAGAAGATTCGATCGATTGAACTAAGGAACGGCTCGGCGGGGGGCCTCTGCTCCCGCGAGCCGCTCTTTCGTTGGGTTCCAAAAGAGGTGTCGTCGTGCCTCGCGAGTATGTCTGGTTGGAATGCACCGAAACCGGGATGCGAAACTATCGCGTTCCGAAAGAGACTCGGGGCACGGAGCGTCTCGAGCTGATGAAATACTGCCCGAAGCTGCGTCGCCACACGCTGCACAAAGAATCAAGGAAGAAGTAGAGATTCCCGGTTCCGTTCCGGCGTTTGGCGAAAGCCGGGGGCCGGCTGGCCGAGTTTGAGCGAACGCGAACGGTTACGGGTGTAGCTCAATTGGCAGAGCACCGGATTCCAAATCCGGCGGTTGGGGGTTCAAGTCCCTCCGCCCGTGCTTGACGATGCCCGCATTTGCCAGGGGCATCTGACGCAGGGGCAGCCGAGGCAAGGGCTGACGGCGGCACAAGCGGGCTGGCAAACGGAGCGGCCAAAGCCGAATCGCAAAGCGGCAATTCGGGGATTGGACGGGATTTGAGATTCGAGAAACGCGAAACGAGGCGTCATGGCCAAGAACGAAGCGCTCAGTAGCTTTTGGGTATCCCTGCTCTCGCCGGCGATCTACAAGCGCACGCAAGGGAAGCGGGTGCGGCAGACCACGGCCGGACTGGCGATCGTCTGGATCGCCTACGGTTGTTACACGCTGGCCAACGGCCCACTGCTGGATGCCACCCGCGAGGTTCGCCTGGTCGTGCCGACCGTGATTGGCGTGATCCTGTCGTGGATGGCCTATCGGGCGGTCAATGTGCCGCAGTTTGCGGACTTTTTGATCGCCGTCGAAGTGGAGATGAAAAAGATCTCCTGGCCGAGCATGCAGCGGTGCTTCCGGGCGAGCGCTGTGGTGATCGTGACCATGTTTTTCATGGCCGCCATGCTGTTTTTATACGACCAGGTCTGGATGCGGTTCTTCGTCTGGATCGGGGTTCTGAAGGTCTAGTCAGGTCGGCACCGTGACGTCGGCCGGTCAGCGAGACTTTGACGGCCAGAATCTGACGGGTTGAGGAAAGGTGTGAGGGACGCGGCCGGGGTGCGGAATGCGACTTGACGGGGTCGCGGACTGCGGATTGCGGCTGACCTAAGTTTCGAGTCCCCGGGTGGATGCTCTTCCGGGGGGCGGGAGGGCCTGATCCTTGCAAAATTGGCGGCGCGCGCCCATGATGCAAGTTCCGCCATTTCACTCCTGCGGGGAGATTGTTGTCTTTTAACCGTGCCGATGACCGTGCCCCATCAACTACTTGCGGACCCGCCCAGGGAATTGGAAATGGACGAAGAATCCCCGTCTGGCGATGCTCATGCCGCCGTGCAGGAGGGCATGCGCTGGTACGTGCTGAAGGTCCAGAGCAACCGCGAAAAGTCAATCCGTGACTCGCTGGTGCGGCGGCTCAAGCGCGAAGGGCTCGAGGACAAGTTCGGCGAGATCATCATTCCCACCGAAAAGGTCAAGGAAGCAAAAGGGGGCAAGACCCGGGTCACCGAGCGCAAGCTCTATCCCGGCTACATCATGGTCCAGATGATCCTCAACGACGAAACCTGGTATCTCGTGCGAGACACCAGCGGCGTCGGGGACTTCACCGGTTCGGCGGGCAAGCCGAGCCCGATGGACCAGTCGGAAATCGATCAGATGCTCGGCAAGAAAGTGAGTGCCGAGGCTGAGCCGCAGAAGATCAAGATCAACCTGGCGCGCGGCGACGCGGTGAAGATCAAGGAAGGGACGTTCGAGAGCTTCGAGGGGACGGTCGAGGCGATCGACGAAGAGCACGGCAAGATCACGGTGCTGATCGAAATCTTCGGCCGCTCGACGCCCGTGGAACTCGAATACTGGCAGGCCGAGAAAGTGTGAGTGGCTGGACCCATCGCTTTCGGGACCGATTTTCAGGGTCGCCGGATGGGGATCGAGTCCTCGCGTGGGCGACGCGGCGAGAGTGATAGACGGAGCCTTTGAGAGTTTCGAGGGAACGGTTGAACTGATCGACGAGGAACGCGGCAAGATCACGATCAGCATCGAGATTTTCGGTCGTGCAACTCCGGTTGTAGTGGAATTCTGGCAGGTCAAACGAATCTGACCTGCGGGGCAAGTCATGGCAAAGAAAAAACAAGTCACGGCGGTCGTCAAACTGCAGGCCACGGGGGGCCAGGCGACTCCCGCGCCTCCAGTCGGTACCGCGCTCGGTCCGCACGGTGTCAATATCGGCCAGTTCGTCCAGCAGTTCAACGAGAAGACGCGGGACTTGATGGGGACGACCGTCCCCGTGATCGTCACGATCTACAGCGACCGCAGCTTCGAGTTCATCCTCAAGAGCCCGCCGGCCTCCGTGCTGCTCAAGCAGATCGCGCAGATCGCCAAGGGCTCGGCGAACCCGAAGGCGGAAAAGGTCGGCGTGGTGACGCAGAAACAATTACAAGAAATTGCCAAGCGGAAGTTCGAGGACCTAAACTCCCCCGATCTCGACCATGCGGCCCGCATCATCGCGGGCACCGCGCGGAGCATGGGGCTCGAAGTCGTCGATTAACGACCGCAGGGCAAAAAGACAGAGACAAAAAAGACCGGACAGGATAGGGCGAGCGATGGCCAAGCATTCCAAGCGATTCGAGTTTTTGTTCAAGAAGGTCGAGGGCATGGCCGCCGTCGACGTGGCCACGGCCGTGAAGACGCTCAAATCGCTCGAACCCTCCTTGCCGTCGAACATCAAGCCGGTGAAGTTCGATCAGACTGTGCAGCTGGCCGTCCAACTGGGCATCGACCCGAAGCAGGACGATCAGGCGGTCCGCGGCTCGATCGTGCTGCCGCACGGCATCGGCAAATCGAAGCGGGTGCTGGTCTTCGCCCAGGGCAATAACGCCGACCTGGCGAAGGCGGCCGGAGCCCAACACGTGGGGGGCAAGGACCTCGCCGACAAGATCAAAGAAGGCTGGACCGATTTCGACGTCGCCATCGCCACTCCCGACATGATGGGCGTGGTGGGTCCGCTCGGTAAGGTGCTCGGTCCCCGCGGACTGATGCCTTCGCCGCGTGCCGGCACCGTCACGCAGGACGTGACAACCGCCGTCCGCGAATACAAGGCGGGCAAGGTCGAATTCCGCTCGAAAGACAAGGGGGGCGGCGTCCACTGCGTTGTCGGCAAGCTGTCGTTTTCCGAGCAGCAGCTGGTCGAAAACATCGAAGCCATGCTCAAATACATCCACACGATCAAGCCGCCGTCCTCGAAGGGGATCTACATGAAGAGCATCTCCCTCTCGGCGACGATGATGCCCGGCATCAACATAGTGGCCTGAGAAAGAGTTAGGGCCTCAGAGAAGTAAGGTTTGCGGCGGCCGTAGAAATTGGCCTCGGGAAAACCGGGGCCTGACGAAATTGCGACGTCACGAGAAAACAGGCGAAGCGAGTCATGAGCAGGCGCGTAAAGGAAATGCTGATCGAAGACCTCGGTGCCCGACTCAAGGGAGTCAAGGACATCGTGGTCGTCGATGCCTCCAAGCTCGACGGCGTGACGGCCAACAAGCTCCGCCTCTCGATGCGCAAGAAAAAAATCTCCGCGCTCGCCGTGCGGAACAAGCTGGGCCGGGTGGCGCTCAAGAACGTCGGCGTGACGTCGCTCGATCCGCTCCTGGAAGGGCCTTCGACGCTGGTCTGGGGGGGCGAGGACATTGTCGCGCTCTCCAAAGAGATCGCCAAATGGGCCAAGGAGATCGAGCCCCTTCAGATCAAGGGGGGCACGACCGAAGGAGCGACGCTCAGCAAAGAAACCGTCGATGAGCTGGCCAAGAGCCCGGGTCGCAAGGAGCTCATCGGCCAGATCGTCGCCGCCATGATGAGCCCGGGCGGCCAGCTTGCTGGAGCATTGCTGGGGCCGGGTCGCAAGCTGGCGAGTCAAATCGAGAAGATTTCCGAGAAGGAAGAAGCCGCGGCGCCCGCCGCGAGCTGAGTTGGGTCAAGCGAGCAAGCACACAAACGAGAATCCAATCGGGGCCGAATCGCGGGAAGATCCCCACTCGATTCGGAGTGTTGAAGCCGACACAAAATGGGGTTGTGAGTCCGATCAGTCGCATCGGCGCGAGAAACGAGCGAGAAAGGGAACGAGACGATGTCCACGGTGGCGGAATTCGATCAGACGACGAAAGAGCTTGGGGACAAGATTGCCGGCCTGACCCTGCTGCAGGCCAAGCAGGTCGTCTCCTATCTCAAGGATGTTCACGGTATTGAGCCGGCGGCCGGCGGCGCGATCATGATGGCACCCGGCGGCGGTGGCGGCGGTGCGGCCGCTCCGGTGGAAGAGAAGACCGAATTCGACGTGATCCTGGCCGCGGTGGGCGACAACAAGATCAACGTCATCAAGGTGGTCCGGAGCGCGACCAGCCTCGGCCTGAAAGAAGCCAAGGATCTCGTGGAAGGCGCTCCCAAGCCGGTGAAGACCGGGTTGCCCAAGGCCGACGCCGACAAGCTCAAGGCGGAGCTCGAAGCGGCCGGAGCAAAAGTCGAGATCAAGTAAGTTCGCAGCGAAGCAGTCGGCCGGGGGGGGTTCCCGTGGCGAGCCACGGGACCGGCCGGCGAGGCTTCATCGTTACGGCGTTCGAGACTCGTGGTGGCGCGCGCCGCAGGTGTTGTGATTTCCAGGTTCGATCTTGCGCCCGAGCGCGTCCGTCTCCGTCTTAGCGGAGACGCCACGGAGAATGTGCCCCGCGCGCATCCTCCGGCAGCCGTGTTGCGTGCTGCGCGCGGGTCGGATACCGCTTACCCCGTGCCCATGCCCCGCTTCGATTCTGCCCCGCGTCGTCCTTCACCTGTGGCAGTCGCGCGTCCGCGCCGGGTTTTGTTCGGTCCCCGGATCACGCCGTACATCGCGTCGGGCCCCGCACAGGACGCCATTTGCACACGACTGCACAACGAGCTCGGAACCAGAGCCCAATAAAGAGAGCCCAGTATGCCGATCTCCGCAAACCGCTATATCAAGGCCAACACGGTTCGCAACCTGGGAGTTGTCCGCGACGATTTTGAAATCGCCGACTTGACGCGGATCCAGACCGAATCGTACGCCCGCTTTCTGCAGCTTGAGCGAGGCCCGCGCGAGCGCAAAGCCCAGGGCCTCGAAGAGATTCTGCGCGAGGTCTTCCCGATCGAAAGCTACGACGGACAATACCGCCTCGAATACCTTCGCTACGAGCTGGGCAAGCCCCGCTACACGCCGACCGAATGCCGCCAGCTGCGGCTGACCTACGGCCGTCCGTTCCGCGTCTGGCTGCGGCTCGTCAAAGAGCAGCCGATCGAGGAAGAAGTTTACCTGGGCGACATGCCCATCATGCTCGGCGGCGGCGAGTTCATCATCAACGGGGCCGAGCGCGTCGTGGTCAGCCAGCTCCACCGCTCGCCGGGCGTCGACTTTGTGCTCAGCTCCGAGCCGGGAGAACGCAAGAACTATTCGTGCCGCATCATCCCGGAGCGCGGCAGCTGGATCGAGTTGGTCGTCAGCAAGAAGGAAGCGCTGGGCGTCCGCATCGACCAGAGCGGAAAATTCTCCGCGATGACCCTGCTGCGGGCCATGTCGCCCGATTTCTCGACCGACTCGGCCCTGATCCGCCTCTTCTACGAGACCGCCAAGGTGAAGGTGACCAAGGGCGATCACGCCGAACTGGTCGATAAGATTTCCGTCGAAGACGTCGTCTATCCGGTCAAGGATGAACGCAGCGGCGAGATCATCGTCGAGTGCGGCCACCTGATCACCGAAGCACACGTGATCGCGATGTCCGAAGCGGGCATCAGATCCATCGAGGTCGTGCCGAAGCTGGGCGATGCCCTGGTGCTCAACAGCATCATGGAAGACCGCGCCGGCCACCAGGCCGCGTCGAAGGAAATGACCCCCAGCCACGAGTCGGCCCTGTTGCGGATTTACCAGCGGTTGCGGCCCGGCAACCCACCGCAGCTCGAGAAGGCGACCGACCTCTTCAAAGAGAAATTCTTCGACGTCAACCGCTACCGGTTGGGGCGTGTCGGCCGCTTCCGCATCAACCGGAAGTTCAGCCAGGACATCCCCGATTCGGAGATGACGCTTCGCGCCGAAGACTTCGTCAACGCTATTCGTTATCTCGTCCGGCTGCGGGGCGACGACCAGAATGCCCAGGTCGACGACATCGATAACCTCGGCAACCGCCGCTTGCGGACGATCGACGAGCTGGCTTCCGACGAAGTCCGCAAAGGCTTCCTCAAGCTCCGCCGCACCGTGCAGGAGCGGATGAGCCTCAAGGACGTCGAAGAGATGTCACCTCGCACGCTGATCAATCCCAAGAGCGTGTCGGCCGCCATTGAATATTTCTTCGGCCGCAGCGAGCTGTCGCAGGTGGTCGACCAGACCAACCCGCTCTCCATGCTCACGCACGAACGCCGCCTGAGCGCGCTGGGCCCCGGCGGACTCAACCGCAAGCGGGCGGGCTTCGAGGTCCGCGACGTTCACATCTCCCACTACGGCCGCATCTGCCCGATCGAGACGCCGGAAGGCACGAACATCGGCCTGATCTCGAGCTTGAGCATTTTCGCCAAGGTCGACGACTATGGCTTTTTGATCACGCCGTACCGCAAGGTCGAAAACGGCAAGCTGACCGACGAGATCGAATGGCTGCGGGCCGACGAGGAATCGTACGCCTACGTGGCCCCCGCCGACACGCTGATCGAGAAGGGAAAAATCGCCGAAGAGCGCGTGTTGGCCCGCTACCGGAACGACGTCCATTGGGCCAGCTCCAAGGAAGTGAAATATATCGACGTCGCCCCCTGCCAGATGGTGGGCGTCTCGGCCGGCCTGATCCCCTTCCTCGAGCACGACGACGCCAACCGCGCCCTGATGGGCTCGAACATGCAGCGGCAAGCCGTACCTCTCTTGATCGCCGAGCCGCCGCTGGTCGGCACGGGCCTGGAGAAGGCCGTCGCCGAGAACTCGGGCATGGTGATCCGCAGCGAGCGCGCCGGCAAAGTGACCTACGTCGATGCGGACGTGGTCGAGGTCGACGGCAAGCGGTACCCGATGCGGAAGTTCACCGGCCTCAACGAGCGGACCTGCCTCAACCAGAAGCCGACGGTCAAGCTCGACCAGCGTGTGAAGAAGGGCGAGTTGCTCTGCGACAGCGCGGCCACGCGTGACGGCGAGCTTTCGTTGGGACGCAATGCTCTCGTTGCCTTCATGTCGTGGGAAGGCTACAACTTTGAAGACGCAATCATCCTCTCCGAGCGGTTGGTGAAGGACGACGTCTACACGTCGATTCACATCGACGAGTTCGACGTCGAAATTCGCGAGACCAAGCTCGGCCGCGAAGAGTTCACTCGCGACATTCCCAACGTCAGCGAGAAGGCCCTGCGACACCTCGACGAAGAAGGCATCGTCCGGGTCGGCACACGCGTGCAGCCGGGCGACATCCTCGTCGGCAAGGTCTCGCCCAAGGCGAAGTCCGAACTGACACCCGAGGAAAAACTGCTCCACGCGATCTTCGGCCGCGCGGGCGAAGACGTGAAGAACGAATCGCTCGAAGTCCCCAGCGGCGTCGAAGGCATCGTGATTCATACCGAGCGTTTCTCACGGCGGATGAGCCTGTCGGAACTCGAACGCAAGAAGTTCGAGCAGGAGCTGAAGAAGGCCGAGCAGACAGGCAACAAGGCGATCGCGACCGCGTACGTCGAGTTCTTGAAGGAATTCGAGAAGGTGCTCGGACGCCACCTTACGATCGAGGACGGCCGCGAAGTGCGGGCGATTGAGGATGACGACAAAATCGTCGCCGACTACGCCGTCAACTTTCCGACGGTCTTCGAGGACCTCGATCTTCGCAGCCCACAGAAGAAGGCCGACCTCAAAAAGCTGCTCAAGGAAACGTGGAATCCGGTCGAAGAGGCGATCGACGTCCGCGACCAGGCGCTCAACAGCATGAAGCGCGGCGACGAGCTGCCCAGCGGCGTGCTGCAGATGGTCAAAGTCTACGTCGCCTCCAAGCGGCAGATTTCCGTGGGCGACAAGATGGCCGGGCGCCACGGCAACAAGGGAGTGATCTCCAAAGTGTTGCCCGTCGAAGACATGCCTTTCCTCGAGGACGGTACTCCGGTCGATATCATCCTCAACCCGCTGGGCGTGCCCAGCCGTATGAACGTGGGTCAGATTCTGGAAACGCACCTGGGCTGGGCGGCGTCCAAGCTTGGCTTCCGCGCTCATTGTCCCGTCTTCGACGGTGCGAGCGAGGAGATGATCAAGGACGCCCTCAAGCAAGCCGGGCTGCCCGAGGATGGGAAGAGCGTGCTCTATGACGGCCGCACCGGCCAGGAGTTCGAACAGCGGGTGACGGTCGGCATGATCTACATGCTCAAGCTGCACCACTTGGTCGACGACAAGGTCCACGCCCGAGCCACCGGACCTTATTCGCTCATCACGCAGCAGCCGCTGGGCGGCAAGGCCCGCTTCGGCGGTCAGCGTTTTGGAGAAATGGAAGTCTGGGCGCTCGAAGCCTACGGTGCCGCCTTCATCCTCCAGGAACTGCTCACCGTCAAGAGCGACGACGTCGAAGGCCGGACGAAGATTTACGAATCGATGGTCAAAGGCGAGAACACGCTCGAAGCTGGCACGCCCGCCAGCTTCGATGTGCTCTGTAATGAAATCCGCGGACTCTGCCTCAACATCCAGTTGGAAAAGAACCCGCTCTGAACCCGAGAAATCCGAAGCCCGAATGCACCAAATCCTTTCGTGCATCCCTCGTGCTTCGTGCTTAGCACATAAAGAATTCAGCCACTTCCTTAACAAAGGGGTGAACCAGTGAGCGTTGCCGAAGCCAATTATGATCGCATCAACGATTACGGCGCGGTGAAGATCGGTCTGGCCAGTTCCCACGATATTCGCAGCTGGTCGTTCGGCGAGGTCAAGAAGCCTGAAACGATCAACTACCGCACCTATCGTCCTGAGCGCGACGGTCTGTTCTGCGAGCGGATCTTCGGGCCGGAGAAGGATTGGGAATGCGCCTGCGGCAAATACCGCGGGATGAAGTACAAGGGCATGATCTGCGATCGCTGCGGCGTCAAAGTGACGCACAGCCGCGTCCGCCGGAAGCGGATGGGCCACATCGAGCTGGCGGCGCCGGTCGTCCACATTTGGTTCTTCAAGTCGATGCCGAGCCGGCTGGGCGCGCTGCTCAACATCAAGACGACCGCGCTGGAGAAGGTAGTCTACTTCCAGGACTACGTCGTCATCGATCCGGGCGACACGCCGCTGCGTCCCTGCCAGCTGCTGACGGAAGAAGAAGCCCGTCAGGCCCGCGCCAAGTACGGCGACGAGGCGTTCGAGATCGAGATGGGCGCCGAGGCCGTCAAGAAGCTCTTGCAGAAGCTCAACCTCGTCGAGCTGTCCGAGGTGCTGCGGGCCGAGCTCAAGACGACCAACAGCCAGCAGAAGACCAAGGACCTGATCAAACGGCTCAAGATCGTCGAGGCGCTTCGCGACAGCGACAACAAGCCCGAGTGGATGGTGCTCGACGTCATCCCGGTAATCCCGCCCGACCTGCGGCCCCTGGTGCTGCTCGATTCGGGCAACTTCGCCACGAGCGACCTCAACGACCTGTATCGCCGCATCATCAACCGGAATAACCGGCTGAAGAAGCTGGTCGATCTCAACGCGCCGGAAGTCATCGTCCGCAACGAAAAGCGGATGTTGCAGCAGTCGGTCGACGCGCTGTTCGACAACAACCGCTGCAAGCGGCCCGTGCTGGGTTCCTCCAACCGCCCGCTCAAGTCGCTCACCGACATGATCAAGGGCAAGCAGGGCCGGTTCCGCGAGAACTTGCTCGGCAAACGAGTCGACTACTCGGCGCGAAGCGTGATCGTCGTCGGCCCCGAGCTCAAGCTGCATCAGTGCGGCTTGCCGAAGAAGATCGCGCTCGAGCTGTTCCAGCCGTTCGTGATTCGCCGGCTCAAGGACCTCAATCACGCCGATACGATCAAGAGCGCCAAGCGGATGCTCGAGCGGCGCGACGAAGAAGTGTGGGACATCCTGGACGAGGTGATCACCAATCACCCCGTGCTACTCAACCGGGCTCCTACGCTGCACCGGATGGGCATTCAGGCCTTCGAGCCCGTGCTGATCGAAGGCAATGCCATCAAGATTCACCCACTGGTCTGCAAAGGCTTCAACGCCGACTTCGACGGCGACCAGATGGCCGTCCACCTGCCGCTGTCGATCGAAGCGCAGGTCGAAGCCACCACGCTGATGATGTCGACCAACAACATCTTCAGCCCGGCCAACGGCCAGCCCATCATCAGCGCTTCCCAGGACATCGTCATGGGTTGCGCGTACCTCACGCTCAAGCAGCCCGACCGCCAGGGCGAAGGGATGATCTTCACCTCGCCCGCGGAAGTCTTCATGGCCTTCGCACAGGGCAAAGTGGGGCGGCACGCCATCATCAAGGTGCGGCTGGCCAAGGACAAAACGGTCAAGGGCGAAGGGGCGGAGGATTACAAGCCCAGCAAGCTCATCTCCACGACCGTCGGACGCGTGATGTTCAACGACGTGCTGCAACCGCAGATGGCGTTTTACAACATCACCATGAAAGGCCGCGACCTCGCCAACGTCATTTCCGACTGTTACCAGCTGCTGGGCCGCAAGGCCACGATCGAGCTGTTGGACAACATGAAGGAACTGGGCTTCCACCAGGCGACCGAAAGCGGCATGTCGTTCGCCGCCAGCGACCTTAAGACGGCCCCCAACAAGGACAAGGTCATCGGCGAGGCCGAAGGGGCGGTGCTCAAGCAGCAAAAGCTGTTCGAGCGCGGCATCATCACCAACCAGGAGCGGTACAACCAAGTGCTCGATACCTGGACCCACGCTCGCGAGCTCATTACCCAGTCGATGATGCACGAGCTCGAGCACGATTACCGCGACAACGGTCACTACGTCAACCCGCTATTTCTGATGGCCAACTCGGGTGCCCGAGGCGGTGTCGAACAGATGCGTCAGCTCGCCGGCATGCGGGGACTGATGGCCAAGCCCAGCGGCGAAATCATCGAGACGCCGATTAAGGCCAACTTTCGCGAGGGGCTCACCGTGCTGGAGTACTTCAGCTCCACCCACGGCGCCCGCAAGGGACTGGCCGATACGGCCCTCAAGACGGCCGACAGCGGTTACCTGACCCGCAAGCTGGCCGACATCTGCCAGAACATGGTCATTACCACGTACGACTGCGGCACGACCAAGGGGATCACCCGCGGCGTCGTGTATCGCGGCGAAAAGGTGGAAGTCAGCCTGGCGGACGCTATCCGCGGCCGTGTCAGCCGAACCAACATCGTCAACCCGATTACCGATGAGGTAATCGTGAAGGAAGACGATCTGGTTACGATCGACGTCGCCCGTAAGATCGAAGACCTGGGTCTCGAAAAAATTCAGGTCCGCAGCCCCATGACGTGCGAAGCCCAGCTCGGCATGTGCCGCCTGTGCTACGGCATGGACCTCTCGACCGGCAACCTGGTCGAGGAAGGACTCGCGGTCGGCATCATCGCCGCCCAGAGCATCGGCGAGCCGGGTACGCAGCTCACCATGCGGACGTTCCACATCGGCGGTGCGGCCTCCCGCGAAGTCGAAGAGAACGAAATTCGCACGCGTCGCGCGGGCCGCGTCCGCTACGCCCGCATCCGCAGCGTCGTCAACCAGGAGGGGAAGAACATCGTCCTCACCCGGAACGGCGAAATCATCATCTTGGACCCGAAGGAACGCGAGCTGGAGAAGTACACCGTTCCCAACGGGGCCACGCTGATGGTCGCCGAGGACGAAGAGGTCGAAGTCGGCCGCGTCCTCTGCCAATGGGACCCGCACTCGGTGCCCATTCTGGCCGAAGTCGGCGGCAAGGTCCGCTTCGACGACTGTATCGAAGGCCGTTCGATCCGCTCCGAGCGTGAAGCGTCGGGAAACCTGCGGCGGACCGTCATCGAGCACAAGGGCGATCTGCACCCGCAGATCATCCTCGAAGACTCGGCGGGCAAGATTCTCGACTTCTATTACCTGCCCGAGCGGGCCACGATCGACGTCCAGGAAGGCCAGCAGATCACGGCCGGCTCGATTTTGGCCAAGAACCCGCGTGAAGCCACCGGTACGCAGGACATCGTCGGTGGTTTGCCCCGCGTTACCGAGCTCTTCGAAGCCCGCAAGCCGAAAGACCCGGCCATCATCGCCGAGATCGACGGCGAAGTGGAACTCGTCGCCGAGAAGAAGCGCGGCAAACGGGTCATTATCGTTCGCGGCGACGACGGCACCGAAGTCGAGCACATCATCCCGCACGGCAAACAGTTGCTGGTGCACGCGAACGATCGCGTGCGGGCGGGTGACGCTCTCGTCCGCGGGCCTCTCGTGCCGCACGACATCCTGCGGGTGAGCGGTGCGGAAGCCGTGCAGCAATACCTGCTGCACGAAATCCAGAACGTGTACCGTTCGCAGCGCGTGGAAATCGACGACAAGCACATCGAAATCGTCGTCTCGCAGATGTTGCGAAAGCTCCGCGTCGAAGACGTGGGCGATTCGACCATGCTGCCGGGCGTCGTCATCGACAAGTTCGAGTTCCGCAAGGCCAATGAGCAGCTGATGGAGTGCGTCAAGATCACCGATCCGGGCAACACCGAATTCCAGATCGGCGACATCGTGCCCGGCAGCACGCTCGAAGAGGTCAACGCCCAAGTCGAAGCGGCCGACCAAAAACCGGCCAAGTCGATTCGCCCAAAGGCCGCGACCGCCAGCATTCAGTTGCTGGGCATCACTAAGGCGGCCGTGCAGAGCGAAAGCTTCATCTCGGCAGCCAGCTTCCAAGAAACGACCAAGGTGCTCACCGAGGCGGCACTCGCCGGCAAGGTCGACAACCTGGTCGGACTCAAGGAAAACGTGATCCTGGGCCACCTGATTCCCGCCGGTACTGGCTTCCACATCCACCAGGAAGCGGAAGTCCGCATCCGGCCCGAGGCCCTGCAGGAGTTGCGAGCCGAAAAGGAACGCATCGCCTCGGCCCGGTTGGCTCTGTTGACCGAGGACGCACCGGCCACGCCGGCAGCCCCCGCGGCCGGCGAGCAGCCGTAGTCGTTAACCTGTCGAAAGCAATTTACGTGGGGCAGGCGTCTTTGGCGTCTGCCCCACTTTTTTTCCCGTGCCGAGGCACAATCGACGCCCCCATGACCGGAGCACGGGCGCCAGTCTCGCGCCAATGAGTCCCGCCAAGTAATTCTCGCCAGGGCCCGTCGATGATCCGCTGCCCGTTCTGCGATCACAAAAACCCGACGGGCGCGACGCACTGCGCCGAGTGCAAAGCCGAGTTGTTCGATCCGGACGCTGCCGCTGCCGACGTCGGTGCCGGTGCCGGTGCGCCCAGTGCGGAAGCGAACTCTCTCGACGGCCGCGTGCTGGCGCTGGTCCGCGGCGGGCGCAAGATCGAGGCCATCAAGCTGTATCGGGACGTCACCGGAGCCGGACTGAAGGAGGCCAAGGACGCCGTCGAAGCCCTCGAACGTGATGGCACTGTGCCACCTAAGCGTGCGGGGGCGGCGGGGTCCGGCGTCGACAATGCGGAGATCCGAGACCTGTTGCGGGCCGGCCAGAAGATCCGAGCGATCAAGCTCTATCGAGAGCGGACAGGCACCGGCCTGGCCGATTCGAAGAACGCCGTCGAAGCGATGGCTCGCGCGGAAGGTCTGCCCGTCGGCGGGTCCGGCTGCAGCAGTGCCGTCCTGTCCCTCTTGGTGATCGCCTTCGTCCTGGGCTATCTGGCCGCTCGCTAGCAGAGGCGCCCCGCAGCCGGGCTCTCCTCAAGTGCTGGGGGCGGCGAGGACACCGACCCAGCCACTCGGACCGTCAGAGGGAGACGCACCACTAGCGCTGCGCCGATTGGATGGCTGAGGGCTGTTTCGCTCCGTCCTGCCTGGCGATGTCGTAGCAGAGCAGGTCGTCCTGGTCGCGGAGGAAAAGCTGCTTGTCGACGATCACGGGATGCGGCCAACCTTCCTTGTTCTGGGTCGCCGTCGAGAAGCGGCCCTTGAGTTCGTATTTTTCGGGCGTGGCCCCGATTAACGCGACGACGCCGTTCTCGTAGCGGAAAAATAGCTTGCCGTCCGCTTCCAGGACGGCGGCCGACCCACCGCCCGGCCCGCGGCCGCCTTCCCACTTGATCTTGCCGGTTTTCAGCTCGGCGCAGACCGGGAAACCGGCGCTGTGCCCGCGGCCGCAATACAGATAATCACCGTAAAGTACGACGCCTCCGTGGTGGTTCTGCAAAACGCCGCCGTTGAGGAAGTAGACTTCCTTCGCTTCCACGCCGTCGCCCGCTTTGAAGAGCTGCAGGAGTGCCGAACCGGCGCCGTACCCGCTCGAGCCAAAGACATAATCGTCCTTGACGATGGGCGTGGGAATGTTGGCCGTCGCGTTGGCGATACGGTCGTAGTTCCACAGGAATTTGCCGTCGGACGCGCGAAACGAAACCAGTCCGCGGCCGGTCAGTTGCACGTATTGCTTTACGCCCGCGCCGTTGCTGACAACGATCGACGAATAGCCCCCGGCATCGTCCGCTCCATGCGAACCAGACTCTTCGGGGGCGGCGGCCGTCCAAATCGTCGCGCCCGTCTTCTTATCGAGGGCGGCCAGCATCGCGGTCTTCGAGCCGGGCGTGCACACGACCCGGTCGTCATCGATCAGCACCGACTCGCTGTAACCCCATTTCGGGGTCGAGCCGCCGAAATCGGTATTCAGCGATTTGCTCCAGAGGATTTTCCCGTCGGCGACGTTGAGACAATCTAGGCTGCCGTTGTATGTGAGGCCATAGACGCGGTCGCTATCGACCGTCGGCGTGGAATTCGGGTCGCCGTTGCCGATCGACACGGCCCAAATGCGGTGGCCATTCGCATAGTTGATCGCCAAGAGCTGGCAATCGCCGCCCATGCTGCCCAACGTGAAAATCCGGCCGGAGTCGATGGCCACGCTCGAGTAGCCGGCGCCCAGGCCGTTGACGTGCCATTTGATCGGCGGGCCGAGGGTGGGGAAGGTGTCGACGAGGCCCGTCTCGGTCGAGACGGCGTCGCGGTTCGGACCGCGCCAGCCGGGCCAGGACCCCGAATGGACCAGCTCGCCCGGTGCTTGATTCGAGCTATCCGCCTTCGACTCGGCGCGGGGCGGCACCGTCAGGGCTCCTGCGGAATCCCTCCCGCCGATCCAGTCGCAGCCAGCCGTGCCGAGCAAGCCGACGCAGACGATGCCAAGAAGCGATGACTTTGTCCGGTTCATGGCGGCCTCCCTGAGACTGCGGCTGCCCGCAAATCGCAAAAAACTAACAGGCCGGCGTTCCCATTCGACCATTTGCCCGTCGGCGATGCTACCCCAGTCGGGCCAATCCGCAGAGCCGGAGCCCGGGCCGCGCGCCAGGTGGGTCGTTCGCGGTCGGGGAATGCGAATTTGTTGCAGAATCCACGAGAAATCCTCGCGAGCGGCTCCCTTGACGCCCTTGGCAGCCACCGATAAATTTCAAGGTCCCCGTCCCGGAGCGGTCTCTCTCTGGGTGTCCGTATTGTCCGGGAAGAGCCAGCGAATGCCAACGATCAATCAGCTCATCCGCAAGCCCCGCCGGGTCCAGCACTCGAAGACCAAGACTCCTGTGCTGGAAGGCTGCCCGCAAAAGCGCGGGGTGTGTTTGCTGGTCAAAACGGTGACGCCCAAGAAGCCGAACTCGGCCCTTCGAAAAGTGGCCCGTGTCCGGCTCTCCAACGGCAAAGAAGTCACGGCGTATATCCCGGGCGAAGGACACAACCTGCAGGAACACTCGATCGTGCTGGTCCGCGGCGGCCGTGTCCGCGACCTGCCCGGTATTCGCTACAAGATCGTCCGCGGCGTGCTCGACACCCTGGGCGTCAGCGATCGTAAACAGGCCCGCAGCCGCTACGGAGCCAAGAAGCCGAAATAGCGAGCAAACTGGCGAGAGCCACTCGCGACAGCGAAGCGAGCAGCGTCCTCTAGAAAAGCGGCCGGGCGAACCGGCTAAGACGCGTCCCCGGGATTGGTCCCGACTCGCCAAGCCGACAAACGAAACTTTTCAGCAAACATTTGAAGCAGAACCATGGCCGACAAATTCACCGCCAGCAAGAGCCAGCTTAAGGCCGATCACCGTACGAACTCGGTGCTGGCGTCGAAGTTCATCAACTGCCTGATGCACGACGGAAAGAAGAGCGTTGCGATCGGCCTGTTCTACGGGGCCATGGACATCATCGTCAAAAAGATGCCCAACGAGGACCCCGTCCGCGTCTTCACCGAAGCGGTGGAGAATGTGCGGCCTTCGATCGAAGTCCGCTCGAAGCGCGTCGGCGGTGCCACTTACCAGGTGCCCACGCCGGTCAATTCGCGGCGGCAGCAGACACTTGCCATTCGCTGGCTCATCGAGGCCGTCCGCGAAAAGAAGGGACGTCCGGCGCACGTCAGCCTGGCCGACGAGCTGATGGCCGCTTTCCGCCGCGAAGGCACCGCGATGACCAAGCGCGAAAACGTCCACCGCATGGCGGACGCGAATAAGGCGTTCGCCCACTTCGCATGGTGACCGAGCGCATCCGCAATATCGGCATCGTGGCGCATATCGACGCCGGCAAGACCACGACCACCGAGCGGATCCTCTACTACACCGGTTTCTCCCACAAGATGGGAGACGTCGACGACGGCACGACTGTCACCGACTTCGATCCGGAAGAGGCCAAGCGCGGCATCACGATCTATTCGGCCGCCATCACCTGCGCCTGGAAGAACGAGTCGCAGGGCCTCCCCGAGCACAAGATCAACATCATCGACACGCCGGGGCACGTCGACTTCACAGCGGAGGTCGAGCGCAGCCTGCGCGTGCTCGACGGGGCGCTCGTGGTCTTTAGCGCCGTCGAAGGCGTCGAGGCGCAAAGCGAAACGGTCTGGCGGCAGGCCGATCGCTATCACGTCCCGCGGATCTGCTTCATCAACAAGATGGATCGCATCGGCGCGGATTTTAACCGTACGTTCGGGCAAATCGTCAATCGCCTGGCGGGCCACCCAATCGCCGTGCAGATCCCGATTGGCGTGGGCGCCGGGCCGGTGCCGCCGGCCTTTGTGGGGATCATCGATCTGATCGAGATGAAGGCCCTCTATTTCGACAGCGGGACGAAGGGACGGGAGATCAAGGTCACCGAGGTCCCCGACGAATACCGCGAGGCCGCCCAAGAGGCGCGGGCCGAATTGCTCGAAGCCGTCGCCCTGCTCGACGACGGAATCATGGAGACCTATCTATCGACGGACGACGTGCCCGTCGACCAGATCCACCGGCTCCTGCGCGTCGGCACGATCCAAGGCATGCTGCAGCCGACATTCTGCGGCGCCTCACTCGACTACATCGGCGTGCAGCCCCTCTTGGACGCCGTCGTGCGGTATCTGCCGAGTCCGCTCGATCGGCCGCCCGTCGAAGGGGAGCATCCCAATCCCAAGAAACGAGAGAGTGCGCACGAAGTTCGCAAGTGCTCGCCCAAGGAGCCCTTCTGCGGGTTGGTGTTCAAGATCGTCGCCGATCAACACGCGGACCTGTATTTCGTCCGCGTCTATTCCGGCGTGCTCAAGAGCGGCAGCCGCGCCCTCAATCCGCGTACGGACAAGAAGGAGCTGATCAGCCAATTGTGGCGAATTCAGGCCGATTCGCGGGAGAAGATCGAGACCGACGCGGTCGAAGCGGGAGACATCGTCGGCGTCGTCGGTCCGAAAGACTCCGTCTCCGGCGACACGTTTTGCGACGCCCATCATCCGATCCTGCTCGAGCGGATCGCGTTTCCGGAAACCGTCATCTCGATGGCGATCGAGCCGGACACGAACGCCGAGCGGAAGAAACTGGCCGACGTGCTGCTGCGGCTGGGCCGCCAAGACCCAACGTTCACCGCGAAGATCAGCGAAGAAACCGGGCAAACGATCATCAGCGGCATGGGTGAGCTGCATCTCGAAATCATCCGCGAGCGGATTCAACGCGACTTCGGCCTCAAGGTCCGCGTGCACAAGCCGCGCGTCAGCTATCGCGAATCCGTCAAGTCTCCGGTCGAGGCCAACGGAGTCTTCCATCGGCAGACCGCAGGCGAGACGCACTACGCGAAGGTCCGCGTGCGGCTCGAACCCTACGCGGGCGCCGAAGCCGTCACCGTGATCAATGCGCTCAAGCCGGACCAACTGCCGGCCGAGTTGGTTCCGGTGATGGAACAGACGCTGCGAGAAGAGGCACACGCGGGCGGCCTGTTGGGCCATCCGCTGATGAAAGTGCGGCTCACGATCGTCGACGTCGACTACCGCCGCAGCGAGACCAACGAGGAAGCCATTCGCGCCGCCTCCGCGGCCGCCGTCCGCGAGGCGCTCAAGGCCAGCGGCGTGGTCCTGCTCGAGCCGATCATGAAGCTGGAAGTTTCGACCCCCGATCAATTCCTGGGCAACATCCAGGCCGATCTCAACGCTCGCCGGGCGATGATCGTGAACATGGAGCCGCGGGGCCACCTGTCGGTGCTCGAGGCCAACGTTCCTCTCTCGCAGATGTTCGGTTATTCGACGCAGGTCCGCAGCCTATCGCAAGGGCGTGCTTCGTATTCGATGGAGCCCCTCAACTATGCGGAAGCCCCCGCCGAAGTGCTCCGCGAAATGATGGGCTGAATCGGTCGTTTCAAACGGCTAAGACCGCTTCCTGGTCGAACCTTGACCGCGGGCCCAGGTGTCTTTTTCCACCCCTGTCGGCGAAAAACGGCAGCAGCGACGCCATTCTCTCGGGCCGGGGCTCGTGTTACAATTTTTGATGGTTGGCTGGGCCTAGCGTGTTGGGGTGCGCGCGAGGAAGCTGCGTCACTCGACTACGATTCTACTGCTGGCCAGTCTTGTCCCCGCGTCAATCCTAACGTTGCTTCGATGCTCGAGCGGCATCCGTCCGTTGTTCGCGCCTATGAGTGCCGACACACCCGCTGAAATGACGTCAGCCGCTAAGCCGCCGCTGCCGGCCCCCGCGCCGGCGGCGAAACGGGGACGGTCGTACGCGCGACTGGCCTATTCGCATCCGCAGCGGGGCACCGCCTACAGGGACATCAGCCGGCATACCACCCTGATCGGTTCGGCGACCGACGCGCAGATTCGCTTGGACTCGGAACACATCGCGGCCGCCCACTGTGTGATTACGCTCGATAACGACGTGCTCCGCGTTCGCGCGCTGCGAGCGAATGCGGGAATTCGGGTGAACGGTTACCCGGTCGAAATCAGCGTGCTGTGCCACGGGGACCGCCTCCAAATCGGCCCTTTCACCTTTCGCGTCGAGACTAACCTGACCTTCGAGTTGTCGCGGACGGCCCCCATAGCCGAAACGCGGATGGACCTGATCGAAAACGTCGACACGGTCACCAGCGCCGAGTCGGAAGCCAGCGCCGAGTCGGAAGCCAGCACCGACACACCCAGCCCCGCTCCTCCCCCTGCCCCGCCTGCCGAGACCGAGCAACCAGTCGACAAGGGGATCGGCGTCACATCCCTCAAATCGCTGATGCTCAAGGGCATGCTGACGAAGTTTCAGACCGACTGGATCCTCTCAGGGGAATTTGAGGAGTTCAACGTCGGCGAATATCGGGTCGTCGACATCCTCGGCACCGGCGGCATGGGCTGGCTGTACGTCGCCGTCAATGAGAACACCGGTGAGAAGGCGGCCGTGAAAGTTATCTCCAAGATGATGGAGAAGGACTACCTCACCCGCTTCAAGCTCGAAGCGCGGGCCGGCTTGAAGCTCAACCACCCGAACATCGTGCGGACGCTCAAGCTGGGTGAGACCGACGAGATCTGGTACATGGCGATGGAGCTGGTGGAAGGGATCGCCGTCCAGGAGTTGATCGGGCGGCAGGGCGTCATCCCCTGGCCGCAGGCCTGCAGCCTGGTCGCTCAGGCCGCTGCCGGTTTGCAACACGCTCACGAGAAAGGACTGATCCACCGCGATGTGAAGCCGGGCAACCTGCTCGTGAAGAAGAACGGCACCGTCAAGGTGCTCGACTTCGGCCTGGCCCTGATGGAGCAGAACGAAGACGAGTTCATGCTGACGATGATCTCCGGACAGGGGTGCGTCGGCACTGCCGACTACATCGCTCCGGAGCAGTCGATCGACAGCTTCTCCGTCGGCCCCCCAGCCGACATCTACAGCCTGGGGTGCACGCTCTACTGCGCGCTCACCGGAATGGTCCCCTTCCCCGGCGAATCCGTCGCCAAGAAGCTGCGGGCCCACCGTACGAAGTCGGCCCGGCCCGTCCGCGAGATCAAGCCGGAAGTGCCCGCCGCCGTCGAAGAGATCGTCAACCGGATGATGGCCCGCAAGGCTTCGGAGCGATACGCGTCCGCGGCCCAAGTGCTCGCTGCCCTGCAGCCTCACGCCCGCCGCGACCCGGCGTCGTTCGACTTCGCGCAAGTCCTGGCCCAGCGTTCGGCCGAAGCCCGGCAGCGGGTTAACATGCTCCGCCAGCGACGCTAAGCGTCAGCCGACGGCCGCCGCCTACCAATTCCACGACGCACCGACCGACCAGTTCTCCGTCCACCAGCTGCCACGGTCCACGACGATTCGCGGAACGAGTCCCGCCATGGGGTCGCCCTGGTAGTCGATGCTCTGGTTGGTCTGAATCACGTCGCCGACCCAGATGAAGGTGTAACCCGCACGCAAGTTGGCATTGGCGAACGGCCACATCTTGCCGAGCACCGGCACGTACTTGAAGACTGGGGCCTCCGCGATGAGCGATTGCTCGATCATCGGCGAAATGTGCGAGTGCTGGGCCGAGCTGTCGAACTCGTTCGGGTTCGGGTCTCCCGGCGACGGGATGAACAAGTCCTGCTGCGTTTCGGCCTGCGGATTTCCGCGGGCACCGGTCAGCTCCGCCGGGAACGTGACGATGTTGCCATTGACTCGGGTGGTGCTGCCGATGTTGTTGCCGCTCACCTCGATCGTTTCGATGTTGGCCATCAGGCCGAACTTGGTCTCGCCGATAATATGGAACGAATCGCCGCCGATCAGGTACCGGATGCCGGCCGTGGGACCAACCAGGTTGGTGTTGGCGGTCACGTCGATCGATGCTGGCAGCAAGGCAAAGGGACTGGGGAACGAGAATAAGAGAGCCGTCGAGGTGCTGGCCGGTGCCGGTCCCGGCTCGGGAGTCCCTGCGTTGTCGATGATGCCGTCCTGATTGTCGTCGATGCCGTTGGGCAGCGACTGGGCCTTGTAGTCCCGGTCCAGGGTGCCGCCGACGCCGGACGTGCTGCTGCTGCTCGTTGCCGGCGCCCCGTACAACATGCCGCTGTCGATGCCGAGGAAGCTGACGGTCTCGCGAATGTTGAGGTATTCGACGCCGACCCCGGCGCTGACCGTGATCCACTTCCGCTCGAGGAACGGCGTGAAGTAATAGTCGAGGTGCGTGCCGATCTGGGCACTGGTCACACGGACGTCGAAGTAGATGTCATAGGGAATGGTCTGGCCGCGGGGCGTGCCGTCGGCCACGGGAAGTCCGCGGAGGTTGAGCAGATCCATCTGAATGATCTGGCTGGCCGTCAGGTCCTTCTTGCCGACGCCGCCCAGGGCCACGTCGATGTCATCCGGGCTCGTGATGGTGGACAACGTTTGCGGACTGGCATTCTGCAGGAAGCGGATGATCTGCTCCAACCGGGCCGTGTCTTCGGGATGCTGAGTGAAGCCGTCCGAATCCGCCGCATTGAAGTCGGCGACGGCCGTGCCGCCGAACCAGAAGGTCCAGGCCCAACCCGATTTGTCGGGGTTCCATTCCCCCAGGCTGAAGCGGGCACCTTGAGTAGCCGGATCGCCCAGGTTGTTGAGGTTGACCGCGTTGTAGTTGTTGAAGTACCCGGCGATTTGGTCGGGCGAATTGACGATGAAGCCCTTGTTGATCAGCAGCTGGTCGCCGGCGTTGGGGTTTGAACCTGAGCCCGAGCCCGTGCCGCCGCTCCCGCCACTGCTGCTCGTGGAGCTCGAGCCGTCGATGAAGTCGCGGACCTGCCGTGTATAGGTCTGGGCACCCGGATTTCCGAAGATGCCCTGCGTGGCCCGGGTGGACATGAAGAGCAGATCGGAGTTGAAGTACCACTTACGATCCGTGTTGCGCTGAATGCGGTCCCAGATGCCGCCCAGATTCATGAAGCTCTGGTAGCCATTGTCGTACGGCGAGGTCGTTGGCCAGGGCTGAACGGTGGAGCCATCAACGCCGTTCGGCCCGATTGCCGGGGGAACGGGAGGAATCATCTCCGGATAGCCGCCCCCGTATTCGGGACCCGTCAGGGACGCATTGTAGGACGTCGGCGGGCCGGCCGGTGCAACAGGGGGGCCCGGCGCGACCTGCCCGTATTGCGGGGGTGCGATTCGGTACGATCCGGCCTGATCCTGGGCGAACAGTCCATGCTGTACGCCCACGAGCAGACCGCTCGCGCCAACTAAAGTCGCCAACCAGTGCTGAACCCGCATCAGGAAATCCCTTCCTAATCGCGTCATTCCGACGGTGCCACAACCTTCCCGCGTCCGCCAATGGGGGCGCAGGGGTGCGGTCATGCGGGTAATATCGGTTGGGTAAGTTGGTAAACTGTAGCGGTTGTTCGGAGAATTCGGGTTTTTTCGGACCTTCCGAATTTGCCGATTCTGACGCCGCGAACAGTCGCCGCGCGCTCCAGTGATTTGCCGTAAGCTCCCTCGCGGCAAGTAGGTCGAGCCGCCGCCCCTTTCCGCCGACTGAGTCGCGTTTCGGCCGCAAAGTCTGCGAGAACGGGCCGCTTCTCGCCCAGCTCAGAGGGGTCGAAAGTCTCCGGCGAGCCCCTCGTTCCGGCAAACTTCCTAAAATGCCGCGCCCCGCTCCGATTGCTGGGACGGTCCGTCCCGCCTGTCTTAGAGAGTGGGCCCGATGCTCCAGGGGCAGAACTCGTCGTCCCCGATGCCCTGCAGCTCGCTCTTGGTGTGCTGCTCGCCGCTGGCGACCGACACGATCTTCTCGAAGATTTCCCGGCCTACCTCTTCCACCGAAGCCCCCTCAAGGATGCGGCCCGCGTTGATGTCCATGTCCTCGGTCATGTGCTCGTAAAGGGGCGTATTGGTCGCCACCTTGATCGACGGCACCGGTTTGCAACCGAAGCAGCTCCCCCGCCCGGTCGTAAACACGACGACGTTGGCCCCGCCGGCGATCAGCCCCGTGACGGAGGCCGGGTCAAACCCGGGGGTATCCATGAAGACGAAACCCTTTGCCGTCACTGGTTCCGCATAGGCGTAGACAGCCTGCAGCGCGGTCGTCCCCCCCTTGGCGATCGCTCCCAGCGACTTTTCGTAAATGGTCGTCAGGCCCCCCTTTTTGTTGCCCACCGACGGATTGTTATTGATCTCCGCGCCGAAGAAGGCCGTGTAACGCTCCCACCATTTGATGAGGTCAACGAGCTTCTGGCCGACCTCCGGCGATACGGCCCGCCGCGTCAGCAGGTGCTCGCCGCCATAAATCTCGGGAGTCTCGGCCAGGATCGACGTGGCTCCGTGGGCCACCAGCAGATCGCTGGCGTAACCGAGCGCGGGGTTGGCGGTCACGCCGCTCGAGCCGTCGCTGCCACCGCAATTGGTGCCCAGCACGATTTCGGAGACGGGGATCGGTTCACGCTGGGCGCGATTGACCTCAGGCAACATCTCTTTCAGGAGGCCGGTGGCCCGCTCGACTGTGCGCCGCACCCCGCCGACTTCCTGAATGTTCATCACCAGCCGCGAGCGACCCGCTGATTGATTCGCCGGCTGTCCGGGAATGTCGAGCTGGGTGAGGCCGTAGTTGTCGACCAGGAACGACGCCTGCCCCGTCTCGCATCCCAGACCAATCACCAGGTACGCGGCAATGTTCGGGTGCTTGGCAAAGCCGCTCAGCACCCGCGCCAATTGCTGATGATCGTCGCCGCCGTACTGCATCGCGCAGCCCGTCTTGTGTACTAGGGGCACCACGCCATCGATGTTGGGATACTCGTCCAGGATCCGATGATCGAACTGCTGCGCGACGAATCGCGACGCGGCGGCCGAACAATTGACCGTGCTGACGATGCCGATGTAGTTCCGCGTGGCTGCCCGGCCGTCCGCGCGGCGGTAGCCCATGAACGTGCGGCCGGCAATCGGCGCGGGCGCCGGCGGGACGTCGCTGGCAAACGCGTAATCGAGACTCAGCGTTCCTGCCTCGACGTTGTGCGTGTGCACCCATTGCCCGGGGGCAATGGCGGCCGTGGCGAAACCGATGATCTGCCCGTACTTTCGCACGGCCGCACCGTGGGCGATCGGCAGCACGGCCACCTTATGCCCGATTTCCACGCGCTCGCCGACGGTGATCGGCCCAGGCGTGCCCTCGACGTCGATCTCCGTGCCGGGACGGATGGTGCGCTTGGCAATCGCAATGTTGTCGTCGCGATGCAAACATAAAACGGGCGATTCGGCCAGCGCAGTTGCCATTTTCAAAACCTCTCGGATTCTGTCGCTTCCCCTCCTCAGCGTAATGCGGCCCGCTGCCGGCTGCAAACGGCCCGCAGGTCGCGACGGGTCGCGCGCCGTGCTACATTACAAGCGACCTCGTTCGACCTCGCAGCGAAGGCCCTTGATGGCGAAAAACTCCGCAATAATCGACCGCGCCGAGCTCAAGCGACGCGCCGCGGCCGGTGAAATCGAGACCGTGCTGGCCGTCTTCCCCGACCTCTACGGCCGGCTGATGGGCAAACGCTTCGACGCGGAGCATTTCCTCGCCCGCATTGCCGAGGGTGGCACGCACGCCTGCAATTACCTTCTCACCGTCGACATGGAAATGGAGCCAGTCGCGGGCTACGAGTTTGCCAACTGGCAAAAAGGCTACGGCGACTTTCACCTCGTGCCCGACTTCCGCACGCTGCGGCACGCCAGCTGGCTCGACCGAACGGCCGTCGTGCTGTGTGACCTGCAATCCGAACACGATCACGCGCTCATTGAACCCGCCCCCCGCACGATGCTGCTCAAGCAGATCGAGGGGGCGACCAAGCTCGGTTACGACGCGATGGCCGCCTCCGAGTTGGAGTACTACTTCTTTCGCAATTCCTATCGCGATGCGGCCGCGGCCGACTACCGCAATCTCGAGCCGGCCGGCTGGTATCTCGAAGATTATCACGCGCTGCAGGGGACGCGCGAGGAGGACTACAACGGCCTCCTTCGCCGGCACCTCAAGCAGTCGGGCATCACCGTCGAGTCGACCAAGGGCGAATGGGGGAAGGGCCAGCACGAGGTGAACGTCGAGTACACCGACGTCCTCTCGATGGCCGACAATCACACGATCTTAAAGCAGTGCGCGAAGGAGGTCGCCGATCAGCTCGGCGTCAGCGTCACCTTCATGGCCAAGCTGTCCGACAAGCAGGCCGGCTCGAGCTGCCACGTGCATTTGAGCCTGTGGAAAGACGGGCGCAACGCGTTCGCCGGCCGCCAGAAGCTGGGTGCGGGCGAAGCAGGCGGCGGCATCGAAGGTTCAGGAATCTTCCTCAAGTTTCTCGCCGGCTGGCTGGCGCACGCGCCGGAAGTGATGCTCTTTTACGCTCCGAACGTGAATTCGTATAAGCGCTACCAGTCGGGGTCGTGGGCGCCCACGCATCTGGCCTGGAGCCGCGACAATCGCACGGCCGGCTTCCGCGTCGTCGGCTCGGGTGAGAGCCTGCGGATCGAGTGCCGCATCCCCGGAGCCGACTGCAATCCGTACCTTGTTTACGCGGCCGCCCTGGCGTCGGGGCTCGACGGCATCGCCAACGACCTGCGGCCGCCGGCCGAATTCCGAGGCGACGCCTATCACGCGTCCGAATTGCCGCACGTCCCCAAAACACTGGCCGAGGCGATCGAGCGATTTGAGCAGAGCGAATTCTGCCGGCGGGCGTTCGGCGCTAACGTGGTGCAACACTACGCCCACTATTTCCGCACCGAACAGGCGCACTACGACCGGGCGGTCACCGACTGGGAGCGCGGCCGTTATTTCGAGCGGATTTGAGCGGCGGATTTTCGTCCGGAGTTGAAGCGGGAGAAGCGGAGGTCATGCGGCGTCCCATCATCGGCATCACCACTTATGGCCGTGACGAAGACGGCCGATTTCGGCTGCCGGCCGTTTACGTCGACGCGGTCCGGCGGGCCGGCGGCATTGCCGTCATGATTCCGCCCGGCGACGATCCGTGGGACGAACTCTTCGAGCTGATCGACGGACTGATTTTTGCCGGCGGCGGCGACGTCGAGCCAACGCTCTATGGCGGCCACTTGCACGAGGCGATTTACGGCGTCGATTCCGAACGCGACCGCAGCGAACTAGCGCTGGCCCGGCGAGTGGCAACTT